>Ga0210406_10002754_pt1 | contig 19777 bp, 15 predicted proteins | sample IncBWC30MmetaG_FD_155454 | JGI IMG/M metagenome (GOLD analysis project Ga0210406, IMG submission 155454) | Forest soil microbial communities from Barre Woods Harvard Forest LTER site, Petersham, Massachusetts, United States - Inc-BW-C-30-M | ecosystem: Environmental > Terrestrial > Soil >... | reverse complement strand
TCGCCGGCAGGCCAGGATTAACCTGGGCTAGATAGCCGGAGCCGCCGATGCACGGTTTCTCCGCCCGCCAGAGAAGGTTCGCGCGATTGCAGGCGCCCGCCGCCCCTCTCACACTCTCGATCGGACCGGTTACTCAGTCGATTCGGCGTATTTCGAAGGGGTCGAGAAAGGTCTGATTTGTGATATAATTTCAAGAGTCGTAAAGTGACCCTAACTATTAGGAATTTCAATAACTTGAAGTCTTTTACCGGAGTCTTCAAAAGGGCTTGAATTGGGGTGCATTTTTCGGCCGAAATCCGGGAATTCGCAGCCCGAATTCATAGCCCGAGTTCGTAGCCAGAGTTCAATAGTTCAATAGAAAGATCAGGACATTTTCGCGGAGCGGAATGGCCACCAAAGAGATCAATACTCCCATCGCTGACACCAAAACAAAAAACGGGATCGTAACTCCAATCACTTCGTCCAGTGGCGGAGGCAACGGCAGCAACAGCGACTACAATGCCGACTCCATCAAAGTGCTGGGCGGCATGGAAGCAGTGCGCAAGCGTCCCGCCATGTACATTGGGTCGACCGGCGAACTGGGTCTGCATCATCTGGTGTATGAAGTGGTCGATAATTCCGTCGACGAAGCCCTGGCCGGTTTCGCCACCAAGATTGAAGTCACCATCCACCTCGACAACTCCATCACGGTGATTGACGATGGCCGCGGCATTCCCGTCGACGACATGGTGATCGACGGTGAGAAAGTTTCTGCGGCGCAGGTGGTGATGACCACGCTGCACGCCGGCGGAAAATTTGATTCGTCCACCTACAAGGTTTCGGGCGGACTGCACGGCGTGGGTGTCTCGTGCGTGAACGCTTTAAGCGAAGACCTGGAGCTGGAGATCTGGCGCGACGGCGCGACCTGGCAGCAAAACTATTCCAAGGGCGATCCCACCAACAAGCTGAAGAAAACGGGCGCGACCAAGAAACGCGGCACGAAAGTTCACTTCCTGCCGGACCGGAGCATCTTCACCGCAGCCGAGTACAACTACGATACGCTGGCGCAGCGCCTGCGCGAACTCGCATTCCTCAACAAAGGATTGTTGATCACGCTGACCGACGAGCGAGCCACCGCCTCGAAGACCGGCGAGCCCAAGCAGACGGACTTCAAATACAACGGCGGTATCGCGGAGTTCATCAAGCATCTCAATCGTGGTAAACAGGTGCTGCACGATAAGCCCATCTACATGGAAGACGACCGCAACGGCGTACACATGGAGATCGGACTGCAGTACAACGACGCTTATTCCGAGTCCGTGTTCAGCTTTGCCAACAACATCAACACCGTCGATGGCGGCACGCATCTTTCCGGATTCCGCACGGCGCTGACTCGCACGATCAACTATGCCGGTCAGCAGATGGGCCTGTTCAAAGATGTCAAAGAAAATCTGACTGGCGACGACGTGCGCGAAGGCCTGGTTGCGGTGATCAGCGTGAAGCTGCCGCAGCCGCAGTTCGAAGGCCAGACCAAGGGCAGGCTGAACTCCGACATTGCCGGCACAGTCACACAATTTGTAAATGAACGCCTGGGCGCATTCTTCGAGCAGAACGCGACCGTAGGACGCAAGATCATCAACAAGGCAGTCGACGCCGCCCGCGCCCGCGAGGCAGCCCGCAAGGCGCGAGATCTGACGCGCCGCAAAGGCGCGCTCGATTCCGGCGGCCTGCCGGGCAAGCTGGCGGATTGTTCGGAGCGTGACCCCAATCGCTGCGAACTGTTCCTGGTTGAAGGCGAGTCAGCCGGCGGGACGGCCAAACAGGGCCGCGACCGCCGCTTTCAGGCTATTCTCCCGCTGAAGGGCAAGATTCTCAACGTCGAAAAAGCGCGCTACGACAAGATGCTGGCACACGAGGAAATTCGCGCCATGATCACCGCGCTCGGCACGGGTATTTCGAAGGAAGATTTTGATCCCACGAAAGTGCGCTACGGCAAGATCATTCTGATGACCGACGCCGACGTGGACGGAAGCCACATCCGCACGCTGCTGCTGACGTTCTTCTTCCGCCACATGCAGGAACTGATCAAGCGGGGAAACGTGTACATCGCGCAGCCGCCGTTGTTCTCGCTCAAGAAGGGCAAGTCGCAACAGTACATCAAGGACGAGCGCGAATTCGTAAAAGTGATGGTCAAGCGCGCCGCCGACGGACTGAGCGTGCGTTATGGCGAGGGTGCTGCGAAGATTGAAGGCAAGGATCTGGCGCGCTTCATGACCGTGCTCGACGAGTACTTGGGCTTCTTCGAGAAGCTCGACAAGCGCGTGCGCAGCGAGCGTGTAACGGAACTGGTTCCGAAGCTCGATCTCGCCAAGCGCGCCGACTTCGAAGGCGACAAGAAGACTCCGCCCAAGAAAATCGAGCGCCTGGAAAAAGAACTGAAGAAACTGCAGAAAGAAGAAGGCTTCAAAAGCGTCGAGGCGCGTTTCGACGAAGAACATAACCTGTGGGAAGTCAGCTTCGTTAACAAGCACGGCGCTGAACACGTTATCAACTGGGTGCTGGCCTCCAGCGCAGAATGCCGGCAGCTGATCTCGAAGTACAAGCAAATCGAGCCCTACATGGAGCCGCCGTTCGTGGTCGAGACGCTGGTCAAGGCCGCGACGGCAGGCGGCAATGGCGAGACTCCGGATGGCGAGGCTGCATCGCAGGACGAAGACAAGACCGAGAAGAAGACGGCGAAATCTGCCAAGCGCAAGGCCGAAATTGAGGTGGTGGAAAAGATGAACGTCCGCGACCTCCGTGATTATGTGATCAACGAAGGCCGCAAGGATTTCACCATCCAGCGCTACAAGGGTCTCGGCGAAATGACGGCGCCGCAATTGTGGGAGACAACCATGGATCCCGAGCGGCGAACTCTTTTGTCGGTGCGGCTCGAAGACATCGCCGAGTGCGAAACCATCTTCAGCACGCTGATGGGCGAAGACGTGGAAGCGCGCCGCAAGTTCATCGAAGAGAACGCTCTGGATGTGAAGAACCTGGATATCTAGAGGCTCTCTGGCCACCGATCTTCGCGGATTTACACGGATAAGAAATGAATTTTCGGACGGCCTTCGGGCCGTCCGTTTTTGTGCTTACAATGTGCCGTCATGACAAGACGATATATAGCGTTCTGCCTCCTCTGGTGCGCAACGCTGACGGCCACGTTGTTTGCCTCTGATCCTTCCCCCGCTCCTGCTCCGCCGATGGGCTGGAACAGCTGGGATTCCTATGGCACCACGGTGCGCGAAGAGCAAGTCAAGGCCAACGCGGACTGGATGGCTGAGCATCTCGCTAAGTATGGATGGAAGTACATCGTCGTCGACATCCAATGGTATGAGCCGAACGCGCAGGGGCACGACTACAAGCCGGGCGCTCCGCTGACCATGGATGTCTACGGCCGCCTGCTCCCGGCCATGAATCGCTTCCCTTCGTCCGCGAATGGCGCGGGCTTCAGGCCGCTGGCCGATTATGTTCACAGCCAAGGATTGAAGTTTGGCATTCACATCCTGCGCGGGATACCGCGGCAGGCGGTGGAGCGCAACCTTCCCATCAAAGGCACGTCCTATCATGCAGCCGACGTCGCGGAAAAAGAAAACGCCTGCCGCTGGAATCCTGACATGTGGGGCGTCGACACAACCAAACCTGGAGGGCAGGCATACTACGATTCAATTGCGGAGCTATATGCATCCTGGGGCGTCGACTTCATCAAGGCGGACGACATGGGGAGCCACCTGTATCAGCCGGCGGAAATGAAAGCTCTTAGCGTAGCGATGCGCAAGACCGGTCGTCCGATGGTGTTGAGCATTTCCCCCGGCCCCGTTTCAATTTCCGAAGCGGAGTTTTTCGAGAAGTATGCGCAGATGTGGCGCATCTCCGATGATTTCTGGGATGACTGGAAACTGCTGCGCCAGCAATTCGACTTCACCCGGGACTGGGCGCAATTCGTCGGCCAGAACGAAACCTGGCCGGATGCGGATATGCTTCCGCTCGGAATCCTGCGGGTAACTCAAAAGGAAGGCGGAGGCACGCCAACCAAGTTTACCCCGGACGAGCAGCAGACGGTGATGACGCTGTGGAGCATATTCCGTTCGCCGCTGTTTTTCGGCGGCGATTTGCCAAGTAACGATGCTGCCACGACCGCGCTGATCATGAATGAGGAAGTTCTCAAGGTCAATCAGCATGGTCGAACCGGGCATCAGGTGCTGGATCGAGAGAATATCCGCGCCTGGGTCACAGACGGCGCGAAGCCGGGGGAGCACTATGTGGCCGTATTTAATCTGGGAAGTGTAGACGCGAAAATCAAACTTCGCTGGCGGGATCTGGGGATCGAAGTATCCCTCGCCCAGGTTCGCGACCTCTGGCAGCATACCGCGCTCGGCGCAAGCGACGGAGTACACGCTCGTTTACGGCCGCACGCCTGCGTTTTGTACGCGGTTCAGCCGTAAAGCTAACTCCTTACAACTTGAGCGAGCCAGCCTCACCCGCGACGCAGGGAAAACAGTTGCGATCGCAGAGCCAGCGCCGGGGGATATTGCCCGAGAGTTTGGCGACCGACGCCATGGCGATGACCACGATTTTGTTCTGCCGGCCGGCGGTCCTACGGTGGGTCGGAACCAGTCTGACTGGAATAGGTATGGGATGGAAAGCCATGCGCTGGGCGGGGCGACGGTGGTTTGGCTGGACCGAAGCGTGACTGCGGGGTCGGAGTCTCGTCGCCTGTTGGTCACCTACTTTGAGAACCTTTGCCGGTCTCCGGCTCCGGCTCTCCTCGGAACACGCGAGAGATTCCGCGCACGATGCGTCGCATGGGCAATTCGCCTTTTGCGTCGGCAAAAAAAATTTCACCGGTCCGGGTTCCGCGGTAATACCAGCGTTTCAGCAGAGCCAGATGCTCCATGGTTTCCAGCGCCGCGACTGCTTTGACTGGCGCGAATGAATCCAGCGCCGACTGCACCCTCGATTCCATAGACTGCGACTTGGCGTGCTCGGCAGACTGAATGCTGAACGAAATCGGCCCACAGATCTTTCCTGCGTCAATCCTGAAGAATGCGACCGAGCCCGCAAGATGACTCGGCTGAATCATCAAAGCGGAGAGTCGATCGAGAGGTTGAACGATCTCTGGGAGTTGGCTCACGATGGGCTTGAGTTTTTCCGCGCGTGCGTGAATGGCAGCCGCGTCTTCAAAGGCAAGCCGGCCTGACGCTGCTTCTCGCTCGGCGGAAAGTTCGCGAGTTAAAGAATCTCCGGAGGAATCAAAATAAACCCGCACCCGATTCACTTCCGCCCCATATTCCTCATCGCTGCAACCCTTAAAGCAGGGGGCCAGGCACATTTTCATCTCGGAATAAATGCAACCGGGAAACTTCGGGTCGGGATGCAGGTCGTCGACGCATCGGCGCATTTTGAAAAAGTCGAGCGAATCGTTCATGAATTTCTCGGCGGCAACCCGCGAAACGAATGGCCCGTAGTACAGAGAACGCCCACCCAGCCGGCCCAGTCGCGTAGTGATGGAGGCCCGTGGATATTCGTTCTCGAGATGCAGCTTCACGAAAGGGGCGAAGCGGAAGCGCAGCCGCTGCTGATAGGTCTTCGGGAAAGTGGTGAGAAGAGTGCAGTAGAGCAAGAACCCGGACTCGAAGTCGGATCCGGTGGGAGCGTACTCGATCACCCGTACCCGATCGCGCAGGTTGAGCTTCTTCGTGCGCTCTTCAACCGGCCCCAGCAGCCGCTGTAGCCGCCGTCGCAGATTCGCGGTTTTGGTGACATACGGCTCGGCTTGGGCGTCCGCTCCCCGCAGAAGAAAAACAGCCGGCGCGGCAGGAACGGCGGGGAAGACTTCCGCATCTCGCTCCGGCGCGAATTCCAGGCGCTCAGTCAGCACGGAATCATTGTAAGCAACTCTTCATGACGAAGGCATGGAGAGATATTGCAATGTCCGGGCCGGGTAGTGTTCCCCTAGCGAAAATTGGCGCTGCGGAATTTCTGGCGGAAGTCGGTGCCCTCCAGTGTGAGGATGCGGCACATCTCGTGCAGCCGCGAGCGCATGCGCTCGCCGATGCGGTCCCCCAGCGTCTCACCACGGCTCGCAGCCCTTGCAGCGGAGATGGAACCCACAGCGGCCGCCGCCGGTTGATCGTCAAAATTCGTGGTGATAATCGTGGTCCGGTTGTCGTTATAACGGGTGTTCAGGATTAAGCTGACCGTGTCCCACACCCACTCCGTCGGTTTCACCGCTCCTAGTTCGTCCAGCAGCAGCACGTCGGTTTCGAAGACCGGACGAAGCACATCCAGTTCGGTCGTCTGCACGGTCGAGTTGTAGGAATTCTGAATTTCCTTCAGCAGTTCGCGATAGTCATAAAAGATACATGGGATGCCGCGATTGACGATCAATTCCTTGAGAATCCCAACCGCCAGGTGAGTCTTGCCGGCTCCAATCTTGCCAATGATGAGCAGGCCTTTATCGCCGCGGGGATCGCATTTTTGCGCGAAGCCGGAGGCAATAAAATGAGCTTCCTCAAGCGAAGGATGAGCGCCAGGGAAGTCGGTGTCGTAGTTGGAGAGTTCACAGTGCTCGTAGCGGCGGGGAATGCGGGCTGCGGCCAGCAGCGATTGTCCCCGGGTCCGCAACTGGCAATCGCACCGCGTTACTCGGCGATCGTTTGCGCTGCCGCCGGCCGCGGCACCGCCGGCCACGGTTTTCCATCCTGTGCCCTCACACAGCGGACAGATGTCCGCTTGAGCCTTGATCACCCGCGGCCCTTCCGCTTTCAAGCCAATTCTCATCAAACCAATTCTCCTGCTTCGACTTTGCACCCGCGAGCCGGTTTCGCGCAAGCCGGAAAGGCGGTCTGCCTGTGTACAACCTGTGAACCCGGGCCGTAGCCTGTGGAGGACCTAGGAAAACCGGTCCGACAGGGTGGAAAGCCGCTTGGGCAGGCCCAATTCGGGCGGAGGGAGTGCAAAACAGGCTTCCCGCGCCGATTTTCACAGTTGACTTTCGCCGCAGACGGAGGAGAATACGAGCCGTCAGGTTTCCCAACTCAGTCATAGCCAGTTGTTCTCCCGGTCTAGGCTGGACGAGCTACGCTGGCATGAAGGGAGACCTGCGAGGAGAATCTATGAATAAGGCCGATCTGGTTGACAAGATCTCAGGCGCATGTGAAATCAGCAAAGCGCAGGCCGCGACTGCCATTGATACCGCCGTGGACAGCATTACATCCGCCCTCCGCAAAGGAGATCGGGTGGCTTTGATAGGCTTCGGCACCTTCTCCGTGTCGCAGAGAAAAGCGCGCAACGGACGCAACCCACAAACCGGCGCAACCATCAAAATCGCCGCTCGCAAAGTCGCGAAGTTCAGCCCTGGAGCCGAACTGAAGAAGTCTGTAAACAAGAAATAGTACGCACAAGATCGCGAGATTGTTTAAAACGGCAGGGGGTCGGCCCTGCCGTTTTTTGCTGCGAGCAGAAATCCATTCCGGCGTAGAAAAAGGAGTGAAGCGGATGGCTGGTTTCATTGCTCCCAGAATACTGATGGGGCTGGTGTTGCTGACCGTTCTGTCGGCACAGGTAAGCCCACCGATACCTTTCGGTGTATGGCATCGATTGTCGGACGCGCCTCTAATAGCCCCGCGCGGCAATGGTTGGGAAGCGGCCGGTACCTTCAACCCGGCAGTTGTGGTGCAAAAAACCGCTCGGGGCGACAAAATCGTAATGCTTTACCGCGCGCAAGACGAGCTAGGCACGTCGCGACTGGGCTATGCCGAGAGCACCGACGGAATCCATTTCACGCGTCGAGAACATCAGGTTCTAAGCCCCACCGAGAAATATGAGAAAGACGGCGGCGTCGAGGATCCTCGCCTGGTTCAATTCGGTAACACCTACTATCTGACCTACACGGGCTACAACAAGAAGGACGCGCAACTCTGCCTGGCGACTTCCAAAGACCTCATTCATTGGGAACGCAAGGGTGTAATCATGCCAGCTGACAAAGGGAACTGGAACGTGAAGTGGACGAAGTCGGGGGCCATCGTCCCGGAGAAGATCGATGGAAAATACTGGATGTATTTTCTGGGCACCAGCGCCGACAACAGAGATCAGGGAGGCCTGGCGTCCTCGACCGATCTGCTTCATTGGACGGAGGCCACGCAGGCCCCGGCATTACCAGTCAGGCCGGGCCGCTTCGATTCGCGGGTTGCCGAGCCGGGCCCGCCGCCCATCGTCACGCGCGACGGAATCGTTCTGATCTACAACGGCGGGGACGACCGGCTGGTCTATCGCACCGGGATCGCGATCTTCGACCGCAACGATCCGCGGAAGTTGCTCTGGCGAAGTGATGAGCCGGTTTTCTCTCCCGAAAAAGATTGGGAAAAGGCCGGGCAAGTCCCCAACGTAGTTTTTGTGGAAGGCATGGTGCAACTGGGCAATCAATTTCTGTTCTACTACGGCGGCGCAGACAAGTACGTAGGGGTGGCGGCAGCGGCAGCCGCGAGTCAGCCGATTCGGTAAGTTCGATACCTAAGCTGGGCGCCACCTCATGTTGGCAGCTCCGTCGAGTTACTGGCTTTTCTCCACAACGCGTCCATGCAACCGCTGAAGCGGTCGCACATCGTGCGGATAAAGTGTGGCGAAGGCGTTGATCTGCTCCAGCGAGATTTCCATCGGAGTCTTCAGCACAAAACAGGGAATGCCCTCCGTGCAGGGCGGAGCCGTCAGCGATCCCATGTACATGGAATAGGCGGCGTCGCGGGGCAGCAAGCCCGCGGGATGAATGTCGACGCCGGCAATCTCCTGCTCTTTGCCCTCCCTCGTCGGCATAGGTTGCCAAACCTGCCGATTCGTGGCACTTGCGCTGTCCGCCTGCAAAAGAACTGCGACGCCGGCAACTTTCCCGTCGCTAGATTTGTGCATCAAGTGCAGCCCCATATCGTATGGCTTGCCGAGGATGCACTCTTCGCGGGGACGGTGAAAGTGGAATTGTGTCAGCTGGTAGCGGTCGTCTCCGACGATGAGGAAATTTCCCCTCAGATCCGCCGCCACAGTATGCCACTTAGCAGAGAGCGACGCTTCGTAATCGAAGCGGGAGACGCGCAGGGTCTCGAGCAGTTTGGGACTCAAGGGGACATCGCGGTCGCGTTTGCCCTTGCCTTGGTTAATGCGAATCATCATGCGCTGACTGTCGATGTCTTGTACCTTCAGCCGGCAGAGTTCTTCCCGGCGTACGGCGGTGGAATACAACGTCATGAGGAGCGTGCGGTGATAGAGATTGCAGGCCGCATCGATCAGTCTGGTCACCTCCTCCGGGCTGAGCACGGTCGGCAGTCGCTTGTCAGATTTCGGAAATGGAATGTACTCAGCCAGAAAGTGCCGGCGCAGTGTCTTTACGAACAAGAAGCGCAACGCGGACACATACTGACTGACCGTGGCAGGAGTCAACTTCTTCGCTTGGCACAGATGAGCCTGATACTGCCGAATTTGCTCGGGCCCGAGCTTGTCAGGTGGCTGGTGAAAATGCTCCGCAAAATCGCGGACGATGCGGACGTAGGAGTTCCTCCAGCATCTTTTGGCGTAGTTGGGTCACAGGGACCTCCTTTTCTGCGACCCAACTTACTTCTTTGTTCAATCCCTCAACAACTGCCGATCCTCGAGCACGCGGTAGCGTTCGCCGCGCCGGCGCACCTGCGATAGGAGTCTAAGATTTTACAACAGCAATCCTCTTGAGCCACCGCCAACTCCATGCCCTTCATTGACTTGCCCGTCTGGCAGACCTAGGATTCGCGCCAGTGATCGGGCGAACTATCTCTTATCACCGCATCGTCGAGAAGCTGGGGACGGAATGGGCGTGCTCTATAAGGCCGAGGAAACGCGCTTGCATCGGAAGCAAGCCATTTCATCAACTGAGAAGATACACGGCGGATACTACTTGACTGCGGCGAGGACCTTCACCCGGTCTTGCGACGAGATTCGGCTCACATATCCGACTGCGCCTGGAGTGGCAGCGACGTATTCGATAAGGGCAGATTCGGAATCGAACGCTTTCGGCATGGCACCCTGTCCGGTGAAGACCACTTTGCGCCATTCCGAGCGAAATTCTTCAGGACTCTCGCCGACATGGCTTTTCAAAAAGACTTCGTTCACTGGTCCACCCTTTAAAGTCACCGGCACAGCATGGGAACCGTCGGCGAACCTGGTTCTCGTTCCCATGAAGATGGCGCGCAAATCGGCATTTGTGATTTCGGAAATCTGCACGCCCTTGTTCGCAACCAGCACGACATCCTGCGCTCTGGACGCAGACCATGAGCCAAGCGACGCTAACAGCAGGATTAAGAAACGAGTTTTACTCATGTTCCGACTCTCATGTGCTATATCCCGAACCGCTTAAAGCGAGCTAGAAGGTGAACCCGATCTTGGCTGCCAACATTTTCGAGTCTGGAGCCAGGCCATTTGGGTTTGTGCTGGTGTAGTACCCAAGATTAGTTCCGTGAAGGAAATGGCTCTCGATCTTCGCGTAAAAGTACGGGTTAAAGTCATAACGTCCGCTCAGCACCCAGTCTTTCGAGTAATTTGCCGGCTGGGTTGTGTCCGCTGCTTTGTTGACGTAGTGGCTGTAGTAGCTTCCTGCTTGAAACTTCTTGCTAACTCGATAGCTTCCCATAACGAACCAGGACCGCCCATCCGCGACAAGTGGAATCACTGTCGACCCAATCGTGATGGTCGCATTGATCGGTTCCCGGTCATATTCCCCGGCCAAATAAAACTTTCCCCTGCTGAACTTGGCGTACGTTGAGGGGGTGAAAGTAGGCGCTAAATGTACGCTACCCGTAGGCGCTGTCCCGTCTATGGCCTGCACATTTCCGCTGGATCCGATGGTCAGCCCTTTTACGGGTGTTTCCCATTGCAGATCACCCCCGTAAGTCTTGCCTCCCAGAGAGTTCGTAAACACCAGTCCGATGTCAGCGAACTGTTTGATATATCCATCATTCAAGTCAACCGTTGACTGTCCCGCGTACCCATCATAGTGGAGCGTTCCGGCCCGTTTCCCAAGGGAAAGCGCGCCGTAAATGTCTCCTCCCACGTGCGCCAGGTAAAAGCTTTTGTGGTCGATTGGATAAGAGCCCTGTGGCAAGAGTATCCAGAGGAAAACTGCGTCTATGTCCTGGGAATCATTGAACAAGCCCCAAACAGTCTTGACCTTGCCGGCCCGAATTCCAAAATGGTCATTGACTCTATAGTCTCCTGAGGCCCAATCCACCTGAAGGTTCGAGCCGCCGAACTCTCCCAGTTGATACATGTGCAACTGAACTCCGACATGCAGGTTATCGCCCAGTGAGTCGGAGATGGTCACAGCGCCATCCGTCCACTGAAGGCTGCCATCACTCGATTTCATCGACAAGTAGTTGTTGTGGGAACTAAACAGAACGCCCTGGCTGACAAACCCGTGGACCGCAATTCCAGCAAAGTCTTGCGCGTATAAGGTTCCCGCGCAGGTACAGACACAGCAGGCGCAGGTAGAAAGGAACAGAAGCAGATATCTTGACAACAGGTGCATACAGTGGACTACATGCATCCCGAGGACCAACCCTCAGTTTCGCCGCAAGTGATTGATTCGCATCGTGTTTCCCGATAGGAGTCGCTGGGGGAAAGCGCCCCCGATGTTTGTTGATCAGACACCGTTCCGGATTATGAACATTCTTTTCACTGCTGGGAACGGAAGGTCATAAGCGGCGGAAGGCGCTGCGAACGCAGCACAGAGCGCCTCGCACAACGGCTAAAGCTAAAGTGTTGGTGAGCCTAATGGGGATGTTTCGCCAACTGGCCCCGCTCATACGGCCAAGGCGCCCTCCCTTAGTACAGAATGGAAGGCAAGTACGCGCCAGCGGGTTCGTTGTAGAGACCGATGGTCATCAATGTCATTGGCTGGACAACTCGAAGCCCGCTTTCAAGACACCAGAGGAACAAGGCCGCGTTCGGGTCGGCACTAAAATTCCTGGACCCTGAAATTCCGTCGCTGCCGAAATCAGCGCTTGCAAGTCCTGATTGCTGTCGGCGACCGCGTGTCCGGAGAAAGCAATGGACGAGGCGTAGGCCTTGATTCGTCCCCGCGACTCGGCGACTCTCGCTGTTCCCTGCTGAACAGCATCTTTAAGTTCAGCGGCGCGATCATGCCCGTGAACTCGCATACAGAGGTCGTTGCATGCCGGCAGGTCGTTCGGTTCGGCCGGCCGAACTTGATAGGCAGACGGCGTCTTCTGGATCGCACCCTGCATGCAGGCCAGCGGTTCGCGCACCGCGAAACCGAGTTTTGCGTACAGCGAGAGCGAGCGATTGTGGTAAGCCGCCTGAACCAGACGCATTCCCGCGAACTTCCTCTCGGATGCACGCGCCATGACAGCTTGCATCAGTTGCCGACCTGCGTTCCGGTTTTGGACGGCGGGATCAATGGTGATCGGACCCACACCGGCAATCGGTGCTCGCTCGTCCAGGCAGTTGCTGCCTATTACCTTTCCAGCCTGTTCAGCCACAACGCAAAAGAACGACGGGTGCGAAAACATCATCGAGAGCACATGAACACTATGCTCCGGGGCGGGAAAATCGGGAGGGAAGTTGTGCTTGTTGGCGAGCGTTGTGAAAGCATCGAAGCCGATCCTTCCGCACGGCTCGGCATCGGCCGGGGTAGCGCGACGAATCCCCACGACTTGATTTTCGTTGATCAATTTTTGGGGCGGCGGAGCCATGATGATGAACTCTCCGATCTCATCCAATCCAGAAAGGCGCTCAGCGCTGAGATTTTAGTCTACTGCCATTCTATTGGCAGCTAACGTAATCAGATGGGATGAGAAGGCGGGTCTCCGGACGGGATGCGGTGTACGCTTCCAAGTTATCGACGTGCTCAAGGCACAGATAAGAAGGAGACCGGCAATGAAGAAGGTTAGCATCAGAGCAGCAGCGCAGAGCAGGAATATTTCGCAGCAGAAACTGACCATCGGATTGGATCTGGGAGATCGCAACAGTTGGTACTGCGTGGTGGATTAAGGCGGCCAGATACGGCTGGAGAGCGAGTGCGGACGAATGCAAAAGGGTTGAGGGAAGTGTTCGGGGCGATGCCGCGCAGTCGGATCGCACTGGAAATCGGGACGCATTCCCCATGGATCAGTCGCTTGCTGAGCGAGTTGGGGCATGAAGTGATCGTGGCGAATGCGCGCAAGGTGCGTTTGATCGGGGAGAGCCGCAAGAAAGACGATCGGCTGGATGCACAGACGCTGGCGCGGCTGGCCCGGATCGATCCGGAGTTGCTGTATCCGGTGAAGCACCGCAGCGTGCGGGCGCAAGCCGATCTGGCGCTGATTCGGGGGCCGCGCTGGGCTGGTGCGGGCACGCACGGGGCTTGTCAACACGGCTCGCGGGCTGGCCAAGAGTTACGGGGAGCGGCTGCGCGGATGCAATGTGCGCAACATGAATCCGGAAAAAGCGGAAGGTTTGAGTCCGGAACTGCAACGGGCACTGGAGCCGTTGCTGGCGGCACTGGAATCGCTGAGCGAGCAAATCGCCGAGTACAACGAGCGCCTCGACAACGAAGGGACGCCGATCCGGACACAGACGAGTTGAGCTAGGATGAGATGAATCTGGGGCAGAACAGGTCCCAGTCCCCATCCAACATGATTTCAGAGAGGGGTGTCTCTGAGACCATCTCTTTCCCTTCTCCCAAAGCGCGCTTGACCCATCCCAAAGCTCACCCTAACATCGATTTGGCCCATGCGCTTTCAGATTCTCTCCTTCTCGAATGCATCATTTTGTCGCGAGCTGATCGGCGGCTGGTTCTTGCTTCTGGCGGTGACACTGTGCGCACAGCAAGCGAAGCCAGCAGCGCCTATTGCGACCTTCATGGACATCGCCGAAAAAGCCGGCTTGACCGCGCAGAACATTTTTGGCGGCGTCGAGAGCAAGAAATACATTATTGAAACCACCGGAACCGGCGTCGCGATCTTCGATTATGACAACGACGGTTGGCCCGATATTTTTCTGGTGAATGGGACGAAGCTTGAAGGCTTCCCTGCGGGGCAAGGTCCCAGCAATCGCCTGTATCGCAACAATCACGACGGCACGTTCAGCGACGTGACCGCCACCTCAGGTCTGACCGCGACCGGTTGGGGGCAGGGCGTGTGCGTCGGCGACTACGACAACGACGGATGGGAAGATCTTTACGTCACGTACTACGGCAAGAATCGCCTCTACCACAATCAGAATGGGGTCTTCTCCGAAGTCGCCGAGAAAGCTGGCGTCGCCGGTTCAGGCAAGGCGTGGGGCACGGGCTGCGCCTTCGTCGACTACGATCGCGACGGCCGTCTCGACCTGGTTGTGGCTAATTATGTGGACTTCGATCTGACGACGGCGCCCGCGCCCGGGGAACGCGCAAACTGCATCTGGAAGGGAGTCCCAGTCATGTGCGGTCCGCGCGGTCTGGCCGGGGCAAAGAACATTCTCTATCACAATCGTGGCGGCGGCACGTTTGAAGACGTCACCGCTAAAGCCCATATCGACCGCACCGACGGCCACTACGCCTTCAGCGTCTCCACCCTCGACTTCGACGAAGACGGATGGCCCGACATTTTCATCGCCTGCGACAGCACGCCCAGCATTCTTTATCGCAACAACCACGACGGAACCTTCACCGACGTCGCGGTTACGTCGGGCGCGGCCTTTAACGAAGACGGGCGCGAGCAGGCGGGCATGGGCTCTACCGTCGCCGACTATAACGGCGACGGGCACCTCGACATTTTCAAAACGAATTTCTCCGACGACACCTCAACTCTGTACAGGAACAATGGCGACGGCACCTTCACCGACGCGACTTCCGCCGCAGGCTTAGGCCTCTACACGCAATATCTTGGCTGGGGAACCATGTTTTTCGACATGGACAACGACGGCTGGCCTGATTTGGTTCTGGTGAACGGTCACGTGTATCCCGAAGTCGACAGCCAGCACCTGGGCAGCAGCTACAAAGAGCCGAGAATTCTTTATCGCAACAACGGCGACGGCACGTTCAGCGACATCTCCGCCGCCGCGGGGCCCGGCATCACCACCGCGGCGTCTTCGCGCGGCCTGGCGGTGGGCGATCTTTGGAATGACGGCAAGATCTCCATTGTCGTCAGCAACATGAATGCCCAGCCTAGTCTGCTGGTGAATCAGATTCACAACAGAAATCATTGGATCGCGATTCGTACCCTCGGAACGAAATCCAACCGCGATGGAATCGGCGCGCGGGTTCTGGTTAAGACCACGTCGCGCATTCTCGTGGACGAAGTCCGCAGTGGTTCCAGTTACAGTTCCAACAGCGATATGCGGGTTCACTTCGGCCTGGGCTCGGCGGCGAAAATCGACTGGGTTGAAATCCGCTGGCCGAGCGGAGTGACAGAGCGCTTTGCGAATCTGCCAGTGGACCAGATGCACACGCTCAAAGAGGGCTCGGGCACCAGCGCGGAAGCGGATCCCAAAAAATAGTTCCTTCGGTGGGATCGGTGGGTGCTCCTCCGAAGGCTTCATCCCCGCCGCCGTTCAGCCGGGGAGGGATCCAGCGTGGATGTTTTCCAGGCGCGGTGCGGGTGGCACGCAAGCCCCTTCCTCGGCCTGAAGGACGGCTCGGTTCAGGATGACTCCGACCGGGGTGAAATCTATTTGCCGCGTTTGAGATTTTTTGCAAACTGCATCGTGCGAATAATTCCTTCGCCTTCTTTCACAAAGATCACCTGATTCGCTTTGACATCATTCAGCGTATCGACCTGCCCGCTGGGCCAGCGAATCTCAAGCGCGCCTATTTTTTCGGCCTCCCCCAGCCCGAAGTGGACTCGCAGATCATTCTGCGAAAAGTAACCGCCGCCGCTGCGCACTTCGTCGATCTGTTGATGCGGCTTGGTCTGGCCGGGCGGATGGGTTACACACACCAGCCGCGCGCCAATTCCACTGCGATTCGATTTCGTTCCGATGGTCCGAATCTTGATCCAATTGTGGTTGGATTTCGAATCGCAACGTAGCAGCTGCGGATAGTCATTGACCGTGTTGACGACAACGTCGATATCTCCGTCGTTATCGAAATCGCCAAAAGCCGCGCCTCGCGACGGGCTCGGCTCCGAGATTCCCGGCCCAGCCTGCAGCGACACGTCCGCGAAATGGCCGTTGTGCAGGTTCTGGTACAGCAGCTTGCGCTGCGCATAGCCGGCTTCCGTCTGGAGTTGCTCGACTTCCGGATAAACATGGCCGTTCGAGATCAGAATGTCCGCCCACCCGTCGTTGTCCATGTCAAAGAATCCGCAGCCCCACCCCAGATATTGCGTGTGCGCGCCCAGCCCCGCGGTGAAGGTGGTATCTTCGAAAGTCGCTCCGCCTAGATTGTGATAAAGAGAAGGGGTGTCGCCGGCGAAGTTGGTTTTCACGATGTCGAGGTTGCCGTCGAGATCATAGTCCGCGGCCGAAACGCCCATACCAGCCTGGGGCTTGCCATCGGGGCTGAGCGCGCATCCCGCCTCAATCGCGATATCCTGGAATTTTCCGTTCTTTTTATTCTGATAGAGCGCGCTGGCGGTCGAATCGTTGGCGACATAAATATCGGGCCAGCCGTCGTTGTCGAAATCCGCGGTGAGCACGCCCAGTCCGTAGGTGCCGTTCGCATTGAGAATGCCCGAAGCTTCGGAAACATCGGTGAACGTACCATCGCCGTTGTTGTGATACAGAATGTTCTTTCCGCCCGCCAGTCCCGGCGGTCCGCACGCCACCATCACACTTTTATAAAGGCACGGACCGGATTCAGGCACCGGCGCGGTTGCCAGATCGAGATCAATGTAATTGGCGACGAACAGGTCAAGACGCCCGTCGCGGTCGTAGTCGACGAAGCTACAACCCGTGTTCCAGCGCGTGCCTTTGCCCGCCACACCCGCCTTCTGACTGACATCGGTAAACGTGCCATTGCCGTTGTTGTGATACAGAACATTCTTGCCGAAGTAGGTGACAAACAGATCGTCCCATCCGTCGTTGTCATAGTCGCCGACGCAAACGCCCTGTCCCCATCCCGAATGCGCGACTCCGGCCTTCGCGGTTACGTCGGTGAAGGTGCCGTCGCGGTTATTGCGAAACAGATGCGAAGTCGGTTCGCTGCCTGCGGGAAAGCCTTCCAGCCGCGTACCGTTCACTAAAAAAATATCGAGCCACCCATCATTGTCGTAATCGTAGAAGGCGACGCCACATCCCGTCGTCTCGAGTAGATACTTGTTCTTGTGCTCGCCGCCAAAAATAGTTTTCGCATTCAGTCCGGCTTCGCGGCCCACGTTAACGAAGCGTACGCCCGGATCTCCGCTGTGGGCGGGCGGTTCGTCTTTTGTGGGAACGGCTTTCTGCTGCGTTCGCGAGTCGGCTCGCAACCAGCCTGGGCGAACCATGGCCAGCACGCTTTCCAGCGAGAGCACCAGTGTCGAACGGCTGAGAGATTTCAGAAAGACGCGGCGTGAAGAAAACAAGAGGTCGCTACCGTCCACTCGGCTCGTGCTAGAATTCGCCCCTACTTCTTATATTCAGGGTACCGCGACTTTGCAAGTTTCGGCCGGACCAAAATCCCGCGCCAAAGAGCAGGCAGCAATGAATCCCTACCTCGTCTGTGAGCGGCGATGCGGTTCGGCGTCCCGCGCTTGGCGCAGCATTTGCCTTCTGGGTATGTGGCTGGCGTGCGCCGCAGTTTCCCTTGCCCAACAACCGAGTCCGGCCCCAGAGGTATCGCAGGAATTGTCCCGAACGATCCGCACCTGGGAGTTTCTTCCAGTCGTTGGAACCCGCGCAGGATTGTTCGGCGACGAAACCGGGCGATTCGAAGCCTGGGTCTATCCCCTGAAGATCTTTCGGGATTTTCACCTGACCTTCCACGTCGGTGATCGCGCGCTCCCAGCGGAGAGTCTGGCGCGCACGCTGACGGTTCGTCCCGAGTCCGCGTCGATCCTGTACGTCGGCGATTCCTTCCGCGTGCGCGAAACCCTGTGCGTCCCGGTGAACCAAGCAGGAGCGGTCATTCTGCTCGAGGTTGAGACCGAGGAACCGTTGGAAGTGGAAGCCGCATTCATCGGAGACTTCCAACTGGAATGGCCGGCGGCTCTGGGGGGGACGTTTGTGAATTGGGATGCGAAGCAACGGGCCGTCGCGTTCGGCGAAGAGACGCGGAAGTATGCTGCTTTGGTTGGATCACCAACCGGCGCGGACGCCCGACTCTCTTATCAGACGAACTATTCTTCGTCGGATCAAAATTCTCTCCGCCTGGGAGTAACACAAAAGGGAAAAGAGACCAAGGTGCTCGCCATTGCCGCTTCGATCACAGGCCGTGCCGACGCCGAGAAAACTTATCAGCACTTGCTCACCGCTTACGCAGACTCGGTACCCGAATCGGTCGATTACTACCGTGCGTATCTCGACAAGACCGTAAGCCTCGAACTGCCCGACATGGCGCTCGAGCGGGCTTACGACTGGGCCCGCATCAGCACAATTCAGGGAATGGTGAACAATCCATATCTGGGAGCGGGGCTGGTTGCGGGATACCGAACCTCGGGCGTCGGACAGCGTCCGGGCTTCGCCTGGTTTTTCGGACGAGATTCTTTATGGACTTCATTCGCCCTCAACGCCGAGGGAGATTACTCCTCGACCCGGGCTGCTCTCGATTTCATCGCTAAATATCAACGCGAAGACGGCAAGGTCCCGCATGAGATTTCGCAGAGTGCAACTCTGGTGCCGTGGTTCAAGGACTATCCCTACGCCTATGTTTCCGCTGATGCGACGCCGCTGTTCATCATTGCGATGAATGACTATGCAGTGCAAAGTAACGACCTGGAGTTCGCGCGCAACCAATGGGATAACATCTGGCGCGCCTATCAGTTCATGCATTCAACCTATGACGCGCAAGGCTTCGCGCAGAACGCCGGCGTCGGACATGGCTGGGTCGAAGGCGGACCGCTGCTTCCAGTTAAGAATGAATATTACCAGGCAGGACTCGCAGTGGAGGCTTTGCGCGCGCTCTCCAATCTTGCTCGGCTCCTCGGCAAGGATGACATTCGCAGGCAGATTGTGGCGGAGTTCGAGCGCAGCGAACCGGCGCTCGATCAAGCCTTCTGGTCGCCTGAGCTGAAGGCTTATGCATTTGCTTTGAAGCCAGACAACCAGCGCGCCCAGGAGGCGAGTGTGCTGACGACGGTCCCCATGTGGTTTGGTTTGTCTGATGCACACCATGCGGACCAGACCATTACGCAACTGGCGGCGGAAGATCACCAGACCGATTGGGGCATGCGGATTATCTCGCGGCAGTCCAAGGTCTACGACGGGTCGGGCTATCATTTTGGTTCCGTCTGGCCGCTCTTTACGGGTTGGGCTTCAGTTGCCGAATACCGCTACCATCGGGCGTTCCCGGCCTATGCCAATCTGCGAGCCAATGCGCTGCTCGGCGCCGACGGCGCGCTCGGCCATTTCACCGAAGTCCTTTCCGGAGACTATTACCAGTCGTTTGCAACTAGTTCGCCGCACCAGATCTGGTCCGCAGCCATGGTGATCAGTCCCATCTTGCGGGGCATGTTCGGCTTGCAGACAGATGCCCAGAATCGCACCATTCGTTTCGCTCCGCACGTTCCATCCGACTGGACTTATTTTGCCATCCGGAATGTTCGCGTCGACGGGGTGGTTGTCGGTTTTCAGTATCGCAAGACCGTCGACCGCGTGGAACTGGAGACCACGCGCAGCGGAAACG
>Ga0210406_10002753_pt1 | contig 19783 bp, 30 predicted proteins | sample IncBWC30MmetaG_FD_155454 | JGI IMG/M metagenome (GOLD analysis project Ga0210406, IMG submission 155454) | Forest soil microbial communities from Barre Woods Harvard Forest LTER site, Petersham, Massachusetts, United States - Inc-BW-C-30-M | ecosystem: Environmental > Terrestrial > Soil >... | reverse complement strand
CTCTGGACTTTACAGAGTGAATGGAGATGGTGGGTATGATCCATAAACGACGCTTGGCGCGGTTGCGTTCTCAGAGTCCAGATCTTTTCTGCACTAGCAGCAACGACGCGCATGAAAACGGGGTTTTAGGAAACTACAGCTTGCAGGGGGCTTGCTCCAGTAGGCGAACTTGGCGAAAATGCGACTTTTGGGGCACTTCTTTGGGCTTCGGTAAACATTTGCCACTGTGCAACGCTCCTGATGACGGTGAACCAGCTGACCCTGCATCGTTTATCTTGGCTTAGACAGGATTCACCATGATTGGAGCGCGTCGCACCTGGCTGGTGTGGGCGATATGTACTTGAAAGTGGTTCTTGATCCCATTACCGAGACAGAGGTATGCATCCGAATCAATCGAAGCTCGAAAGTCGGGTTCATCGCGCTGCGGAAGCGGCTTTGTCTCGTCAACAGTACGTCAGCGCAATCGACGTGCTCTGTGGAATGGGCCTATTGGCGTCTGCGCAGGTAGACTCCTGGCGGAAGGGGCGAGTCGATTTCCTGGAACGGGTGATTCAAGGGAATCTCAAGAAGATTTCCTCGTCCATGGCGATATTTCGCCGCTGGGCAAGGGAAAAGGGACTCAAACCCAGCGAGACCCAATACCTGCGCCATTCTCGGACCGGGACCGTAGTCTTGCAATTTTCCAAGAGTGGAGACCCGGGGATTGAGAAGAGCTACCGCACGCATTTTGTATCGCCGGAGCTCTCCAAAAAGAAAGAGCAGCGCCTTCAAGAGAAGCTCAACCAGTCTCCGAAGCCCGTTGTGTTCCAGAACCTGCGCGAGGCCCATTGTTCGGAGTGCGGCACAGAGATTGAGCAGGGTTCTTTTCTTTCTATGGAACTGGAGCAGCCGCTCTGCCTTCAGTGTGCGCGTCTCGACGATCTCGAGTTTCTTCCATCGGGCGACGCTGCATTGACGCGGCGCGCTTCTAAGTACAGTGGAAAAGTCGCCGTAGTCGTTCGCTTCAGCCGGTCACGGGGGCGTTACGAGAGGAAGGGCATCCTCGTCGAAACGTCCGGCCTCGAGAAGGCTGAGCGAGAGTGCCTGGAGGACGCCGACGAACGCGCCGTGGCGCGGGCACGTGGAGCCGAGCGACGACAAAAACAGGATGTCGAATTGGCCGCTCAAATGAGCAAGCAGATTGCGATGTTGTTCCCCGGATGTCCGGCAAGCGAGGTTGCCGACATCGCCGAGCACACCGCCCGAAGGGGAAGCGGCCGGGTGGGTCGCACAGAAGCTGGCAGGAATCTCGAGGAAAGTGCCCTGACTTTAGCGGTTGTTGCTGCAATTCGCCACAAACACACCCGGTATGACGAGTTATTGGCTAGTGGAGTGGATCGTGTTACCGCCCGCCAAAGGATCGCAGTCATGGTCGAAGAGATTCTGGCGAGGTGGCGAATACGGGATAGCGGTAAGAACACGCATTGAAGGGCCAGTCCAGGCGAATTTACCGAAATGCTGACTTTGCGGGAGCTTTCATTCCTTCGGAAAACAGCTGAACCGGTTGGCTAGCTATATCTCTCTTTAGTTGGTTCGAACGTTTATGGGCATTACAGGGTTTTTTGTAGCGCTCGAGAGCGCCAGATCTACGATTTAGGCTTTAAGTGGACTGATTTAGGCTTTAGCTGGACAAGAACCTATCAGTCAGCCGGGAGAATGGACGGTCGAGCAGGAAAGCCAAATGCGCGTTGGACCAGGTAAAACATCGAGCACGGAGAGGAACGCATATTACCGGCCAGAGTTAGATGCTCTGCGGTTCTTCGCCTTCATGTGCGTGTTCAGTTTCCATCGCATGGACTACGTGCCCACCCATCCGGTCCACCATCCATGGCTCTTTCGGATAGGCAATGTCGGCCCTTTCGGCGTCCCTGTTTTCTTTCTGCTAAGCGCGTTTCTGATCACGGAGCTGCTGCTTCGCGAGCGCGAGCGAACCGGCAGAATTCACATCAAAGCGTTCTACATGCGCCGCATTCTCAGAATATGGCCGCTCTATTTTGTTGCGTTTTTCGGATTGGCGCTGCTGAATCATTTTGTTCCTGGGGTTGGCACCGCAGATCCGCTCGCATGGCTGGCCTTCACCTTTTTTGCAGGCAACTGGTACATCCTTCTTCACGGCTGGATCGCCGGTTCGGTTGACCCGCTCTGGAGCATCTCCGTTGAAGAGCAGTTCTACATCGTGATACCCGTGCTCGCCGCGTTTGCCGGCCGCAGGGCCGTAGCAATTGTCGGCTACCTTCTCCTCGCTCTCGCGTATGTCACAGTGCTCCTCTACGCGCTGCACCCGACCTCGGGCGATAACGGAGAGTGGACAAACAGCTTCGTGCAGTTCCAGTTCTTCTCCGCCGGGACGTTGATCGCCCTTCTGTTGCGAGGCAGGCTGGTCCGACTGCCAGTTCCGATGCGTGTGGTTGGCTTCCTTCTCGGGTTCGCCTGTTGGTTTACAGCCCTGCTCCGTTTCAAGGTTCAAAGTTGGGAACCCCACCCGACACCGGTTGGCGCACTATTGGGATGGTTCCTCGTCCTGGCCGGTGCCGTGATTTTCTTTCTCTCTGCTCTTGGAACTCCCTCACGGTTCATCCCACGATGGCTCGCGTATCTGGGCCGAATCTCCTACGGCCTCTACCTTGTTCATTCGCTGATCTTCTTCCTCACCTTCGAGAAGGCAGTCCCGTACCTGCGTCATCTTTTCCCCGGCCTTGCGCTTCCCACGGCCATTCGCGATCACGTTTGGACTCTGGTAGTCCTCATGCTCACAATTGCCATAGCGTCTCTATCCTTTCACTATTTTGAGCGGCCGTTCCTTCGTCTAAAGAAGCGGTTCACGTTCGTCGTAGCACGGGAAGAGGTGGCTCCTTCTGCCTGATACGCAGACCTGTATTTCAACCACCGACCCCGCCAGCCTTCGCCCCACCCTCCCTGCGCCTCCACCCTCTTCGTCCTGATGGCTCTCATCACAACAGCTACCGTGCGCCGCGTCGTTGACATGGCACTCGTAGTTGCAAAACGGGGATTTGAGCAAGTTCACTTCGACCGGAGTCCGCGAACTTGAACTTGCCGCAAACCCGACTTTCGGGGAACGCTGAGGTAAGGCTTCACAAGTTCGGTGTGAGAGCATCCTGCATGGGCGGAATCCCTCAGTTTGCCATTCTCTTATCTATCGCGGCCGCGATCGTTGCCACGTTCCTTTGCCTTGCTTTCCTCGTAGGTAAACTCTTCGAAAGCAAAGTGGTCCGCAAGCGCATCATAATCGGAGCGATCGTCATAAGCGCCATAGGAGTGGTCGGCTACTTTGGGTTTATAGCCTTCATTTTGAGTGGCAACCTGAACTAGAGACCAAGTGAACTCTTTGCAGGAACTCTTCCTTGGAACAGGCTATTGACGGCGGAGAATCATCCCGTGTTGCAAAAAGATCGAGTCGTTTGCCGCCCCGGTATACCTAAGTTCGGTGTCTGTTGCGGCGCGTTGCTCCTTTAGCAATTTGTAATCTTCTGGCCCATTTGACTGGCCAGTGAAATCATTCCACACGCTGCGCCTATCGACATTTCGAGCTGCTTCAATAGTGCACCGGATGTATGCGCCCCCATCGGGGCCACCTGCCCATACGGCATCGGCGGGGACTCCTGTCGGCCGATTCTGCGGGCGCAACTCGGTCGGCTTGCCACAGGCTAGGAGGCAGGCCGAAAGCGGGAGGTAGACAACGGCGGCCCTGAAGCGGTTGCCCATTCGTCACTATTACATGTCCCGTCATTCCTTGGAAACGGGGTTTTCACCAAGTTCAATTTGCCCGGTTCCGCGAACTTGGTCAAATGGAAAAGTTCCGGCTTGCCGACGACCCGGAGTCGAATGACCAAACAGAGTGACCGGTTCATCGCATGACCATAGGTTCGCTGGGAACTTGGAGAGGTCGGCTATTCAGAACAGCAGAGTTCGATTGCCTCGAGGCCAATTCGATCATTCACGGCGTTATGAATCCGCTGCTTGCACCCTGGGTAACGCTCCGTTGTCTGAACTGACATATGGCCAAGCAGATAAAGCGGTTGTTAGCTGATTCAACCCGGCTCATTTTGTTTCATGAGAGCCATCCGAGGTCCAAAAGGTCGGCGATAGGTTCAGTAAACGAACAGGAGCCGAAGCCGATAGCGACGTTCTCCCGCGCTTCTCTGATTTGTTCCGCGGATAGTTCCTGATCACGCCATGCAAGAGAGTGCCTGCTCAAGCGAAAGGCGGTAGGATCCTGTTCATTCAACACTGCTAAAACCTTCTCTTCTGTTGCTCCGTAATAGGCGATGATTGCCGCGACGAGGACATTGATGTAACCGTGCATCAGAGCGGATGCGCTCCCCGGTTCATACGTGAGCTTTTGAACGGAACGCAAAGGATGATGCAGTCCAGCGGTGGCCTTGAAGGGAACCTTTGCTTCGGCGCAGGCCGCGAGAAATTCCGCGACCTGCTCGACGCTGGGGATGGCATCGGCAGTAACTCCTCCGGTCCGAATCTTTGCGCGCGCGTTCCCCTCCTTCAGTGCGGGAATTATTTGCCTGCAATTCTTCAGGGGAAATTCGACAAAGAGAGTTGTCTTTGGGGGTACGGCTGAGAGCAGCTTATGCACCTCAGCCAGATTTGCAGCCTTGGACTCGAGGACGTCAACAACTGCGACCCTCTTATCGAGCCCAGATATCAGGCGAGCATCTTCCTGCGCATCGCCCGTGCTGAGTGCGCCCAGGAGCCATGGGGTCAGCTGCTCGTCGCTTCCAACCTCCATCAATGCCGCGCTGAATTCTGTCAGCCTCGCAACTGGGACGATCAAGCGTCCCAGAGCCCATGCATATTTACCAGAGCGATAACTGGCATAGTTCCGGGTCGACGTTAGCATATCGAGGCCTGCGGGAGGAAAGAGCCCCGCGTAATCTATCAATCTGTTCAGGAATGGTTCAATTGCAGTCATTTGCTTTTTCTCTTCTTTACCTTCGTCGTCGGCATTCCGAATTCACCCTTCCATATGCGATGCCAGTCTACCTCCTGAAAGGTCGGGTCATTTGGCAACCGGCCGAAAGTTCCGCCGGTGCCCGTATTCGCGCCAAGTTCTCCCAAGTGCGACCAGCGGGCTGTCGCTATCGTCGGAAGACCGATCGCTCGCTTGAACACGGCATCCAAACGGGACGGGGAGGTCTTTATCTCCATCTCACAAATGAGCAATACAACAAACTGAAACGAGGCTGATGTGCAGCAGAAGATCAAATTCAAGAAGCAGTACAAGCCCATCAAGTTGGGTGATGGACCAGAGCGCTTAGGGTCTTCGCCTCGAAGGAAGTAATCCATGTACAGGGCAACCTGTCCAAAGGGCAATGAAGTCTAATTTCTCGTTCTATGAATGCCGGACAAGTATGTTTCGGACATATTCTTTATCAATTTCGGATAGCTCAATTGTTGAGCACACAGGAGTGAGGGCCTCGCATGACCTATCGATCTGCTCCATTCTTCCCCCATCGGCGTAATCCTGACGGTACATTGAATTCCATCTGCTTGAGCTGCCTCGAAACGATCGCATCTCACAAAACGGAGGAGGAACTCAAGGAACTGGACAAGCAACATGTATGTAGCACCAAAACTTACTCTCATCGTGAGACAGAAGCATCCGTTTAGTTGAAGCAACCACAATCCGTGCCTGCATTTGCACAGATTCAATTCTTCCTGTGATTATGGACAAATTCTTGTAGGGAACACTGTGTATTTCTGACCCTGGAATCAAGAATGAGAATCCGTAAACCAAAGATTGGAGATCGCGTGGCAATTCCCGCGCATGCCTTGGTTTTCTTCATCAAGAGCGTGAACGAAGCGGAGAAAACGGTAGATGCTGAGACCGCCAGCGGCGTCCCCCTTGTAGAGAAGAACATACCCTGGAAGTTGCTCACCTTTATTGATCTGTAACCGACAGACACGGTCCGCGCCATCTTGATAAAACATGGCCAGTTGAACAGTCGTTTGCAGATAAATCTGCGGGTTCACCTCGGTCGCTCCCGACCTGACGGCTTTGTTTTCCCGACTGCCCTGGCCAACACCCAGGAGATTTGCTATGACGGAATCCAGGTGCCCATCTCTCCAAGGTCTCGCTTTGTTCCTAAACACCGCATATAACCACAGGGACGATCGCCCCGTGAATGGGGCCGACATTGAGGTCTTGGCGAAGTTCTGGTCGTTCACCGTCTACGACAATGAGACGCGCTGCTTCGTCGACACCGGAGTCCAGCCCGACCGCTCCTCCCGCAATGACATCGTCACTAACTCGGACGGCTCCGTCGATCTCTACTTCGCGCCGAGGGCCCCCCAGGCAAACCCGCCGCGAACTGGATAGAGACGATCCCTGCCAAAGGCTGGTTCGCCTACTTCCGCCTGTACGGACCCACCCAGCCATTCTTCGACCGAACCGTTTGACCGCGCGGGGCCAGTTTAGGTTCTCGCATGGCAGGTCGCTGATTAGCGAGAATTTATTGAGGAATTCGAGAGCAGTGCCGATAATGTGAAGTGTCAAGCAATTTGTGGTCCTGTCTTTCATGCCGGCGAATATCGTCACTCCTGTAGAGCTCTTTCTCCTCGCCGTGTCTCTTGGCCTGTTCGTTATGGCCGTTCTGACAATCACGCATCGGCGCCAGGCGCCGCAGTCGCGCTTGTTGGCTCTGGCGATGTGCGCCGAGGCTTTCTACTGCCTCGGTTACTCGCAAGAGATGGTGCAGACCACGCTTGCCGGAGCAATCTTCTGGCTCCGAGTGGAGTACATCGGCATTCCGTGGATCCCGGCGCTTTGGGTTCTGATTGGACGTCGGCACTTCGGCCTGCAAGGCCGCGCAGTTCTTTTATCGATCATTCCCATGATCGTGGCCATTGCCGAATGGACCAACGGCATGCACGGTCTATATGACCGCTCGATGATGCTTGTGTCTCGCGGTCCATTCTGGGTGGTCGAGGTCCACAGAGGCCCCATTGCGTGGCTGAATCTGGCATTTCTGTATGGCTCCCTTTTTTACGGGACGGTGCTTTGCCTATCGCGCATTCGCGGATCCTCGGGACTCGCCAGGTTGCAATCTATCTTTTTTGCCTTGTCCTGCGTGCCGCCCCTCATCGGCTACCTGATTTATTTTTTTGGCTGGAGCCCGTGGGGACTCGACCTGGCGCCGCTTTCCCTCTGCTTTACGGTCGTGCTTGTGTACGTTGCGGCATTCAGACTGGAGTGGTTCCATCTTGTCCCGACGGTGCGCTCGCTCGTGTTCAAGAGCATCCGCGATTCAGTGCTTGCGATTGATCTGCGGCATCGTCTGGTGGACTTCAATCCGGCCGCAAGCGTGCTCTTCCCGTGGATGTCGGAGCCCTGCCTTGGTCGGGAACTATCCAGCATATTTCCCGAAAACTCGAGCTTCCTGAAGGCGTTCAGTACTTCGGAGAGCGTGCGAGAGCTGAGCCTGCGGGTAAATGGCGAAGAACAGCATTTCGAGATGCGCGTCTTCCCGCTGAACCGCGGGACGCAACACTTAGGCTGGGCTGTGATCGTGTCGGATATTACAGCCCAGATTGAGCTTGTGCAGCAGTTGCATCATCATGCCGTAACCGATTCCCTCACTGAGATCGCAAACCGCCGAGCCTTCGATGCCGCTCTGGAGCGCGAATTTGTGCGCGCGTCACGGTACCGCTCCCACTTTGCCGTCCTGCTTATCGATGTGGATCATTTCAAAATGATCAATGACATTGCGGGTCACGCCATGGGAGATCGCGTCTTGCAGTTAGTAGCCCGACGCATCGCCCATGGCCTCCGCTCCACTGACCTGCCTGGACGCTACGGTGGAGATGAATTTGCAATTCTGCTGCCCGACACTGCACTGCATGAAGCCTGGCAACTGGCGGATCGTATTCGAGACGACGTGGCCCTCGCAACGGCTCACCTTGGAAAACAAGAGATGCGGGTCACCCTCAGCGTAGGACTCACGGTATATAAGCCCGACGATCCTGCTGATCCCCCAGAACTGCTGGAGCAGGCAGACCAGGCCCTCTATTCTGCCAAATCCGATGGGCGCAACCGTGTCGGGGTGTGGAGAAGCCTCTCTACCCATGCGAACACGCCACGTTAAAACCGCTAGAGTCGTTTTGGGGCTCTCCCGGCAGGCTCGTCACGAGCTTGGATTCGGGTTTTCCATGAACAGCAATAAAGTGAAAGCCGCAGATGTACCGCTCGTCATTTATAAGAGCGATTCGATGACGCGAACTATTGGCACCGAACTTCTGCTGAAACGTCTCTAGTTCGTGCGCCATAGCTGTGAGGAGAGACCACATCGCCGGATTTCGAGGACGGTTTCAGCAAATAGGCTGAGCCATCACTTTCCCCTTACCTACTCGAAGCACAGCAATCCGGGGGACACCTCAAGAAAGCATCAGTCGGAACGCCGGAAGGCCACCTGCCTGGAGGGCTCGCAGCTCCGCTTCACACTCCCGCAATGCTTGCACCGCCTTCTTGTAGTCGTTGATGTCCTGACTGCTCCCGTACCAACCGACGATCTCACCATTTGGGCCGCGCCGCGCCTTGCCGCGCGAGTGCATCCACCGCCATTCTCCATTTTTGTCAGATATGCGGTGTTCAATATCGATGGGCTCTCCCGTTTGCAAGCAATGCAGAATCGCTGGCACGATTCGAGCCACATCCTCAACGTGCAGAGCCGCGAGCCAACTGTTGTTGCATGTCTGTTCCGCATCCATTACGGTAATCTGCTCCCACTGAGGGCTTACTTCGACAACCAGACCATTGGCATTTATAGTCCAAGGCGTCTGAGAACTCAGTTGAAGCATAAGTCGGTAGCGCTCCTCGCTTTCGCGAAGGGCATCTTCGGCCTGCTTGCGCTCGGTGATATCGACTATGGCAACGGAGATCCCTATTACTTCGCCAGCCTCGTCGCGGGCGGGCTGATAAGAGGCGAGAAACGTATAGAACTCAGTCGGCCGGTCTGGCCTGGGTCGGCAAAATTTCACTCCGGTGACTGCTTCACCGGCGAGTGCACGGCGTAGATGTGGCTCTACCTGTGAGTATAGATCGGGAAGCACCTCGGGAAAGGTTAGGCCCAGACGGTTGGTGACCGGAATCTTGTACATCTGTGCTAGACGCTCGTTGACGCTCACATAGCGCAGATTCCGGTCGAGGAAGCAGAGGCCAACCGGCGCGCCGTCGTAGATTGCCTGCGACTCTGCCCGACGCCTAGACGGCAGAGCCTCCACAGAGGTGACTAGAGTAGAGGTTTCAGAGTCGGTCGGTAGTGCGCCTGGGATGTGCATTGTGGCAGCCAGAACATCGGCGATCTCTGGGGCGGGGATAGCACGTCCATAGAGCCACCCCTGGCCCAGGTCGCAGCCGAGCCACTGCAACATGTCCGCTTGCGTCCTATCCTCGACGCCTTCGGCGACCGTGATTAAGCCAAGACTCTGTCCGAGACCAATGACCGCGGCGACGATCTTGCGGCTGTCCCGGTTATAGATCATCGAATTGACGAAGCTGCGATCCACTTTTATTTCATCAAAAGGAAGTGCCTGGAGGTGGCGCAGGCTGGAGTAGCCGGTTCCAAAGTCATCCAGCGCAAGCTTCACGCCCATGCGCTTCAGTTCGCTTGCAATGGAGTTCGCGAGTTCAAGGTTATCGACGAGCGAACTTTCGGTGATCTCAATGGTCAGTTGGTTGAGTGGAAAGGCGCCCTGCTCGGCGGCCCGGCGTATCTGCTCCGGCAACGAAGGGTCGCGCAGTTGGACGGGAGAGATATTGACAGAGAGTTCGAGATTCCTGTGGAGCGCGGCGGCGTCGAAGGCCTGCAGCAAGATTGTTTCGGTGAGCGCACCGATGAGGCCGGCTCGTTCCGCAAGCGTTATGAAGTAGTCCGGAGCCAGCATCCCGCGAACGGGATGCAGCCACCGCGCCAGGACCTCAAAACCACAAACAACCCCGCTTCGAACCTGCACCAAAGCCTGGAAGTACGGGACTATTTCTCCGTTGTTGAGAGCGCGGCGGAGCTCAGCTTCTGTCGCATGCACGGCCATCAGGGAATCCTAAGACGCTACTACTGGCACGTATGAACCTAACTGTTCCATTTATGCGTTATCGGCGAAGACGGGCAATTCCGATAGGAGGATTCTGAAGAAAATGGTGGGTTCATTTCTATTTTCTGCCTTGATTGGTCTGTCCTTTCTTTTGTTTTCCAGTGTGCCCGTCATTTTCCTAACTACCATTTGTATGCGTGGGGTTTATTGTTCGGGCGGGCTCCTCGGAGAGAAGCTATATCGCGCGATCTTCCAGGCGCCATCGCCGTCCCTCCTGAAGACAAATAGCTCCTGGTTGCCTTCATAGCTGTGAGCACCGGTCTTCGGATTCGTGGTGTGCCCCGCCGAGTTTGTACGCCCGAACGCCCATTCCGGCGACAACACCACAAGCTCCGCGAGGTTGAATTTCACGTCGAACCCACGTTGCCGGCCGCGCCAGCCACCAGCACTGTTTGCCCGGTTTTGATCCCCGTGCCGAACGTGATCAGCATGTTTCCAGTTGTCGTCACTAATGGCAACGCTGCCGCTTCGACGAGGTGGATGCCTGTGGGATCTTTGCTAATGAAGAAGCCGGCACAACGCATAACTCAGCGTAAGTCTTGTCCGCCATGGCGAACACCTTGTCACCGATGGCAAAGCCGTTCACATCCGGACCGATAGTTTTACTGCGGAAGGATCGTTGATCACCAGGCTGCGCTCGTTCTGTAACCGAGGAGTCGATTATCGCACAAGGCTAATGATTAGTAGACTTGGGGCTGCAATACTGAGCGTCATCAGGTGTACTCAGTGCCGGTCATGAATGCAGGCACCCTCGCCGCATGGAGTACCGCCGCCATCATCGATACCTCTGGCGTCTGCCCGTCCTCCAACCAAAACGCCAGCCCGTCGAAACTCCAAGCCGTAACTGTCTCGGCATGACTCCCGACCTCGCCATGCAGCCTCGAAGGAGAGCTACCGTCTGTTAACCGACTCGATTCCGGCTGCGCTATTAAAATGAAAACGCAGGTTGCAGATGCTTGATCCAACGGGAGAATACTTGTGCGCGATAAGCAAAATGCAGCTTCAGACAGAACGGCAGTGCGTGCGGCCTTGTGGCGATCCCTGCACGTCGAGGTCGATCCGCCGCCGCATGTGCTCGAATATAAGGTCGGTCTTCGGCTGAGGTCACCCGACGAAGGCTGGCGTCATCGTTCGGACATGAACCCGCAGTTCACGAGTCCCTTCTCTGAGGCTGACGAATTATTAGAGTCAGAACCGAACGAAAGTTGTAGAGCTTCCGCCTCTACTCCGGCACTATATTTTGAGGAATGCGCAAATCGCTTCCCCTCAAGTTCTCATTTCTTACCTTGATCGCGTTAGCCGGTGTGACATCTGCCACGGGTGCCAGTTTAAGCGTTGCAACACCCTCTTCGACCACCTCTGCAACCGCCGGAGTTGCCACACCCGTTCCGTCGAAAGTGAATCGGATTGAGTTAGCGGAAGACATGGAGAAGTCTCTTCTGAAAGAAGGCCACGACGTCCGAGTCAAAGCGCAAGGGAAAGACGGAAGGATCCTGACGGTGAAGTGGTCGCAAATGGGGGCACAGTTCGTTTACAAATTTACCGCTGACGATCGACTGATCAAAAAGCTTCAGGACGCGGGCTTCAGTCACATCCATTTCGACAGTGGCGATCGCTTTTGGGATCAAGAGATCGAATAGCTTCGACCCTACCCGGGTTGGCTTCGTTGCCACCCGAACGCGGTCTAGGCACTCATGGATTCGCAGGGTCATCTCGATTGGGCGGCGAGGTACTCGCCGACATTCCTTCGGCGTGGTGGCAAGAGTATCTGGACATCAGATCGTTCCTTCAAGGGACACCACGTAGCGGGTCGCAGGCGGAGGATGATGCCATTTTGGGTGCTTACACAGAAGTTGTATCGAATTGCTCACCAACTCCTGAAAGTTGTAGTGGCCAAATCAGGTCCTACCATGTAGCCTCCTAGTCATTCAACCTGGAGGAATGCGTTGAGTTTCGTTGAGTTTGATTCCTTCCATAAGGAAGAGCACCCTTGTTCTACTGTTTTTCTCTCTGCTAACAAATACATTCGGAAGATGAAAGGTGGTTCTCAATCAATTCTGGTTCAATGCGACGATAACCGATTTTATGTCGTGAAGATGGCTGGCAATCCACAGGGCTCTAACATACTGGCCAACGAGATTCTGGGAAGCGTTATTGTCCACGCAGTGGGACTCCCCGTGGCTGAATGCAGGGTGATTCGCCTATCCGATCACTTCATCGACAGTGAATCGGAGATGTGGTTCGAACTCTCCTCCGGCAGGAAGCGCCCCGAGGCCGGCTTGCATTTTGGAAGCCTGCTCGTGGGCCAGCCTTCTGGTTGTGAACGGCCGTCAGAATACATTAGTCGTTCCAGGATCAACACAATTACGAATCGTGATGCATTTCTAGGGATGTACATACTCGACGTTTGGGCAAATCAGCAAGACAATCGTCAGGCTATTCTCCTTAGGCAGCCGCTGGATGGCACTCACGAGGTCTTCTTCATCGACCATGGCCACATGTTTGGAGGTTCTGAATGGAATTTCGAAGAGCGCCCTGGTGTCGCTTTTCACCTTGAAAGTTCGATTTACAAGGATCTTTGGAATGACGACGCCGTTTTTTCCTGGATTTCCCACTTTCGAACTGTTCTCCCTGAGGTCCTTTCGTGGGTCACCTCAATGGTTCCCTCGCCGTGGTACAACGGAGACTTGAGGAACTTGTTGGCGGGGCTAATCCATCGATTATCTAACCTGACTGAACTTGTGCGGAAGGATGCGACGACATCCCGCCAGTTCGTTCACCAGAACAGTGAAAATGACACCCTGCGATTATCAAATTCTGGAATATACAGACTCAGAGCTCCGGACACGCGGAGTACCGTTTATCGTGATCTTGCGATTTCATATGCAAAATTCATACACTCTGACGGGTTATGTCTTGCGAGATTGGAAGACTAAGATCGAAACCGCTTCTCAGTGTGAGCTGGGGGATGTCGAAGTTTTTCTGGAAGATCTTCGGTATCACAGCCGCACATCACCGGCATCCGGTGCCGGTTTTTTTGATCGCTTGGAGGGTCTTAGTGTTGGACCCCTCCGAGCGTTCGTTTCAGGCTCATGCCTTGTACACGAGCTGGACACGGTACTCCCACTGTTCTTCAAGGAAGAATTTGGGCTTTCTATCTTGGCAACGGTCTTTCGAAATAGTTGGGGAGGATTTTTCGACTTGGCAGTAGAACACGCCCAAACAACCTCTGACGCTTCGCAACCCCGAACGGGCTCTAGCGCCATTACTTCGATCAGAAAATAGATTTAGGCTAGTTGAGATCAGTCCGCGTGGCTTACGGCCGTCATGATGGATACGACATGAAGGCATCCAAAGAATCATCTTCTGGATCGTAGCTTCGCTGGTACTCTGTCTCGTCGCGATGCGGCTCAGTCCAGTCCAGGATCAGTGGCGCAGGAGAACTTTCTGGAACACGTCAAACCATGTCCTGTGTTCAACGCAGGTGGAACAGAGGACTGTATCTGCTGTCGTTGATGATTTGGCGCTGCGAATCTCACCGATGAGATTCGTCGAGGTGAAGGCGACACGACCGTCATAGAGGGTAAGCTATCGGTATATGCTGATAGGCGAGATATCATCCGCCGCCGATCAGCGGGGATGCTACGAGGCCCGCATCCTCCCCTCCGTGATGCGGACCTCGGTCCTTAACCCACTCGACGTTCAAATGTGCCCGTAGCTCAACGGCAGAACGTGCCACTCATAATGGCTGGTTCCCGGTTCGAACCCGAGCGGGCGCACCACATCAGCCGAATCAAAGAGGGGATTCAGCCCCCACCTGCAACTCTCTTTAGGAAAAGAGCATCCAAGCGAGCTGTATGGCTCTCCACCCTAAAAGCAAAATAGTCGCTCTCCAAGCGCTCCTCGCCGTGACTTGGGCCGAAGAGCGGAGACTTCTTGCCACAGTCAATTCAGAGCAGACCTCTTCTGAAGAGATTTCGAAGGCGCTCAAGGACCTCCACAAGCTCTGGAGCCAAATAGTGTTGCACTTAGCTGACATTGAGGATGCGACGGGAACGAGCGCATCCAGCCAATCAGCCGCGCATCGCCATCATGAACAGATTGCCGCACCTGCGATTGATCATCCGGGTGGAAACGCCCGCGACAACGAGCCTGGGGCGTGTGTGCCTTGGGAGCCCCCGCCGAACTCAGCGTGAGGCCAGAATTAGAAAAGGCCCTCCGTAGAAGGAGGGCCAATCTTTGGCGTAACGCTCAGCGTGCCATCGATATGACAATCCTTTCCCGTAAAATCAAAACAAAAAATCACCCATTCGTTACCGGCCATCACTCCGATGGCTCATTGTGAGCGATGGTGATAGCAAGCTAGCGGAACCTCAGTTGAGGAATAAAGAAGAGGTATTGGGGCATGAAAGCTAAGGTCATACTTGTATATGGAGAAATTAAACTCGACTGGTCAAACAAAGAACACATTCCCAATGTGGGTGACAACATTCATTTCGATGGCCATAAGGATCGCCTAACCGTTAAGAAGAAAACTTTCGAGATCGCCAAAGGGAAACTCATAGGCATCAAGATCGAATGCTAGATAGCCTAACCAACAAGAGCCCCATCACCGATCCTCTATCAGGGCGGTGATGGGGCTCTTTTTTGAGGTGTTAAGGGTGCCGTAGGAGTTTTTCTAAAGCTCTCACCTGAGCTATGCCAAAACTGAATTGATGCCGCCCTCGAAGTCGTAGGCTGTTGGGCATGGAAGCTGAGAAGATCAGGGCACTACTTGCGAAGTGCGGACGAGACTAGAGTCATTTGATAAAGCGATAAAGGACGTGGACAGGCTCGAAGACGCCGGAGCGCGTCTGCTTGAACCTGAAAGCTCGAAGCTGATATCCCAAGCCCACCAAAATGTATTAGAGCGCTGCATCTTGGGAACTCGAAGAGCTGCTTCCACAATCCGAACGCGGTAGGTGTTTTTGATGGCATGGGTAGGCGCTTCTACGGACGTAGTGACCAACCCACGGGCTCACGTGGCTCCCTCCGTCCCCCGCCGCCCACCGGCGCTAAGGGATAAAACACAAATCCACAGGCCCGGCACATAAAAGAGAACTGCCAACGCCTCAGTTCCTGCGGCCAAACAGTCCGGTTGTATTCCTTTACCCTGCGGATGCTTCGTGCGCACAGGGCTGCGAGGCCACCGTAGAACACCAACCCGACCATCATGATCGCCAATACAGTCCTCTCCGGGATGGGTGGCGGGGGTGCTGTCAATGGCTGTTGAGAGAGAGGCTCACGCGACTTCGCATGACGTTATCTGTCACCGGCGCTAGGTGCTTAACCTTCGAAATCGACCGGGACCCCGAAAGAGCAAGGCATGGCAGGACTACCGCCATGACTGCGCACCCCACCAAAAAGACGAAGAGAATCCACTGGAGGCGGGACTCCGCGCTGTGGAGGTGACGCCAACCGGGATGATGCTGTTTGGTTGCCCCTGGCTAACCCTCGGTGATTGGTCCATTGGTACCTTCCGGCGTTGTAGACCATAGCAAGGCTCTGTGTGTACTGGTCAAAGCACCGGGGGCAGCGGAACGACATGGAAAGTTTTCTCCTTGGAAAAAAACGACACAATGAAATCCTGCCGCCCGGATGGCAGCGTGCGAAAAAGGCAAACCTGCACCATCAGCCGTTCGCGGCGGGCGGTGCAGGTCTTAGGTGGGCAATTGAGCCTTGTATTTAGTGACCGTCGTGGTCGGCATCGCCAACACTTGCGGCTTTGTGACCGGCAGGGCTGATCGAAACAGTGTCGGCCGGAGAAGGACTTGATTGGGCCGGTACAGGAGCGGAAGCCTTCTGTACTTCTGCTTGAGGCAGCACGGGGACGGAGGAACTGATAGCGGCAATACTCATAGTGAAAGCACCTCTACAAGCGCTTATCGGCACAAGGAGGTTTCCCCTTTACCCTCCTGGCCCTGTTCAGGGAATCATCTGGGCACCGCGACCAAGCGCTAACATCCCAAACTCTCGACGCTCTGATCTACGCTACGGACGATATGGGCACCTAGTGCTTCAGGTCAATGCCGACAGCGAACCCTCCATTTTGCTCGGAGTTCGCGTGACGGCGGTGCCGACCGGCGTCTATTGCTGGCACCTTGGCGAGGTTGAATCCGAGCCGAAGAAGGTCGCTTTGCGCGAATTGCGGGACACCCTGAGTCGGCTCGGTCGGCTCGATTTCTTTCGTAAGAATGAGGCCAATTAGCGTCCAGGCTGATGATCCTCGAACGAGATGCCGCCAACGCCGTCTTTGGTTGTGATGGTGAGCATACGGACTCTCCTTTGACAATTGGCAGTTAACGCCCGCCAATTTGATCACAATTCGCTTCCTTATGGCTGCCGTTTCCAAAGCACACTCTAAGTCCCGAGTCACTGGGCAATCAGAAAGCAACCCCTGAATGGTGCGCTTACAGGGCTCATCCAGAGCGTGTGAATTGGAGATTAGTCCTCATAAACGCCGCAGGGTCTTGTAATCACCACGCACATGTCTGGAGCTGAACTCCTTGTTCCAGCCCGGCATTGCCAAAGAAGCCTTCAGACGGGCAGACCAGACCTCTATAAATGCACCCCATTGTTGTTGAGCAGCGCCTGTACTCGCCCCTCAATATCGTCACGTATCGCTCTGACTTCCTCAATAGGCAATCCCTTCGGGTCCTTGAGTGGCCAATCGTCTCGCCGCAAACCGGGAACATAAGGGCACTTGTCGCCGCATCCCATGGTGATGAGGAGTTGCGCTTCGCGCGCCAGGTCATCGGTCAACTTCTGCGGCTTAGCATTTCTGAGGTCGATGCCCTTTTCCTGCATCACGGCAAGCACCTCTGGATGCACCCGTAGGCCGGGTCCCGTTCCTGCTGAGACGGCCTCGGCCTTTTGCCGATCGGCAAGCTGATTGAAGAAAGCCGCAGCCATCTGTGAATGGCCAGCATTATGTACGCAGGCGAAAACTACTTTAAGCATAGTGTCTCCCGGTTGTATTCGTGTTGAGTGTGGAACTGCATCGCGAGCGTCTACCGCTTCCCGATGTTGTCGATTTCCTTCTGCAAAGAGAACGTGTCGAGCGTCGCGAGCGGAAGACAGAGAAAAAGGCTGATGCGTTGGTCGAGCATGGTGAAAGCCTGACTAAAAGCATGCTCGATCTCTTCGGGCGTTCCTTGGACCGCGGCGGGATCGGGGATACCCCAATGCGCCGTCATGGGCTGACCCGGCCACAAAGGACAGACCTCGTTCGCTGCGTTATCGCAGACTGTGAAGACAAAATCAAGCGAGGGAGAATCCGGCTTAGAGAACTCATCCCAGGACTTGCTCCGGAAGTTTTCAGTGCTCAAACCCGCGTTATCGATCTGGCTGAGGGCCTCCGGCCGCACCGAACCGGAAGGGTGACTTCCGGCACTGTAGGCGGTGAAGGTCGGCATCCCTTTCCGGTTCATGATTGCCTCGGCCATGATCGAACGTGCGGAATTTCCTGTGCAGAGGAACAAGACGTTGTAGTGTGGCATTGTTCAAATTCCTTTCGGTGACCAGCGAAGGCAGCACCGCCGGTCCGGAAGTAAGCGCAGCTGAACCTGCCGGGCCAGTTCCAACTGAGCTTGCAATCCGGCGTCGATTTGAAGGGCGATGGTCACCGCGCCGGTATTGGAGCGCAGCAAGTCGGGCCACAGCAAGCCGTTTGAGCAGTCTTGACTGGCTTTACGGCATAAACCTTGACGCTGGCGGCCGCGGCGTTCACGTCATATTGCGTAAGAAGCGTCGTCAACTCTTCGTGCAACGATGGCTCGCTGGCTGCTGGTGTGCAGCAAGCCTCCTCGATCACTTGGAAAGGACTGCCAGCTTCCATGGAGGGGGAGCAGCAAGCCGTCTGATTTTCAACCTTGGCGTATGCGTTTAAGTCTGCCCCACTATCCACGATCTCAACGTGCTGAAATCCTGCTGCGAGCAACCCTGCGCGGTAGTCGTCTATGAGAATGGCTCCTCCGATGCAGCCGACGTACGCCGCCATGCTTTGAGCAACGGCTTCCGGCAACTCATGTTTCAGTGCAATATCACTGAGGGCGACTCGGCCACCCGGCTTCAGGACACGTGCGATCTCGCGAAAGACAGCAGGCTTGTCCGGGGCCAGATTCACCACACAGTTCGAAATGACGCAATCGACGGAGGCATCCGGAAGCGGGATCTGGTCGATAGTGGACTGGTAGAACTCCACATTGGTGTAGCCGCCCTTCTGGGCGTTCTCACGCGAGCGCTCGATCATAGCCGTGGTCATATCGATGCCGATGGCACGGCCCTCTGGCCCAACCATCTTCGACGCTAGAAAGACGTCCAATCCACCGCCTGAGCCAAGATCGACCACAACCTCTCCGGCTCTCAGGTGGGCTGTAGCTGTGGGATTGCCGCAGGAGAGGCCCATATTAGCCCCTGCCGGAATTGAAGTGAGCTCTTCGGCACTGTAGCCAAAGGCTTCCGCAACCGCCTTAACGCTTGCATGATCGTTCGTTAGCGTACTTGCTGCAACTGCTCCATACTTCGACTTCACCGAGTCCAATAGTTGCTCTGACATAGTGCCTCCAAACATTCGCTTAGGCGACTATATGTCTTGCTTTCGCATACGTCAAGGCGTATACATAAATGTATGGCAGCGAAGCAGACCTTCAACGTGGAACGGTTCTTTCAGGCTCTTGGTGATAACACTCGGCTCCGGATTCTGAATCTCATTGGCGACCAAGAGATTTGTGTTTGCTATTTTGTTGAGATTCTTGGCGGCCCTCAACCGAAGATCTCACGTCACCTGGCTTACCTTCGCAGCGCCGGGATCGTCGCGGGGCGACGGGAGGGGAAGTGGATGCACTATCGGATCGTCATACCTCCGCATATCGGAGCGGCACAGATCCTGCGGCAGACGCTCGGCTGGCTGAAAGAAGAAAAGACAATGCAGGCCGACAGGTCGCGGCTGACAAAAGCGTGTTGCTCTCCTGCTAAATATCCCCTGCTTGATGGCGCTCCGTTACCCACAACGATCCAAGAAGCGCCCTGCGAAGCCTGCTAATGTCTACCGCTCCGCTCACTCAAGGCCGCGTCTGTGCAGCTGGCGCTCGAAAGAAGCTTTCGTTTCTCGACAGGTTTCTGACGCTCTGGATATTTCTTGCTATGGCGATTGGCGTTGCCATAGGCCACTTCATTCCATCGACTGCTGGCTTCGTCAACCACTTTCAGACTGGGACAACAAATATCCCTATCGCTATCGGCCTCATTATCATGATGTTTCCGCCTTTGGCGAAGGTGCGATACGAAAAGCTGGGAGAGGTATTCCGCAACAAGCGGGTTCTCGGGCTGTCGCTCGTGCAGAACTGGCTTATTGGTCCGGTGCTGATGTTCCTCCTCGCCATAGTTTTCCTCCGGGGAGAGCCCGCTTATATGCGCGGGTTGATCCTCATCGGCATAGCCCGCTGCATCGCAATGGTGCTGGTCTGGAATGAACTCGCGGAAGGCGACACGGATTACGTTGCTGGGCTCGTTGCCATCAACAGCGTCTTTCAGGTGCTCTTCTACAGCCTCTATGCCTGGGTCTTCCTGACGGTCATGCCGA
>Ga0210406_10002752_pt1 | contig 19803 bp, 12 predicted proteins | sample IncBWC30MmetaG_FD_155454 | JGI IMG/M metagenome (GOLD analysis project Ga0210406, IMG submission 155454) | Forest soil microbial communities from Barre Woods Harvard Forest LTER site, Petersham, Massachusetts, United States - Inc-BW-C-30-M | ecosystem: Environmental > Terrestrial > Soil >... | reverse complement strand
CTCTATTACGGCTTCGGCGTCAATCCCGAACTTTTCGCTCCCGAAAATCGCACACTCGGCCGCAATGTTCTTTTCAAACTCCTCGATATGCCCTCCGCCGATCCCATCATGCCTCCCAACGCCGAACTCAACGCCGAACAAATCACCGTCGCCACTGCCTTCATCCGTCAGCGCGTTCTCGAAATGGGCCTCTCCAATTTCTTCGAGAAAATCCCTCCCAACCTGAAGCCCTTCTTCTCCTTTAACAGCGTCCTTGAAGAACCCCAATCTCTCCTTACCCCCACGCCTCGCATCCCCGGCCTTGATGGCCGCAAAATGTCCAAGTCCTACAACAACGCCATCACTCTCTCCGAATCCGATGCCGATATCCGTGCCAAAACCAAAGTCATGGTCACCGACCCTGCCCGCAAGCGTCGCACCGACCCCGGCAACCCGGACGTCTGCCCCGTCTACGACTGGCACAAACTCTTCTCCACTCCTGAACGCGATCCCGGCCGCCTCGAATGGGTCCGCACCGGCTGCACAACCGCCGGCATCGGCTGCATCGAGTGCAAATCCGCTATGGCCGACAACCTAATCAAATGGATCGAGCCCGTGCGCGAACGCCGCCTCACCTACGAGCAAAATTCTAAACGCGTCCTGGAAATCCTGGATGCCGGCTCCTCGAAAGCCCGCGAGTCCGCGAAGCAGACGATGGCCCGAGTCCGCGAATCCGTCCTAGGCTGGCAACGCAAGCGCCAAGAACTCTCCACCTGATTTGTCAGTTGGTGGCTGCGCCCGTTTGTCGTCAGCCAATCCTGTCGCTTAGGCCTTCAGGCCTGAGGTTCTTCTCTTGGGGTTAGCGCGGTCGCGACCGTACCCGTGCCGGTGTCATCCTAGCGAAGCGAAGGATCTCAACCACCCTCGCGTTTTGCCTCCCACCTCTCGCCACCCCAATATCTGCTATCCTCTTCTGAGCCTTACTTAAAACTGATAGCTGATAACTTATAACTGACCAATGTCCTCGCCCTACAAAATCACCATCCCCATGTACGAAGGTCCCCTCGACCTCCTGCTCGACCTCATCAAAAAGCAGGAAATGAACATCCACGACATCCAAATTTCCAAAATCACTTCCCAATACCTCGACTACCTCCATCAACTTGAGGTCCAGAACATCGACGTCTCCGCCGAATTCATCTACATGGCCGCCACCCTCATCTACATCAAATCCAAAATGCTTCTCCCTCCCGACCCGCTTGCCTCTCCCGAGGAGCAGGCCGCCGACCCTCGCGAAGAACTTGTCCAGCGCCTCATCGAACACGAAAAATTCAAAAACGCCGCGCAGCTCCTCTACCAGCGCCAGCAAATCGAAGAGAACGTCTGGTCCAAGCCCGATAAATCCCTCTACCACGATGAAGGCACGGAAGGTGAACTCGTCGTCTCCCTGGTCGACCTTGTCCGCGTTTTCCAGCAGGTCCTCGAACGCAAAAAAGAAGTTACCCGCATCGAGTTGCAGCACGAACTCTTCACTGTCGCGCAGATGATTGCCCAGCTCCGCGGCCAGATCCTCGCCAGCTCCGACAATTCCGTCAGCCTCATTCAATTCTTCGAAGGCTGCCCCTCTCGCCACGCCATGATCGTCGCTTTCCTCGCGGTCCTTGAAATGGTCAAGCTCCAGGCCGTCCTCTTAGTCCAGGAAAAACAATTCGGCGAAATCCTAGTCAAGAAAGCCAAATCCTTCGACGTAGCCTTCGACGAATCCGGCGCCCTTCGCATCGACGCCGAGTACCAGTAGTATTCACTTCAAATTTTTTCAGTTTTAGGTAGACCAGATAACCATCAGCTCTTGGTTTTTGTAGTGGCCGGCCTTCAGGGTGATCTCAAGGTTGCTTTGTGGGGCGGCTTTAAGCCTCCTTCCGAGATCTGCCCTAAGGCGCTTCCTCGTTCCGTAAGTCTTCAGTTTTCATCAAAACCACCTAAACCGTCCCCAAGGATCGGCCGCAAGGCTCTCCATAAAACTGATAACTCTCTCCCGTACAGCCAGATGTCATCCCGGGCGAAGCGAAGAATCTCAACGTAATCCCGCGCAACACGCCGCGTGAGGCCACCGCCTCCCGATCCGTAATCCCTGATATCGCTCAAGCCATGCCTTTAAACTCTCAACTTTTAACTGTAAACTGTGAACTGTGAACTGCCTATGACCTCCAACGAACGCAAAGCTGCTCTCGAAGCCATCATCTACGCTGCCGACGAGCCCGCCACCATCGACCAGCTGGCCACCGCTCTCGGCGAAGACAAAATCGCCGTCCAGAACTCCCTTGACGAACTCGTCGCCAGCTACGCTTCCGACGAACGCGGCATCGAAATCCGCGCCGTCGCTGGTGGCTATAAGATGTACACGAAGCCCCAGCACCACGACGTCGTTCGCCGCTTTATCAAGTCCCTTCGCCCCCCTCTCCGTCTCTCGATGCCCGCTCTCGAAACCCTCGCCGTCATCGCCTACAAGCAGCCCGTCACCGCGCCTGAAATTTCCGAAATCCGCGGCGTCAACACCTCCGGCGTCATCTCCACCCTCCTCGACAAAAAACTCATCACCACCGCAGGACGCAAGGAAGTCATGGGCCGGCCGATCCTTTATAAATCCTCCAAAGAATTCCTCATGCGCTTCGGCCTCAGCGATCTTGACGAACTCCCCAGCCTCAAGGAGTTCGAAGCCCTCGCTCGCGAAGCACTGGGCACCGACGAAGGCATCTCCTCCAGCGAGTCAACCGACGAGGCGCTTCTCAATTCTCCCAACGCCGACACGCTAGAAAACCTTCCCGTCCCCGAAAGCTCCGCCAACGTCTTCGCCGCCACGCATCGCGACGCCGCATCTTCCGCGGACGCAAATCCTGCCACTTCATCTTCGGCGGAGCAGGGAACTGCGAATTCCACGTCCGGTTCCGACGCAAGCACGAATTCCGAGGCCGACGAATTCCTTCGCGAAGAAGAAGTCACCGCCACAAACGAGGGCATGCCCTCAGGTATCCTAGATGAAGAGCCTCCCCCACCAAACGCCACGTCCACCAGCGCCGGCAAATAATCCCACGCGCCGACGTGCGCTCCTGTAGCTCAGGCCTTCAGGCCTGAGGCTTTTCACTTGGGTTTGTCTTTGTCATGGTTCGCATTTCTCATGGGGTTTGTATTTCTCTTTGGTTGTAGTGGCCCACCTTCAGGCTCTGTGTGGCAACTCTTGTTCTTCGGGAGGGCACGGCTTCAGCCGTGCCGTAACTCCAGGAAATTCAACCTGGTTTTAGCCGCTGAGGGCCGCTTCCGCAGTCCTTACACAGACTCTTCGGGTCGGTTCCTGCTTCGGCTCATTAGGGGGTCGGAGCTTCAGCCCCGACATTCATGTGCGTGGGGATGCTTGGGCTTCAGCCCCAGAGGATTCGGTTGTTGGTATTTCCCCCACGCCTCAATGCCCGCTACCTACTACTACCTCACGACGGGTGCGGCTCCCCCGCAATGCATCGCACCGTATCCCGTGCGATCAACAATTCTTCATCCGTCGGAATCACATAGGCCTTCAATGTCGAATCGTCCGTGCTGATCTGCGCTTCCTTGCCGACCACCTGCTCATTCCTGCTCTTGTCGACCTTCAATCCCGCCCATTCCATCCCGCTGCAAATCCGCCCGCGCATATCCGCCGAGTTCTCTCCGATTCCTCCGGTGAACACCACGGCATCCGCCCCGTCCATGCACGCCAGAAACGCTCCGATATACTTTCTTGCCCGATAACTAAAAACCTCAATCGCCAACCGCACTCGCCGGTCGTCGTGCTCTTTTAACTCCTGCTGCAACACTCGCATGTCATTTGTCAGCCCAGAAATTCCTAGCAGTCCCGACTGCGTGTTCAGCAGCATCTCCACTTCATTCGGCGATAGTCCTTCTTTCGTCGCAATCAAATTCACGATCGCCGGGTCGATATCCCCCGACCGCGTCCCCATTACCAACCCCTCCAGCGGCGTCATCCCCATCGACGTGTCCACCGGGTATCCCGCGCGAATCGCCGCTGCCGAGCAGCCATTGCCCAGGTGCAGCGTGATCACGTGCGTCTGTTCTCGCGTTAAATTCCGGATCACGCGGTAGCGATACGCCACGTACCGGTGCGACGTCCCGTGAAACCCGTATCGCCGGATGTGGTGCCGCCGGTATAAGTGATACGGCAGTGCATACAAATACGCCTTTTCCGGCAAGGAATGATGGAATGCTGTATCAAACACCGCCACCTGTGGAACTTTCGGCCCAAAGATATGCCGCGCTACATGAATGCACTTGACGTTGTTCGGATTGTGCAGTGGCGCAAGATCGATGCAATCTTCGATTCCATGCAGCACCTCCTCCGTAATGATCGCCGACTGCGTAAACCGTTCGCCGCCATGCACCACGCGATGCCCCACGGCGTGGATATCCGCCGCGCTCTGCACCTGTGAAATTCCGGACTGTTCCGACGCAATCCAGCGAATCAAATACTCCAGTGCCGCAGAAAGATCCGCCAACGAAGCCGTGAATTTCTGCCGCGCCGATTTCTCCGTCTCCATGGTGACGATTGCCTCGCCGCCAATCCGTTCTACCTCTCCCCGGCAGATCCGTTCATCCGTCCCTTTCTGGATGTGCTCGCGATCCGTAGCGATCAATTGAAACTTCAGGCTCGAACTCCCCGCGTTCAACACCAGTACATTCATCATTTCCTCGGTTTTGTAGCGGCCACCTTCTGAGGCGGGCGCTTTTCGTTTTCCGAAGTAAGCCGCGGTATCTCAGTTTCCAGGTACTCTTTTACTCACGTTGTCATCTCGGACAATCTGCTTTTTGCCCAACCCGCCCCAAATCCACCGCTCAAACCCGCCGCCGCTAATATGGCCAGGTCCACGCAGCAACCTTCGGCTCATCAATCCCGCATTCGTGCGCATAATTCAGGCACTCAATCTGTGTATTGCGAAACTTTTCCTTGGCGTGCACTCCCACTCTCTGTAGTCTCGGCACGCGATCGATTACGTCAATCGCCAGGCTGAACCGATCGATCTGGTTCTCAATCGCCAGCTCCATCGGCGTATTGATGTTGCCCTTTTCCTTGTACCCGCGCACGTGCATGCCGTCGTGATTCGTTCGCCGGTACGCCAGCCGGTGAATCAGCCACGGATATCCGTGGAAATTGAAGATGATCGGCTTATCCACCGTGAAAAGGGAATCGAAGTCCCGGTCAGATAGCCCGTGCGGATGTTCTGTGTTCGGTTGCATCTTGAAAAGATCCACCACGTTCACATAGCGAATCTTCACGTCCGGAAATTCCTCCCGCAATAGCACAATCGCCGCCAGACTTTCCTGCGTCGGTATGTCTCCTGCCGAAGCCATCACTACGTCCGGCTCGCTCCCCTGGTCGTTGCAGGCCCATTCCCAGATCCCGATTCCTTTGGTGCAGTGTTGGATGGCCGCGTCCATGTCCATGTACTGCAGGTGTAGTTGTTTGTCGCACACGATCACGTTCACGTAGTTCTCGCTTCTCAGGCAGTGGTCCGCCACCGACAGCAGCGAATTCACGTCCGGCGGCAAATAAATCCGCGTCACTTCCGCGCTCTTGTTCACCACCACATCCAGAAATCCCGGGTCCTGGTGAGTGAATCCGTTGTGGTCCTGTCTCCACACCGTCGATGTGATCAACAGGTTCAGCGAAGCGACGTTCTCTCTCCACGACAGGAGATCGCAGATCGATAGCCATTTCGCGTGCTGGTTGAACATCGAGTCAATCACGTGCGCGAACGATTCGTACGTCGAGATGAAACCATGCCTCCCGGTCAGCAGGTATCCTTCCAGCATTCCCTCGAGCGTATGCTCGCTCAGCATCTCAATCACTCGTCCGTCAGGCGCTAAGTCGCTCCCGTCCGCATCCTCTGGAAAATATTCCTCAATCCAAAACTTCTTGCTCGCGTCATAAATATCATCCAGCTTGTTGGAGGCAGTCTCGTCCGGCCCAAATACTCGGAAGTTCGTCATATTAAACTTCATCACGTCACGCAGAAACTTCCCCAGTGGCCGCGTATTCTCCGCCTGCACCGCTCCTGGCTTTTCTAATTTCAACTTGTAATTTCGGAAATCCGGCAGTCGCAGAGCCTTCTTCAGTTGCCCGCCGTTGGCATGAGGATTCGACCCCATCCTCCGTGTGCCGGTGGGCGCAATCTCTTTAAACTCGCTGCGCAGCTTGCCGTTCTGGTCGAACAGTTCCTCGGGCTTGTACGATCGCATCCAGTTCTCTAACAGCTTCAGATGTTCCGGGTTCTGCTTCACATTCATGATCGGCACTTGGTGCGCCCGCCAGAACCCTTCCAGCTTGTGTCCATCCACCGTTGTCGGCGCGGTCCATCCCTTCGGCGACCGTAGAACGATCATTGGCCACCTCGGCCGCGACGCTACTTCCCTTTCCCGTGCTTCCTGTCGAATTCTCTTAATTTCCTTGACGCAAAACTCTGTCGTCGCCGCCATGGCCTGATGCATGCTTTCGTGCTCAGAGCCTTCCACAAAACACGGGTTCCAGCCGTACCCCCGCAGCAAACTCTCCAGTTCCTCGTGACTGATCCGCGCCAGCAGCGCGGGATTGTTAATCTTGTAGCCATTCAAATGCAGGATCGGCAGCACTGCGCCATCGCGCACCGGGCTCAGAAACTTGTTGACGTGCCAGGAAGTCGCCAGCGGCCCGGTTTCCGATTCGCCATCTCCGACGACCGCCGCCACAATCAATTCTGCATTGTCGTACGCCGCTCCGCACGCGTGCGATAGCACATACCCCAGCTCTCCTCCTTCATGAATCGACCCCGGCGTTTCCGGCGTGCAGTGGCTTCCAATTCCTCCGGGAAACGAGAACTGTTTGAAAAATTCCTTCAGTCCCTCTTCGTCTTCGCCCTTGTCCGGATAAATCTCCGAATAGCTCCCCTCCAGGTACACAGGCGCAAGCACACCCGGCGCGCCATGCCCCGGCCCCGCGAGAAAAATCATGTCCAGGTCGTACTGCTTGATTTGGCGCATTAGATGGATGTACGTGAACGCCAAGCCGGGGCTCGATCCCCAGTGTCCCAGCAGCCGGTTCTTGATGTGTTCCGGCTTCAACGGCTCCCGCAACAGTGGGTTGTCCAGCAAATAGAGCATGCCGAGAATAGCGTAGGTGCTCGCCCTCCAAAAGGCATCTGTCTTACGCAACTCCTCTGCGCTCAGTGGTGTTCCCTTTATTGTCGATCTCGCTTTACCGAATGCGCTCAGGGCGTCAATCGCACCGGACTTTGCTCGGACTGTCGTTGTCATTGGACCCTCTCATTCTTGCAACCTTGCCTAGCAAGTGACGGCGCCGCGGCGAGCCATATACCATTCGTTGTCGGGTAACTTACCGTCAACACGGGTTTGCCTGTGGCCGGAAGACCGGTGCGCTATCAGGGGCGGGAATTTACACTGTACAACAATTCCCATTCTATTCCGCCAATGTTTCTCCTCCATGACACTCCACCCAAGTCGCCGGTCGCTCTCCGGTGTCCTTTTACTTCCTGTAGCGCTGATCTTTTTGTGTCAGCCACAACGACGCACTCCTGTAGCTCACCCCTTCAGGGGTGAGGCCGTTCGTTCGAGCACTCCCGCAAAACTCCACCGCAATCCCGCCATTTGCCTCACGGCGACCGTCTTCTGATTTGTCCGAGAATCTCCGTATTGCTATTCTCGCTTGCCTCCTGATACTGATCCCTGACGCCTGATATCCCGAGGACAAACTACGGTGGATCGATGACCAAAAAACTGAAAACCCTCCGGCTGTTTCTGCTAACGCTGAATCTCCTGGCATGTTCCAAATCCTCGCAGCCCCCCAATCCAGCGCCCTCGCCCCAGCCTCAGGACAACTCCACTCCCGGCACGCCCGTTCCGCCCGCGGAATCTCCCGCCACGCAAGCTTCTCCGAGCGCCCGCGCCGTCAAAACTGAAATGCGGAACGTCATGTTCCACCTCACAAGCAGAGGTGCCGCCCACCTCGAGACCCTCTCCGGCGAACTTTGGCCCGTCGGCAAAAACGAAATGCCCGTCTTCGACGACAAGACTTCTTTTGAGGTGCGTGTTTCGGCCGGCAAGGTTTCCATCTCGCCCGAAGCTCTCGCCGAAATTATGAATAGCTACGTTTTCGCGCGCAGCGACGCCCCCTTGAAAGACATCTCCATCTCCATCGACAAAGATCGCCTTATCATCAAAGGGAAGCTGCACACCAAGGGTGACATTACCTTTGGCACCGCGTGCAGGCTCAGCACCACCCCCGACGGCCACCTGCGGGTTCATACCGAAAAGATCACTGCGCTCAAGATTCCCGTGAAGGGCATGATGGGATTATTCGGCATCGAACTCGCTAAGGTCGTGAACACCAGCAAAATCGATGGTATGGGCGCCGACAAGGATGATTTGTTGATGGATTTGGGCAGGCTCTTGCCACCTCCCCACATCAAAGGAAAAGTCACCGACGTGCGCATCGAGAACAATGCCATCGTCACATTTTTCGGTACGGAAGCGGCCCGATCGGCTGTGCCCGTGGTGAAGGACAACTACATGTCCTTCACCGGCAATTCCGTGCGATTCGGAAAACTCATCATGGAGAACGCGGATCTAACCGTGCTCGACCTCGATCCCCGCGACCCTCTCGATTGGAATCAGGATCGCTACAAGGACCAACTCGAGGCCGGCTATTCGAAGATCACAAGCAACTTCGGCCTTCACGCCTACGCAAAAGATTTCGCGAAACTATCGCGTTCCCCATCCGCTCAACCCCCCTCCGTCCCCAAAAACTGACTGGCGCTGTCATCCCGATCGCAGCGCCAGCCCTTGCTTTCTAAGGGTGCGGGTTTCTCTCTCCTTGGTTTTTCGTTCCTTGGTTCTTGGTTTGTCTTCTCTCGAGTTTTGCTTTTGTAGGACGGCCTTCTGAGGCCGTCCGCCCTCGAAGCCCCGGCAAGAACCCTCCCTCGGGTCGCGGCGGACGGCTCTCTTTAGGGGGTTGGGTTTTCAGGTCCGACGTTCCTCTCCGTCAAGATTGGGCTTTAGCCCCTTGCGTGTCCGAACCGACCTACGCCCCTTTCAGCAGCCCCGGCCGTTCCTCGCTCAATCTCACAATCAATTCCCCAAACAACGAATTTCCCCACGCGAACCACGATCGCGTGAACTTCCCCGGATCATCCTTGTTGAACGCCTCGTGAACGAACCCCGTCCCAGCCGTCGTCGTCTTGATCCACGCTAGGCATTGTCGAATCTCCGCGTCATCGTTGCTCGTCAACGCCCTCGTAATGATCCCCATCGGCCAGATCATGTCGAGTCCCACGTGCGGCCCGCCAATTCCCTCCGCCGCGCTTCCCTTGAAAAAATAGGGGTTCTTCTCACTCAGCGCCATCCGCCGAGTCCTCTGGTACACCGCGTCTCCCAATGGGCAGCATCCCAGGTACGGCAAGCTCAGCAACCCGGGAATATTCGCGTCATCCATAAACAACTGGTTACCGTAGCCATCCACTTCATATGCCCACACCTCGCCATCTGCCTCTTTCCTGCGTCCATACTTCCCAACCGCCGCTTCCACTTCGCTCGCCAGTGCGTCACACTCTCCCGCAAACGCCGCATCGTGCAAAACCTCGCTGCTCATTTCTCCCAACTGCCGCAGCGATACCACCGCAAACAAATTCGCGGGCACAAACAGCGAATACTGGCACGCATCATCCGAAGGCCGGAACATGGAATAAATCATTCCCGCCGGCCGCGCCGGGTTGCCGTACCCTCCCAGTGCCAGCGTATCCGTAGGTACTTCGGTGCGCCGCTGGAAGTGATACCGCCCCACTCCTTGTTTTCGTTGCTGTTCGCGAAACGTTGTAACCACTAACCGCATCGCCAGTGTCCACTCTTTGTCGAAAGGCGCCGCATCGTCCGTCGCTTTCCAATATCCGTGCGACAACCGTATGCAGTAACACAGGGAATCCACTTCCCATTTTCGCTCCGCCACTCCCGACCGCATGTCGGTCAAATCAGCTACCGCCCACGACAGCGGCTTCTTGCTCGTGGGATCCGGCAGAAATGCATTGGCGTAAGGATCCAGCAAAATGCAACGCGCTTGTCTCCCGATCAATCCTCGAAACATTCCGCGCAACTCATTGTCATTCTTGGCCAGCGGCACGTACGGCCACACCTGGCACGACGAGTCCCGCAGCCACATCGCATCGATATCCCCTGTAATGATGAATGTGTCCGCGCGTCCGTTCGCCTTGCTCACTTCCACGGTCGTGTCCAGCGTGTTGGGATAGCAATTCTCAAACATCCACGCCAACTCGGGGTCGCCAATGCCGGCTTTCACTCGCGCAATGAATTCCTCCACTGCGCGTGATGTGAACTTGCGCTGTCCCACCGGCGGCCTCTTAGATGCATACTTTTCCGCTACTGCAGCAACGCTCATCCCCTGTGCCGCCATCGCCAGCGCGCCATACGCCGCCGTTTTCAGTAATTCTCGCCTGGTGTAAATAGCAACCTCCATCGGGCAGCTCCACTTCCCTCGCGTCGTAGCTGCCTAACCCCACGTCCGCAATCCGATGATTCCCCAGTACGCCAGATACAACGTCGCGATCAGCAGCGCCGCCGTCACCAGCGCCGAATACCTTCTGACGCCCAGCCGGACCCCTTGCTCCGGTGCCCTCCACAACGCCACCGCGCTCAAAACTGTTGCCGCCGCAAACAGAATTGTCGCCAGGAGAAACGCAACCGACCACCCCGTCATATTTCCCATGCGCGCAATGAAGTCGGCCGAGCAAAGGGTCACGATCACCACTGCCGCAATCAAACTCAGCGCCGCCACCAGCGGCCATACCCGCATTCCGCGCTCCACCGGCCGCCGTCGCTCCTTCATCAACCCGCCTAAAATCCAGAATGGCGCGTAGATCACAATGGAAACGAGCGCCAGCAAAACGAATACCGTCAGCACAATTTCCGACATCGCCTGCCACATCCCAATCTGTTTCATCGTCGTGCCCGCCCCTGCCTGGATAAACCGGCCTTCTTTCTTCGGCTGCAGCAATGCCAGCGTGGCTACCGGTTCCGGTGCATCCTTCTTCGGTGCATACCGAAACTGTATTCCTTCGACCGGGATGAACGTCGTGTCCTTGCCTCCCAGATTCGTAATTAGCAACTTGCCGTTCTCCATTCGCACCCGGCTCAGCCCAGCCAAATGCTCAATGAATGCCGTCAGCGAAGTGCGTGGCGAGTCCGGTTCATACCATCCCGCATATTCACCGGAATTCGCGGGCAGCGCCGCAGTTGCCGGCACCGGCGGCTTCTGCAATTTCAAAGTGATGTAGTTGCGGATGGCCTTGCTGATTTGCCCAAACGCCTCTCCGCTCCCACTGTTGATGCTGAAGAAATATCCCACTCCATACTCGGGCATGTACGACAATTCCGTCAGCCCGCCTTCCACTCCTCCGTTGTGCCCGTGATACACGAATCCGTTTTCGATGCTCCAGTAATTGCTCAATCCGTATCCACTCCGCAGCCCCTCTTTCGCCGCCCATCCACTCTTCGGATTTTCCATCCTCTCGATGTCTGCCGCCGGCACAACTTGCGCCCCGTTCACCATGCCGCGATTCAGATAAAACTGTACGTACGCCGCCATATCTTGCGCCGACGCATTGATCGATCCCGCCGGACGAAAAATAATGTTCCAATACGCATAAGGTGTTTTCCCATCTCCGTGATACAGCGTGGTCTCTTTTCCCGATGTCGGCTTGAAATATGTCGCCGTCTTCATCCCGATCGGCAGGAACAGGTTCTGCTCCACGAAATCTTCGAACCTTTGACCACTCACTTTTTCCACGATGGACGCCGCCACCGCTGGCCCGGAATTGCAGTATGCCGTTCGCGTTCCCGGAGGCCACCGCGAAATCCTTGAGTGGTGATCGTAGTCCAGCGCTTCCTTCAAGCTCATCTCCGCCGCGTCCTTTGCATATTCCCGCAAATGCATATCGTCCCAGCCCGTCGTGTGTTCCAGCAGGTTCACCACCCGCACCGGATCGCTCGCCTCCCACCGGTTCTCAAACCACACTTCCGGCGTCAGTTTCCGAACCGGGTCGTCCAGCGACAGTTTGTCTTGATCCGCCAGCAGCAATATCGCCATCGAAGCGAATGCCTTCGATGTCGACCCGATTCGAAATAACGTCTCGTCCGTTGCGTCACGGTCGCTCGCCACGTCTGCTTTGCCCACACCTGCCACCCACTCCGGCCCGTCGCGGTGCACAATCGCAACCGATACGCCCGGCGTGTGCGTGTCCTTCAGAATCGTTTCTATTTGTTGCCGTAGTTCTGCGATCGACTGCGCCGGCTTCGGCTCATCTTTCTTATTGTCAGCAAAACCGCACACAGCGAGCATTGAGAGAACTACAACTGAAAGCACGCACTTCATGGTTTGCTTTTCCTCCTGAGCACCAGACAATCCTCCTTACACCGGCACTCTTCATTTTGGGGAGCGATAGTCGAACCAGTTTTACGGGCACATCACGGCGGCACCGGCGGGGGCAGGGAACTGGCGCCGCCTGCTCTGGCAAGTTCCGTTTTGTGCCGGAGAGTCTGACTAAATCCAAAGGCGGGTGCGATGCAAACAAAAACCTTCTGGCGGGCAAACAATGCGGCTCTCGTCATCGGGGTCCCTGAAAACCAACTCTACTTTATACCCCGACTTGCTTTGCGACTCCTAGTGCGCAAAATATCCTGTCTTCGTCCGTATCTTCACTCCCTCATCCTTTGCCTTGATCACAATCTTGCGAAACGTGTCGTCCTTCGTCTTGCTCGTCGGGTAATACGCCAATTCGTACGACGTTCTCAGTTCCTCTGCAATTTGCCGGAAATACGTGTGCGGATCCGTCTTTTCTGCGTCGATGTGCTCTCCGCCCGTTTCCTTCGCCGTCCTGTCCATCACAGTGATCCCGTATTTGTTTCGCGCGTTCAGTCGCCCATGTTTGGTTTCCGTGTAACGAATCCCGTAGAGCACCACATTTTCCGCCTGCGCTGACTCGATCGTGGTCATCATATTGTGTGAGCTGGAATTGTCTTCGCCGTCGCTGAACATCAGGATCGCTTTCCGTCCTCCCCCCTGCGACAGCTTCTCCGCCACGCTGTAGTAAATCGAGTCGTAGAACGCCGTTCCCAAATCCCGTTCTTCTTCCGGCCCGATCTCCGGAAAGTGCTTCTTTCCTTTGTCAAACTCCCGGTAGTTTTCCAGAATCTCTTCCGCTGAATTTGTGTAGTCGCTCACCAGCCTCAGGTGATTCCCAAAGCACACCAGAAACACCCGATCTCTCGGTCCCAACACTTCCTTCAAGAAAACTTGCAGGTCCTTTTCATGTTTCTTCCCGAAGTGATCCTGGCTCCCACTTACATCCACAATCAGCGCCAGCGTTAGCGGCAAATCCGTGCTCTTCGAAAAAAACTCGATCTTTTGAGGCACCGCATCCTCGTACAGCTCCACATCATTCTTCGTCAGATTGTCGACCAACGCCCCTTGCGCATTCCTCGCCGTAAACGCCACGTTCACCAGGTCCACGTCCACTTGGATCGGCTTCTGCGCCCATCCCGTCTGCGCAACCGCCAAACTCGTCGCCAGCCACACCGCCGCTCGCCACATACACCCCTCCCCCACGCGTCTTTTCTCTTAACGCATTTCCCTATCCTTTTGTTCCATTAGCCGTTTCTTTGGGTTGGTAGTGGCCGACCTTCAGAGTCTGTGCGATAACTCCTGTTCGTCGGGAGGGTACGGCTTCAGCCGTGCCGTAACTCCCGAAAATTCACGCGGCTCGAGCCGCCAAGGGCCGCTTCCGCAGTCCGCACACAGACTCTTCAGCGCGGTTCTCGCCTTTGCTTGTGAAGGGGACGATACATCGTGCCCTTTTGGGGGTTTGGTGGCACTGGCTTCAGCCTGTGTTCAGGTTTGCCTGTGTAGGGGCGGATTTACGCCGCCATCTTAGGTTTTCCTGTTTTCTTGTAGGGACCGCCTCTTGCTTGCCCCGAGCGGGAGGCGGCCCGCAACTGCAAAAGCTCCGCAGTACTCTGCAGGGATGACCGACCAATCAGTTCGCCACGGTCAACTCCACTTCCGCCGCTCCAGGAATCTTCGTCCCGCCCAGCGGACTCTGGTCGATCACCGCTCCATGTGGCCATTGCGGCGCGTTCACGTAGTTCACCTTCCGCCGCAGCCCCGCCACTTCCAGCCGCCGGTCCACTTCCATCTGACTCAGCCCGATCAGGTACGGCATCACGTACGCCTCGTTCTTCGCTACCCCCGCCACGAGTACGTCCACGCGCGGTGTTGCCCCGCCTTTCCCTGGTTTCGGATTTTGAATCACCACCGTGTCCGCAGGCTCATCCGGCAGCACCATCGTCGAAACCTCTCCAACCTGCAGTCCTCCGCGCAACAACTCAATTCTCGACACGCGCAGCGTATTTCCCTCCAGCGGTGGAATCTCCAACTCCCGCTGCCCCAGGCTCAGCACCACATGTGCCTGTTGCGACACCTTCATCAGCATTCCCGGAGATGGCGTCTGCCTCACTACCTCGTTGATCGGCAAATCGCTATACACCCGGTCCGCCACTCTGAGGATCAGCCCCTTCGAGCGCAGCGCCTGACTTGCCTCACTCACATTTTTTCCTACCAGATTGGGCATAGATACTTCTCGCCCATGAATCGCGACCCTCATCGCGGTAATTGCGCTCAGAAACGCTGCCGATGCCAGGATAAACACCAAAAACACAATCCGGCTCAGCCACTCCACTCTCTCCAGCAGCTTCATCTTCCCGACTCTCGCTCTTTCGTTACTTCCTCACTGTTTCTTTACTTCTTCCCGCCCGGCGCCGGATATTCCGGCAACTTTTCCTTACTCGTATCCGCCCGTTTCACTTCCAATTCGTCGAACAGCAATGTCGGCGCGATAATCGTCTGCGCGATTCCACCGATCCTGTTGCTCACCAGCGGATCGTTCCCGATCGCCACCAGGTCATTTCTCAGCGCGCGAATATCCAGCTCGTTGAACACCGCCCCGCGCACCAGTTCCTCATGTCCATCTTTCACATAGACCCGGTACAGCAGCCGCGGTGCATTCCCCGGCCCCATCGTCTCCACCATATAGGCGTACGGCTTGCTCTGCTCCTCGGCCATGTGGATGGCTTTCTGCTTGATCGACTCCGTCGTTTCCGCCTCGGTGCTTTTCACAATCAAACTTCCCACGCTCGGCTGCGCTGACGTCCCCGGTCCCGCCCGTCCGTGTCCGTTCGAAGTGGGGAAGTCCCGGATCGGTTGCCGTGTCACCAGGTAGTTTGTCAAATTTCCGGCATCAATCAGCGTCACCGCCTGCGCTTTCACTCCTTCGCTATCTACTTCGTAGCTTCCCATCACTTTCTTGCCTTGAAATTCCTTAATCGTCGGATCGTCCACCACGGTCACAAATTTCGGCAGTACGCGCGTCTTGTAGCTCGTTGCGAACGCACCGGTGGTCCGGTTCGGCCTCCCCAACGGCGGCTTCCGTCCCACCACGTTTGTACCGATCAAACCCGCCACCACGTCGTCCGCTGCATCCGGCGCAAAAATCACCGGCCCGCGGTACGACTCCTCCACAATCGGCGCTTCCCGCAATGCCTTCAACGTGTCCAGCATCTTGGTCGTTTCTTTCAGCAGCTCTTCGCGGCCTGGCAGTTCCTGCGGTTGCGCTTCCGTCCAGTATGGATTTCGCGCCAGCCTCATCCCATCCGCCGCTTGCGTCGATCCGCTCAGCGTTACTGTCGCGCTGGTTCTCCCACCCCGCACGATCGTCCCTTCCGAATTCACGAAATACTCATTCACCGCCGTGAATCGCGCCGTCGCCGACATCGACTGCACATCTGCATAGCCCTTGTACAGGTTGGTCACGTCCTGCAGCGTCCTTTCCCATTCCTGTTGGTTTACTTTCAACTCCACGGTTCCGCCCACGGCCGTCACCACCGGCGCGTGCGCGAAATCATCCACCGGGCTTGGGTCCGCCGAATATTGCTTCAGCGCCGACAGCTTTTCCGCATACGCATCCGCTGCGGCCTTATACGCTTCATCCGTCAGCAACCAGATTTGGCGCCGCAGCGCGATAGGGTCATTGTCGATCGGCAGAATCGACGAATTTCCCATTCCTTGGTTATAAAAACTGTCCTGCTTGTAGTCCCCAATCCGTATCACCACTCTCAACACCCGCAAATGTTGTCGCTGGCTCTCCCGCAGCGCTCCAAATGCCGCCTCCGCGCTATAATCGTCCACATCATTCACGCGGTATTCGATGTAATACGGTGGCTGTACCTTGTCCATCTTCAGGTGTTGTTTGGTGCGATCCAGTTCCGCCAACAACGCTTCCAGCAGCGCATCATCCTTGGCCGCGATATGCGCCGCGCTTGTCGCCGCGGCAACCGCCCCCGGCTTCGCACTGCTCTTTCCCATCGCAAGTCGCGTCGTGCCCAGGCTCGAAAGAAGCACAACCGTCATCGTCAGCGCATTTCTCTTCGTGCTCCTCACGGTTTCACCTCGGCCTTCGCTGCCGCTTGTTTGGTCGAATCCGTGTTCTCCAGTCCCGGCGGCGGCAACAGCGGCGGTCTCTCTCTCCCGTGCGCCTGCTTCTGCACTTCCATTTCGCTGAACAGCATCGCCGGCGCTGCGGCCGAAACCGGCACGCTTCCGCTCTCCGCTCCGCACACGCCGTTGAACACGTGCTGCTTGTCACCTGTCGTCATAATCCGCGTTAATGCCGCCAGCGGTGTTCCCACAATGTCCACTCCGCGCACCAGTTCGTCGGGCCGTCCATCCGCGTACACCTTGTACACAATAACCGGCAGCACCTGGAACGATTGCGGCAACGATCTTGTTGTCAGCGTGAATCCGCCCTGAATGTCGTCAAAATACAATCCGTACGGCTTCCCCTGCTTCTTCACCTCTTCAATCAATTTCTCGCGCAGTTGCGATTCCGGAACCATTTGCGTCGACGTCACGATCAGATTTCCTTGCCGCCCTGTTGGCATCAGCCCTGGTTGGCTCCGCCCGTGCCCGTTTGACGTTTGGAATCCCTTGATCGGCATCCGCGACATCAGAAAATTCTTCAACACGCCGTCCTGAATCACTTCCACTCGCTCAGCCGGCACTCCTTCATTGTCATACTCATACGTTCCCGCCAGCTTCATCCCTTCGATCTCTTTCTTTGTTGGGTCGTCCGTAACGCTCAGAAATTTCGGCAGCACTTCCTGTCCCACCTTCTTCGTGAACGTCTGTCCTTCTTCTTCATCTCGTTGCCGGTGTCCTTCCAACCGGTGTCCCAGCACTTCGTGGAAGAACACCGCGGCAGCTCGCCCGCTAAGGATCGCGGGCCCTGCGTACGGTTCGGCGACCGAGGCACTACGCAGCGCCTTCAGGTCCACCGCCATTTTGTCGATCTTTTTGTTCAGCTCAGCTTCGCTTGGCAATCCGCTCGCTGCCGGCGCTTGGAACGTTTCGACGCGCAGCAGGTCCATTCCGTCGTCCGCCCGCGTTTGTGCTTCCATCACCAGACGTACCGATGCTCCGGGAGTCGCAATCTCCGATCCCTCGCTGTTCACCATACGCAAATTCACGTTCGACACCTGCAGCATCACCGTCGCGTAGTACACATCCGGATATTTCCGGAACGCCCCCGACAGCCTACGCACTTCCTCTTCCCATTGTTTGCGGTCAAACGGCGGTTCCGTCAGCTTTTCTCCCACATGAACCTTCGGTTGCTCCTTCGAAAAGTCTGGCGACTTGTCTTCTTCCTCCGCCTGCACCGCCGTATTTGTCTTCACGTTCATGAATGCGGGCGCCGCGCGCTTGTACGCCCTGTCCGTCATTTGCCACAGTACGCGCGAAGTTGCTTCCGCGTTTCCATCCAGCGGTAGCATCTCCGAGGTCATTCCGCTCGACCGGCTCTGTCCGTGTGTATTGTCCAGCTCCGGCGAGCCCACCCGCATCGTCACGTCCGCCGACCTCCGCTTTACCGCCGAATCCGTCAACAATCCCCCAAACGATCCCGCAATCACGATTACGTCCTGGTCGTTCACTGTGTAACTCAAAAAATAGGGCGCCGGGTCGCTCTTCGCCAGGTCCGTCTTCGCACGGTTCAACTCGGTTTCCATCGTGCTCAGCACCGGGTCGGTCGTCTTCGCCACCGCCTTTCCCGCGTCCGTGCCACCCGCCATCGCAGGGAAACATCCCAGTTGCACCGCCAACAGGCAGGAGCCAGGGATTCGCAGAGTCAGCCCTGCGCCGCGAACCGCTTCGCGTCGATTTTTCACTTCATTCTTGCTCTTCATGGATTCATGACTCCCGGTACAACTCTGTCGCGCCTTCATCCGACGGGTACACACCCTCTTTTTTGGGCGGTTTGAGCGGGCGCCCGTCTCGCTAGCTCGCAATCTCGTATACCTTGCTTGCAGTCTCTCTGGGCTTCACATCATGTATAGATGCTCTCGCTCTTCGGGCGGACTGCACTCTGGTTGTCAGCCAGAATGCTCTTTCGCGGTCGGAGCTTCAGCTCCGACATACCGTACTTGTGCTAAATGGGCTTTAGCCCCTGAGGATTCTTCGCTCTCCACAATCTGCTGGCTCGATTGCCTCCAATAAAACCGCCTAATCTGCGAGTATGCCTGACGCTGTGACCTTCCGCAAATCACTGCTTTCCGAACCGTTCTCCAGCCTGCAACCGCGCTCCGTTCGCAAATTCTGCCGCCCTAACCTCCTTGCGTCCTTCTAGTTTGACGTTTCCCAGCTCCAATAAGCTGCCTGCACCGCACACCACACGCACCATGGCTCCCCGCGCAAAAATCGCTCCCGGCGGCGCCGCCTCCGCTTTCTCATTGGACACCGGCTTGCCCCACACATGGCACGTCTGTCCGCGAAATTCCGTATACGCCCCTGGCCACGGCGCGAATCCTCGCATCCGGTTGTAAACTTCCTCTGCCGAACGCGCCCACTCGATTCGCCCGTCCTCTCGCTTCAAGGGTGGCGCCAGCGTGGCTTCCGCATGATTCTGCGCACGCCCCGTCACTGTTGCCGCCACCAGCCCACGCAATGTCTTCAACATCAGCGGCGCTCCGTCCTTTGCCATTCGTCCCGCCAGTTCTGGTGCCGTCTCATCCGCCCCAATCGCCAATTCTTCCTGGAGCAGCGTCTCGCCCGTGTCCATCCCCGCGTCGATGCGCATCGTCGTCAGACCCGTGCGCGTCTCTCCATTCACAATCGCCCAATGGATTGGCGCCGCTCCGCGATATTTCGGCAGCAACGAAGCGTGCAGGTTGATCCACCCATATTTCGGTATCCCCAGCAGTCCCGCCGGAATAATCTGCCCGTAGGCAATAATCACAATCATTTCCGGCGTCAGCTCGCGAAGTTGCTGCTCCACCTCCGGTGCCCGCACTTTCGCCGGCTGGAACACCCGGATTTTCTCCGCCAGCGCGATTTCCTTCACCGGCGAATACGATATCTCCTGGCCCCGACCGCGCGGCCGGTCCGGTTGCGTGAACACTCCAACGATTTCAAAATCTTGTTGTTCCAGAAGGTGTTTCAGGGAAGGAACTGCAAACCACGGCGTCCCGCAGAATACCACGCGTGTCCGGCTCATGACGCAATCGCCCGCGCAGGCTGCCGCTTTACCACTCGCCTTCTTTCCGCAGCTTCTTGATTTTTCGCTTGATCAAGTCCCTCTTCAGCATGCTCAGATGCTGCAGGAACAGTATCCCGTTGAG
>Ga0210406_10002751_pt1 | contig 19810 bp, 19 predicted proteins | sample IncBWC30MmetaG_FD_155454 | JGI IMG/M metagenome (GOLD analysis project Ga0210406, IMG submission 155454) | Forest soil microbial communities from Barre Woods Harvard Forest LTER site, Petersham, Massachusetts, United States - Inc-BW-C-30-M | ecosystem: Environmental > Terrestrial > Soil >... | reverse complement strand
TTTGGGCGCTTGAGGGTTACCTGCTCCGTTCGAAACTCTCGGCCGTTTAGAAGCCGATGAACCACCAACGCAAACTTGGCCGCTGGTCGCCGATCGGCGGCCTTTTATTTCCGCGGCGCTAGACTAGACCGGTGAGAGTGCAATGACGCGTAGCGGGCTACCTGAGCCATTGGCGATCTTGAGCGGTGCGGCGATGACCACTGCTCCGGTGGGCGGCAATTTGTCCAGATTGATCAGGCTGGTGATGCCGAATTTGCCTGCGCCATGCATCGTACCATGGTTGGGGAACGGCGGATCGAAGGTGCCGGCCTGCCCGGCGTCCGTTCCAACGGTCTCGACGCCGACGCCGAGGACGTCGCGTTCGTGCGCCAGCAATTCGGAGCATTCCTTCGAGAACGCCGGCGAGTGGGGGCCGTCTTCGTGCACGTTGAGGAATTCCTCGCGATTCCTGCGGGTGCTCCAGCCGGTACGCAGCAGCACCCATGCCCCGGCGGGGATACGTCCATGCGCCGTCTCCCAGGACTGGACACGCTCAGGCGTCAGCAGAAAGTCTTGATTGTCCTGCACATCCGCCGTCACATCGATGACGCAAGCGGGGCCGATGAATTTGCGCGGCGCGATCGTATCGGTCGCATTCTCCGGGAGGTCTTTGCCCGTGATCCAGTGGATCGGCGCGTCGAAGTGTGTGCCCGTGTGTTCGCCCAGGTTCAGGACGTTCCAGTACCATGCCGGCCCACGCGCATCGTAGCGCGAGATCTCGGTAAGCGTCAGCCCCGGTGATGGCGCGAAGACCGGCGGCAGATCGATCACCGGCGTCTCGGGGCCCAGTGTCGTGGTGAGGTCCACCACGCGAATCCGCCCCGCGTTCAGCTCGTCCACAAGTTGGGCCAATGCACTTACTGGTTGTCCATCCGCCATGCTCGCCTCCTTTGCGCGAAGCGCAGGCCAGTTCTTATTCCTGCTGCCTATTCCTGCTGCCGCAGCGCCTCCAGCGCACGCTTGAACTGGAAGCGATTCTCCAGCAGCGGCAAATCCATGTGAAATGACTTGGGTCCAACAGCCTCGACCTTGGAGACAATAGTCGTCAGCGTCTCGCCTGCCAATGCGTCCGCAACAGCCTGTTTGAGCCGCTCGGGCGTGTCCGCCTCTGCGACCTGTGGAATGGCGCAAGCCCGCGCCACGCCAGCCAGATCGGTCCCAGTCGCGGTCGCAGTAGGAAAGCCACCGACGGAGAGCAGGCTTGCATTATCGAAGACGATATGCACCAGGTTGCCGGGCCGGTAACGTGCCATTGTGCTCAGCGTGCCGAGGTTCATGAGCAGCGAGCCGTCGCCGTCGATCACGACGACCTTGCGGCGCGGCATTGCGAGCGCAATGCCCAGTCCCATCGAGGAAGCCAGCCCCATCGCATGCTCCAGATAGAAAAAGTTGGAGCGGTGGCCGAGGGTGTAGAGCTCTGCCGCGACGGCGCCCATGATTGTGACGACAATCTGGTCTTGCACCACAGGATAGACTGCCCGCAAGGCATCCGCGCGCAGCATGGCTACTCCTCCCACATCAGCTCGCGCGTCAACAGCACGGCGACCGGCGAGAGCGCCGCGTGCGCCAGCGTCTGCGCATCCTTGATGCGGCGTTGCGCGTCATGGGGGTTTGAGAGTTGCCAGACAGGAATGCCTAGCGTCCGCAACAGCGGCTCGGTCACCATGCCACCCTGCGTCTGCCAGGGATCGCGCTCGCCCATGTGGCCACGGTAGCTGATGAGCATCAGGAGTGGAATCTTATATAACAGTGCCAGCGAGACGATCGGGTTGATCGCCGCCAGGAAGCCGTGATTCTGCATCAGCAACGCCGAGTTGACGCCCGCCAGGTGTGCCCCGGCGGAGATGCCAATCGCCTCTTCTTCTTTGGCGACGCGTATCAGCGTGACCTCGGGGTCGTCGTCGGCCATGCGGATGAGGTGCACCAGCCAGGTTTCTGGCAAGGCGGACATGATCTTCACGTCGCAGGCTTTGAGAGCATCGTAGATCAGCTGGGAGTTGGCGACCGAAACAGGCATACGCCGCTCCCTCTCTTGCCTCTTGCCGTCGCGCGCACTTTCACAGTCTAGCACACGGAGTCGTGGGGCAGCAACGTGGTCACAGTGTAATAGGCCAGGTGCTTCGTGAGCCGATGAGAGCGCACCGCGATCGCGGCCGCTCTGCACCGAACCACAACACCCTTTCTTTTCCGTCTCAGGGTTAGCTTCCGGCGCTGTTTGTGACGCTTTCCTTCGAGAAGCGCCAGCGATCCCAGCAGGACAACCCGCGGAACGGAAAAAATTCGCTTGGCTCAGCGATCCTCCTGGTAATTCAAACTCTTGTCTCCTTGCCAGGCTGGTCCGGTGAATTCTCCGGTGACGGCCCAAGCCGCTAGGTGACGTTGCCGTGGGTTTCCTATGGGAACATCGACCGGAAAACGACGTTAACTAGTTATGCCACGGGACCTTTCATATCGTTCGCCCCGAATACTTAGTCGCGAAGAGCGCAAAGCTAGAGATGCGGCACGCAGAGCCGATGCGGAGCAGGCGATGCGGGAGCAGCGGGAGGCTCAAAGGGCCTTCGATGCAAACCGAGAGCGCTTAAGGGCTGAAAGGCTGGCCCGCGAGGCCAGCAAGGGCTGATCATTTTTGCGCCATGGCCCGCGGCGGTTGCCAGCTAGCTCGCTAATCATCACGATCAACGTCATCCCCGGGTCGTGGAATCGAGCTTCCACGGTGCGCGAGTTGCGGTGAGTGATTGCGCGGTGCCGGTCGCCCGGACGGATCGCGGCCTATCTTTGACTGCAATTCCGTGAGATCGGTGAAGACGTCTGCTTGGCGCCGCAGCTCATCGGCAATCATTGGCGGCCGGGTCGCAATCGTCGAAATCACGGTGACACGGACGCCGTGGCGCTGCATCGCTTCCACGAGCGAGCGGAAATCGCCGTCACCCGAGAACAACACCATCTCGTCGATGTGCTCGGCGAGCTCCATGGCATCGACTGCAAGCTCTATGTCCATATTGCCTTTGACCTTGCGACGGCCACTAGCGTCGATAAATTCCTTAGTCGCTTTGGTCACGACTGTGAAACCGTTATAGTCAAGCCAATCGATCAAGGGGCGGAGCGCCGAATATTCCTGATCCTCGACGATCGCCGTATAGTAGAATGCGCGGAGCAATGTTCCACGGCTCTGAAACTCTTTGAGCAGGCGCTTGTAGTCAACGTCAAAGCCGAGTGTCTTCGCCGTTGCGTAGAGGTTGGCGCCGTCGATAAAGACCGCGATCTTGTCGGAGGATGACATCTCGGCGCAGCCCCTTACTAAAAGCAAAAAAACTGCGCTTGGTCTCAAAGAGACAGGAAGACGCCAGTTATGACGGCGAACGCTCGGTGAAGTTCGATTAACACGATCGAGTGAGCGCAAAGCGGCGTAACTATTCAGTTAATTACTGGCCATTGAAATCCCGGAACCCCCGTTAAACCGACCGCAGTCTCAACAACCCTGATCTACCTCCAGATGCTTCAAGTTTCAAACAGTTTTGCGGGCGTATAACCCCACAAGGAGAGCAAAATTCCGCTGCTGCATTGCGAAAAACGATCCGTAATCTTCCCAACTTGACCGATTTTGTTTTTCGCACGCCGAATGTGAGGCAAAACAGTAAGCAGGTCGCCAGTTGAGATGCCTGATCCCTTTCCAACTTACGAAGTGCTCTTGATTAAGCGCGGTCGGTCGTGGAAGTGGCGCGGACGCACGAAGAATGGGAATCTTGTCATGCTGGGTTCGGAAAGCAGCCGGCCGCCGCCAGGTACAAAGCAAACAGTGCACTCTTCCTGCTGCTGGGGGCAGCGCGCTACCCAACTGGAAATGCCACTGGGCGCCCAATACGGTCATGTTCTTGAGCGCCTATTGAAGCCTCGGAAGCGGTGTGAACACGGCGATACCAAAAAAAGAGCCCCGGCGAAATGCCGGGGCGAGTTATCGCTATGAGCCGCAGTGGCTCTGGTGGGTAACACACAGAGCCGCCACGGACCGCCACTCTGGGCAAGAACCGAAATTGAGCACATTGAAATTGCAATGGGTATGCCGAGGCTTCGCCACGGAAAGTCTCAACTGGGGCGGCTCATGAAAAAGCCCGCCGGCATGGGTCGGCAGGCTTCATGCTCAAACAGGACCTGGCAGAAGCTCAGTCTTGATCGTGATCGGCGAGGTCCTTGACGTTATCGATCATCTGCTTGGCGCGGCGGCCGAGGCCGTCTTCCTCGCGCTCGTTGACCGGCTGGTTGTGGAACGCTGCGTTGTTCAGCACCGTCTCGATCTGGCCGGCGAGCTCATCGCGGTCTGCGGTGATCTCGGCGATCCGATTTAGATAGCGAGCGTAGACTTTGTCGTTGCTCGTGATCGAGCGGTTCGCCCACACCAGGCTGGCGCGGCCGAGATCGCCCTTCGGCGCGTTGAGCTGCTTGAACACCTGCGCCAGCTCCACGAAGTTTTCGAGGGCGTTGCGGATGCCCGGGGGCAGTGCGCTATCACGCATGAACTCCGCGATGACGCGCCCCTCATAGACGTAGTTGTCCGTCAGCCCGAGTAGTGCCATGACTGTCGGCCGGACGTCGGTGTGGTCGGTAAGCACCAGGTCGTCGCGCCCGAGCTGTTTCACACCGGGTCCCGCCATGGCGACCCAGGTGCGGGTGATCTGCTGCTGGAAGTCGCCGTGGTTCCAGGCAAAGCCGGGAGCTTCACACACGGGTTCGGTTGGGGTCGCGCAGCCGTTGTTGTTGCCGGTCTCGAAGAAATAGTTGTCGTTGCCGAAAATGGTGAACGACGGCGTGCGCTGCGGGCTCGCAGTGATCATGTGCAGCAGCTTCATTTCGGCCCGGTCGGCCAGCAACTTCGACAGTCGGTCGCTATTGCCGGTAATCGGGCTGGTTGCGACCAGTGCGTTGACGTCATTCTCCATGGTCCGGGTGAGCTTGGCGGTCGCCCCAGGGTTGGTGTTGATGTACACGTTGGGCGCATCGTCGCTATGCAGCGAGAAAGGCGTACTGTTCAACCGCTGCGCGAGCAGCACCTTGTCGATCGCCAGTTCGATCTCGCCGGTCTTTGCATAAGTGCAGGGCGTGGTAACGCCGTCGCAGGTGGCGGGTGTGGGTGCACCGCCGACAAAATGGTCATTCTCGTCTGGCACAACGATGAACAGCGTGTTGGTCTCGTCGATGCCATCCGTCTTGAGGCGCGCAAAGAATTGGCCAAAGGCCTGGTCGTAAGCCTTGAGCGCCGCGACGTAACCAGCTTCGCCCGGACCATAGGCATGGCCGCTGTTCGGGTTGCCGGAACCCGCGTTCGGAATGTCCAGATGATGCGGATCGTGCGCATCGGCAATGTAAGTGTAGACAACGGGAACGCCGGCTTCGAGCATTTTTGCGGCATAGCCGAGCGAAGCCGTCGCGCAAGGATCGAAGTCGGTAGGGAAGCCAGGCTTGTTCGAGAACGGATCGGTGATCACGGTGCCATCGAGATCTGTCACCGGACCGCCTGGCGAGATTACCGGCTGCACGTTGATGTTGCCGTAGAGAGCCGAGAAGCCGGTATAGCCGCCGGGCTCATCGGGGAGAAGATCGGGTTTCGCAAAGGAGCTGTTGCTGCACAGGGCGCTGCCCTTCGCGCAGTGAATCGCGATGCCCTCATAGTCCTGAGTAGCAGCAGTGGCGGCAACTGACGAACCGAAGATGTTCGCAATGTCCGTCTTGTTCTCGATCGCCAGCCCATTCAGGGAGAAGGCGCCGACGTCGCAGCCCGCGCGGGTGAAGACCGGCCACGGAGCCGCGGCGTTCTTGCCGTTCTCGTTCAAGAGAACAGGCAGGTTCTCACCGGCCTCGGGATGGCTCTGCGCGGTCGTGGTCGTCCAGTAAACGAACGACGTCTGGAAAACGGCCGAGGAATTGTCTGTCTTGAAAATCCCGAAGCTGTTCGAGATCGGGCTGCCGTGACGATCGCCATAGACCCCCGTCAACCCCGTGAGAATGTCGTCGGCCGTATGGGAGATCAGCGGAGTGTAGTGATTGCCACTGATGACGCCTTTTCCTTGCAGGAAATTCAACAGGTTCGGCATCTGCTCGAGGTCGGATGGCACGTTCGGATTGTCGCGCCGCAGGTGCACGTTGTCGAATATGATGAAAACGACCCGCTTGACGTGCCCACCAGCCGAATGAAGTTGACATGATGCCTGAACCGGAGCGGCCGCCTCTGCGGACCCAGACACCATCGCCAGCGTGGCGCCGGCCAGTAGCACCGGTGCTATCAGCCTGCGACCGAATTGCGAGCAATTCGCGCGAAAAAACAGGCCGCGCATCAGCGAAACCGGCGCGCGCAATGAAGTTCTCAATTCTTTCATCGCTCTCTCCCAACGTCGGCGGGTGAAATCTGGGAAAAATAAATGCCGACGCCAGCCATTATGTCGCGACGTGTTGCGGCTACTTGACACGATGGTGTCGTTTGAGCGTCGTGCACATGAAAGGCGCAAGTGTTGCACACGGAGTGCGTCAAACTCGGCAATCAATCTGTCATGTTGCTGTCAGCTGTCGCGACGATCCGGACGGCTTTGTGACGCGCCAGCCTACGGCCATCTGGCTCGCCATTTGGGCAGGCGGGTGCTGCCGCATGACTTCGGCTGAAACCGTTCACGGGACAAAAGTCCCTTCATCCACAAACAATGGCAAACGTGCTGGAACCGGTTAAGTGCCCTTTGTAAGCCGTTTTTCGATAAGGGCGAGCCGGTCTTCGATTCTTGTCAGCCGCGCGCTAGTGTTGGTGATGTCGGTAGAAAGCGCTACTACATGCTGTTCGACGCCGAGCAAGGAGCCACTAATCTCCCGGCGCATATCCGCCAGGTCCTTGCGGATAGCACGCAGATGTTCCGGCATGAAGTCCTTGGCTTCTTCGGTCATGGGGTCCGCCTTGACACGTTTATGGTTTGAGGAATGGACAGGAGGTGCACCGCGTCGCTGCAGATCGCTTCGCGCCACCAAGACAAACCCACGGTCGTTGTTGCTGGCTAAAGCGCTTATAGTGGCGCCGGCCTGTGACTATTGGCACGTTCGAATTGATCCGCCCATCATAGAACTATAAGATGTGACGCCACCTAAAGGCAGCAATACTGACATATCGGCCATCGATGATTTCTTCTCCTTGTTCCGGTCGCTTGATGGAGGGTATTTCAACAATGCCTGGATACGAAGCCATCGTCTGGGGCGTCGCCCTTTCCGCCGGTGTCCTGACAATCATCGTGGCGAGTACCGCGCTGATTGCGGGCTAATCCACTTCGCTCTCAAGGCCACGGTTCAACAGCTCTTTCGTTCAACAACGAAGCATGCCGTTGCCTTTCTAGCCGATTGCGTCCTTTCAGCTGGTGCTGGATTCGTTCCAGCCGGTCCAGCGGATGCACGTCGCTGGCCGAGCACGACGTCTTCGTGAATTGGATGAAGACGACGCTTAACTTCGGCACGACGCCATTCACTGCCAACTTGCCGGGCTCGTCCTGCGTGAACCAGGTCTGCCAGTTCATGAACCCCGGCACCAAACTGTCCTATGCCTATGTCTCCCTCGGCAAGGTCGCCGTGACGATGACCTTGCGCGTGTATGACGTTTGAGCACGTTATGTCCGACGTTGCCCCTGACAGCGGCGCAAAAGCGGACGTTGCCGGACTTCGGCCTCGGGCCAACAGCCGACATCGGGTCGGTCTAGCCGTGCCGGGCTGAGTCAAATAAGCTGGACGCCGATCTTGATCGGCGCAAGCGCGGACGGGCATTTCAACCGGGGCATGGCATGGCAAATCGATTCATGACGGCGCGATCCACGGTGGCGATGCGGCGTTGGGGCTTTCCCGCCATTGTGATGCTCGCGGCGATGACCGCACTGGCGGCAATGACCGCCGACGCCGCGGCAAAACAGGCGCGCCCCGCGACACCTACCGAGGCGACGGCGCCGCGCGATGCTGGCGAGCCGATCATGGCGATCGTGTCGATCAAGACCCAGCAGGTCACTTTCTACGACGCCGACGGCTGGATCCTGCGTGCGCCTGTGTCGACCGGCATCACCGGACGCGAAACGCCAGCCGGCGTCTTCGCCGTCATCGAGAAGGACAAGGACCATCACTCGACCCTCTATGACGATGCCTGGATGCCGAACATGCAGCGCATCACATGGAACGGCCTCGCGCTGCATGGCGGGCCGCTGCCCGGATATGCGGCCTCGCACGGCTGCGTCCGGATGCCGTTCGATTTTGCGGAGAAGCTGTTTGACAAGACGCGGATCGGGATGCGGGTGATCATCTCGCCGAATGACGCGGCGCCGGTCGAATTTTCCCACCCGGCGCTATTTGTGCCGAACGGAAAGGCCGTCGCGGCTGCTCCGGCGCGTGCCGAGATGCTCGCCAGCGAGGCCGAGGAGGCCGCCAAGATGGCCGACGAAGCGAAGAAAGCTGCCGCGACAGCGGCCCGCGAGACAGCATCGCACACGGCGTCGCTGCGCAAGCTGGAGTGGCTCAAGACCCGCACCGACGCCGAGCTCGCCTTCGCCGACAAGACGCTCGCCGCCGCAAAGACCGACCAAGCCAAGGCGCGGGCCGAGGAGCAGAAGCAGAAGGCCGCCCTTAAGGCGGAGGAAGTGGGGACGCAGCTCGACACCGCCAAGGCCGACGCGAAGTCGAAGCTCGACTCCGCCGCCGCAGCAAAGGACGCCGCCAAAGCGGCCCAGACCAAGAAGGCCGACACCGCCAAGGCCGCGAACGAGGCGAAGCTCGCGCTCGAGCCGGTCTCGGTCTACATCAGCCGCGCGATGCAGAAGCTTTACGTGCGGCGCAACACCCATAAGCAGTGGCCGGACGGAGGCGAGGTGTTCGATGCGACCATCGAGGTTCCGGTCACGATCCGCAATCCCGACAAGCGGATCGGCACGCATGTGTTCACGGCGATGGCGCGCAATGACGCGGGCCTGCGCTGGACCGCGGTTACGATCGATAATGGGGACGACGCCAAGGACGCGCTCGACCGGATCACCATCCCGCAGGATGTGCTCGATCGCATCGCGTCGACCGCATTGCCGCGATCCTCGATCATCGTCTCGGACGAACCGTTAAGCCGCGAGACCAACTATCGCACCGAGTTCGTTGCGGTGCTGAACAACCAGCCCCAGGGCGGCTTCGTGACGCGCCGGCCCACGGTCGAGGTCCCCGTTGCGAGCGGCGACGACTGGGGCAACAACGGCTTCGGCTTCTTTTTCCAGCGCAATTGGAACTCCCAGCCTGGCAATACGCGTCCGCGCGCCGGCCAATACTATCAACCGGCGCAACCGCGCTGGTGGTAAGACGCGGCACGCCGGGTCTAGGCCGCACGGTCGCTCGGGGTCGCGAGCCGTAATACTCGCGGCCGAAATCACGTCAGCTCTGCCTTCGAACGGAGACCTCAGCGCGGCCTGCGAATATCAGCGCGATGGGCCAATTTCTGCGTCGCGCATGCCCTCAAGGCCACTCTCCTGAGGAGGGTAGTGCCCGCGCCTCAGCGCTGCGCCACCCACTTCTTGTGACCCTGATGCTTGTGGCTCCTGGCGATCGCGCCGGTCGCATCCCTTGCAGCCTCGATGCGCTCGATCTGCTGCCGGATCTTGCCCGTGGTCGCGCGGAGCGAGTCGACGCCGATCTCGCTGTTCGCCACGCCGGCGCGCAGCGAGCCTATCTCGGTTGCGGTGTCGTCCTGCGCCAAGCGGAGGCGGAGCGTCTCGTCCTTCAGTTGGACGAGATTCGACTCGATCTGGGCAGCTGTATCGCGCCGGCGCCCTTCGTTCTCGTCGATGGTGGTGCGCAGCGCCGCAAGTCCGATCTCGGCATTGGCGAGGCTCGCGCGGATATGGCCAAGCTCCTCGGAGGTGTCGCCTTGGCTCTCGCGCAGCTTGGCAGTCTCCGCCTTGACCTGGGCGAGCTCCGCCGTCAGGGCAGCGACGCGGTCCTCGAGCGTCATGGGAGTTTCGCTCGCGAAGGAGAGGTTGGGGGTGCCGACGCCCCACAACATAATGCCGGCGCTCGCCGCGAGCGCCAGACCGATGGCAATACGGAAAGGGGCGGCCGTGCCGCGATGCGGGAAGGCATCCGGCGTCATTGCTGGTTTACGCATGTACAGGTCTCCAGTATTTGAAGAAATCATTCTCATCTTCAGGTTGCTAATCCCCTAAGCGCAGCGCGTTCGTTTGAAATATTCATGCGTAGATTTGCGGATCGCGGCCGCGCTGGGCAGCCATCGAGATGTGAGGAGAACGATGTTTCAAAGAATGGTGCGTCTGCAGAGCATGCTCTTCAAATGCACGTCCCGGTCATGCGCGGGCCTATCGCATCTTGCTTGCCGAGCCGTGCCGTCCTGAAGACGGCCGCGGCGGCTGCAACGACCACGCCGGCTGCTCCACCAAAGTGAGCTGTGGGACGAGTTCCTTGCCCGCGTTTCCAGGCTGAATAGCAGCTTGGAACGCGTGCCTGAACTGGGTCAGATGGTTCTCACCTTCGACGATCTTGCGGTTCTTGGGCGTTTCGCCACGTGGTGATCGTCGCGCGCAACTAGCCGCTTGCGTTTCTTCATATCCGAGCCGGCGTATTGAGCTTTCGTCCCGCGGTGGTGATCGGCATATTCTTTGCCATCGATCGGTGCCACATGGGCCGGATCTCTATCGAGATACGGCCGCCCGACTCCAAACTCCTTCCCGTGCTCATCGATCCATTTCCAGAGGATTTCAGAAGAACTCCATCGCTGGTCGCGTGTCCCGCCTTTGACGCTTACGACATCGGCCGCGAGCCCGTGGCCATAGCCGCCGCGGAAGCTTCCGCCATGATACGACCTGTCAGTCGCTGCTCTCAGGCCGCTTGCAAGCGATTGACGATAGTTATCCCGGAACGCGCTGGTTATGCCGGGCGACAGCCCGGCCTCCTCCGCCGCATGAAGCGTATGAAACAGCTTCAGCTTGAAGCTTCGATCCATGCCACCGATCACGTAATCCATCATCGGCATGCCGGCCTTCTCCGCCGCCTTCGGATCCTTCCATGTGAAATCCTCATCGACGAGCCTGGTGAAGCTTTTCGTGACAGTCTTTGTCTTGCCTTTCTTCTTGACCGTGACCTTCCTCTGCTCCTCCACCTTGATGCTGTCCTCCTTCTTCGCCCGTTGGTAGAGCGCCCACAGGTATCGGTCGATGCAGGTGTCCACGACCAGGCACTCGTCGAGAATTTCGATGGAGCTCACATCCTCCTTGGTGTCGTTGGGCGTCATATCAGACATGCTCGCTGTCGCGACCTGCACGGGCGGTGTTTCGGGCGACAGCTTCTGCGACGATTCGGTCAAGCCGCCGTCCTCGTTGATTGATTGCGGCTCGGTGGCCGTCCGCGTCACCGACTCGCCGGTCCTCGCCACTTCGGCTTTATCAATGGCCGCGTTGCCCATTGGGGTTGCCTGCGGCGCGTCCGCATGCTCGGCATCGGCAATGAGAGATGATGCGCGGCGGTCCAGGATGGGCGCGCCGGTGTTCTCGATGACGGCCGAACCAAAGCCGGCAAGCCAGGCGACAACCCAACCCGCGAGAACTACCGTTAACGCCGCCGCTACAGTCGCACAGCGCCGCGGGTTCATGATCGCAACCTCCAAGGCTACCTAAGCCAGATTGCACAGCCAATCACGCGACGCCGATGATTTTTCGGATCGCCATGCGAACGTGCAAGGGCGGAAACGTCAGACGATCTTTTTTTTAGTGAGTGTTGCCAGAGCGCAACGCGTCGCCGCGAGCGCAGTTGTTGTTCGTTCTCCGACGGATGCTTGTAGGGATGCTTCGGATACGCGATCGCGGCGACATGGAGTTACGACGCTAGCGGCCGCAGGTTTTCTTCATGCCGGCATCAGCGACTGAAGTCGGGTCTCTGCACCCGGCGTTAGCCCACATGCGCACTTTGGTCATCCAGTGACGCTCGTTCTTTGCACTCGCCAGCAGGCGAGACTACGACGCTCATCGAACGTCCGCTTATCACTGACAGCCGCTGTGGCAAGGGCAGCGAACATGGTCGGAGTCAGGCCAAAACCGGACGTCGCCGCTTGAGATTCACTTTCCGAGCCTGTTGCCGACATGATGGGTCGCGCAGCACTTCTTGCGCCTCTGATCGGCGAGCAAAAGGGGGGCGGACTTTTATGCCGCGGAGAGGGTCGGTATTTCGGCAATCTCTTTCGCCAGTTCCCACTCGGCGACGTACAGGTCGTGTTTCCGCTGCAGATTGAGCCACAGATCGGGGCCATTGCCGAGGAGCTTTTGCCAAGCCTGAGCGCCATGCCCGGAGTCACCGGTTGCTTTGCGGCAAGGATATCGTAGGGGTCTGGCGCGACACGCCAAGGAGTGCCGCGATTTCGGTCTTCGGCTTGCCGAGGGCAGGGGGCACATCCGCGCGCAACATCGCGCCGGGATGCGCCGGAGGGATGCCTCTCGAGAGGGGTTCGTCATCGTCAGTGGTGGTCCTCCAAATCGAGGTCGATTGCGTCCTCGCCTGACCATGCGAAGTTGATGCGATAGTTGCCCGTCATCCACACTGAAAGCCGGCACTTATCCTCGCCTTTGACGGCGTGAAATTTAAGGCCAGGAATGTTCATTTGATCCGGGGCAATCGCCGCGTCGAGCAGCGAGAGAACGCGCGCGATGCGGTCAGAGTTTTGAACGCTCAATTTCGGAGCGGACGGAAGTTCGCGATCCGGACTGGCTGCCTTCGCGCACGAACGAAATCCGTCTCTCTCCGATGGCTCGGCCTCATCCGCATCGGAGATGATCTGACACTTAGGGCGAATGCCCCAGCCACCTATCGCCGCAAACTGTTCAGCTTGTTATCGGTGACCAATCATCGGGAACATCTTTCAGGTAGCGGACGGAAGGTGCTTAACATCTAATTTCATGAAATTTACTTGTTACCTACCAAAACATCCACTGCACTGCTACACACCAAATATGTCACTGTGCGTTACCCATTCGGAAATAGACTCACGCCCGTGTCAAGTTTTGTTACGGAATTGTCAGTTGGCATTGATAAGAGGGAGATTAGACTTTCGGCGGATTCGGAGCATCCGATGTATTCACGAATGCAATTTGCTGCATTGGAGCTCATGTGTCGTGAGCGGGCTGCGCTTGCAAGAAGGGAAATGGAATATTCGCTGGCTGAGTACTGGCTGGCGGAGGCAGAAGAATGGAAAGAGTTTGCGGACTTGTGTTATCCATTCATAGAAAGAACATTGCCAGTCACTCAAGTGATCTAGCAGAGGCTAACAGCCACCATGCGAAGGGTGTTGTCGCCACGTCTGGGCGAGCCGCTGTTACCTCCCAGCTAATTTCCGCTTTGCGCCGAAAGCGACCTGATTGTTGCGCGCATACCAAATGAGCGAAGGGCCAATAGGCGACAGTCTCAGGCTTAGACCATTCGAGACCCAACGTGTCGAGCCGCTGGATCGCGTGTCCCTTGCGGGTTCATGATCGGAAGTCCAGTAAGGCTTGCGGCATCCGAGGAGGCTCGTTCACAATCGTCACGTGCGCGCATCGCAGTTCGATGCCGTCGACGAAGAGCTTGGATGTTTGCGCGAACACCCTTGCCGTTGGCGATATCGGCCTTGCCGGTCGGCATGAAGCTGAAGATGTGGTCGCCTTTCGGGGACGGTTGTGACCGACTGCACCTTGAAGCGCTGGTCGGCAACGCAGTTGTAACTTTAGGTCAGCTTGCCGTTCTGAACGTAAGAAGACGAAGCCGTCGTCGACGCCGCCCATCGACAGCAGCAGGCCGTTCGCTTCCGCTTCTCGGCACGTTGGCGTGAACGGAGACGGAATGCGCGACGTTGACGAGGTAAGGCGCTGCGTTGCTCGACACGACTTGTGTGCCGGAATAATCCGGCGCGCTGTTTGATAGCGGAGCGCCTATCAGGCGAAACCGTATTTCTTCTGGGGAGATGGACCGCGCGAGAAAATTACATTCGGCGATATGCGCGAGATGGGCGTGCGCGGCGTCCTGATCTATTGCGCCGACTACCGGTGCAGCCAATCGGTCGCCGTCAACGCCGATCGCTGGCCGGATGATATCAGGCTCTCCAATCTTGAGCCTCGGTTTGTCTGCAGGTCCTGCGGCAAGCGTGGCGCAGACGTCAGGCCCGATTCCAATTGGAATAGGATTCCGGTCGCCATGATGGGCTATCGTTGAAGGGCTGCTGATCCAGGGGAAACCACGTTTTCTTGCCAATTTTTAATGAGGCTGCTCTCGAGTTCGTCTATTGGTGCACAAGCCTCGCAAATTGGGGGAAGCTGGGATGGCGCAGAGCCGACCTGGGCTCAAACGTACGACCCAAAGTATCCCGTTTGCTTGGAAGTCATCGATACGAGCGGCGGTCGCATCGAGTGCTCGTTCACCTCAATGGAGCAGTGCAAAAACGGTTCGACCGGCACCGGAAGCTGTTTCGCGAACCCCTATTACAAGCCGCCGCCGCCCGAACCGGAGCCCGTTGCCGAGACTGCCCCGGCCCCTGCAGCGAAATCAAAAAAGACGAAGCAGTGATCTGATCGCGGCGGCAGATCAAAGCATTGGATATAAGGTCACGAACCGAAAGCATCCGCTCCCGCTAAGGCAGTCGCGCAATGTTAAGTTTGCATGCGGTCAGGTCGATTGAAGAGTCTAGCTTAGCACGATCTTAAGGTGGCTCACATGCCCCAACATCGTCTTACAGCTTCGGTGCTTCTCTCCGGTGTGATCGTCGCCGCCTCCTACCTGGTAATCGCCCCCACCGCCTATGGACAAACGCCTAACGGTCCCGTCTCGGCCGTGGGCCGGATCGAAGGCGGTAGTGACGTTCTTTCCCTCGGAACCTCGGCGACAGGAACGATTGCGCAATTGCTGGTCAAGGCCGGCGACCATGTTGAAGCGGGCCAGCATCTTCTACAGGTGGATTGTCGAGCCATCGAAGCCGAGAAAACGGCCCGGGAGTCAGATCTCGCTGCGTCAGAAGCGGCATTCGCCCGTGTAACCCATGGCTTTCGGTCGGAAGAGGTCGCCGTCGGCGAAGCAAACGTCAACCTTGCTGAGGCGAGATTACGGGAAGCGCAAAAGCAATTCGGTCGCGCTCAAGCCTTGCACGAAGGTATCACCGTGACTCGGGTGCAGATTGACCAGGCCGAGCGGGATGCCCACATGGCCGAAGCAATGCTGGCAGAGGTGCGTGCCAAACTGGCCTTACTGAAAGCCGGATCCCGCGAAGAAGACGTCGCCGAGGCCCGTGCGCGGCGTGATGCCGCCAAGGCACGTCTCGAAGAAGCGGCAGCGCGACTGGCCTATTGCACCGTCGATGCACCGATCAGCGGGGTTATATTGAGTACCCGCATCAGCGCCGGCCAGCTGGTGAGTTCGATGGCACCTGTCGCTTTGATTACTATGGTCGATGACCGCAAACGCCGCGTGCGAGCCTTTGTTAACGAACGCGACGTCTCCAAGGTTTGCTTGGGCGAACAAGTCCAGATCGCCCCCGATGGCATTCCAGGAACGCACTTCGACGGCGTCGTTGAGAGGATTGCACCGAGAGTCAGCGAAAGTCCTTACGATCCCGGACAGCCGCTGTTCCGAGAGGTCCTCCTTTCCATATCCAAGGACACGACTCCTATGGCAATTGGTCTTCGGGTTTCGCTGCAGTTTCGGGGATGCGGATCGTAGCGCTTGCGCACCTCGCGGGTCCTCCCGGGCCAAAACGTCGTGCGGGTCAATTCGCCGCGAAATGTCGCCAGTCTGAGCGCTAAAACCGAGCCTAAACAACTAAAGTCGGGGGCCTAAAGAGGCGCCTCAAGTCACCGAGGGCGATGTGGATGCCGCGACTTCAGCCGAAGTGGTCTCGAAAGGCCAGTTCGCCGCCCTCCGGAATGTTTCGCCTGGCCGGGTCTCGCAGTGGATCCAAGAGGGCAAGATCAAGCCCGACGCGCTGGTCGGCGAGGGCCGAAACGCCAAGATCAACGTCGCGGTGGCGACGCGGCAGCTCCGCGATGCGCTCGACGTCGGTCAGCTCGCGGGCAGCGGCGTCGGCACAAGGCTAGATCTGCCGCTGCTGCCGCCGGCGCCGGCATCGCTGGCGGCGCCGACCAGGGAGCCCGCACCGTCGGCCCTGGGCGATCCGATCGCCGACGCCATCAAGCAGGAGCGTCTTGATCAGCTTGCCGCGCCAACCGTCGGGAGGCCGAGGAGGAAGCGGCACGGTCGGGCAAGTACACCGACGCCACCGAGGCCGCTCGGCAGATGGGCGTGATCGCCACCAGGATGATGGCGGTCATGGAAGGATCGCTCGCCGAGCTTGCGACCGCTGTGTCGGCGAAATTCGAGATTCCGCAGCGTGACGTGCTGCATCTTCTACGATCGGAGTTTCGGAAGGTGAGGGCGGCTGCGGCGAAAACATTCCGCGACATGGCGACCGACTTGCCCCCCGTTGTCAATTCCGAGCTGCCTGACGTCGACTAGACTTCGGCCCCAACGTCTGCTTAGCCCCCAACAGCGGCGTGAGAGCAGACATTCCGGGACCGCCGCTTTGCGGACTCATGCGCGGCAGCAGAGTGCCGCCATTCGATCACCTCGTCGGCATTGGAGAGCTACTCGGGCAACCCCGCCTTCCGAAGGCCCTCAATATACAGCTTCGCGTTTGATTGCCCGCCCCGAGCGATCGCCGCCGAGATTGTAAAGGCGGGATCGACCTCAAGCACACGAGCAGCCGCCTCACGCGTCTCAGCATCACGTCCGAGATGGGCGAAAGCGGACGCGAGACAACGATAAGCTGCCGGAAAGTAGGGGTTTTGACGTTGGGCTTTCTTCCCTGCGACGATGGCTTCGTCAAAGCGACGAAGCTCGATAAAGGCCATGCTCATCCCAACAAGAGCACGGTGTAGCAGCGGGTCTACCGGGTTCGTGCGAATGGCACGCTCAAAGCTGCGGAGCGCCTCCTCCGGCAGTCCCGCAATTCTGTACACGTGGCCTCTGCTGCCCCATGCCAAAAATGAATTGGGGTTGAGTGCGACCGCCCGATCAGCCAATTCGATCGCACTTTCAGTATCGCCGACCATGAATGCAGATGTTAAGGAAGCCCATGCTAATGTGTCTGGATCGCCATCGTCGATGCCCAATGATAGTCGCAAGAGCCGAACTGCTTCCTTGCGGTCGAATTCAGGCTCGGCAGCATAGCCCAAGAGGACGTTGAGCGCGTGACAGCTACCTGCAAGAGCTGCGACTACGCCGAAGCCAGGTTCTAGTTCCAAAGCGCGATGAGCCAGCCTTATGGCCTCGGCCAACCCTTCACGGGTCGTTGGGTAATACTGTTGCATGGCTCGGAGATAGAAATCATACGCGGTGAGGTTCTCTGGTCGGCGCCGCGTCGCGATTGCAATTTCTGTTTGAAGCAATTTCGGCTGAATGGCTGAGACGACCGCAACCGTGACTTCGTCCTGAAGAACGAAAATGTCAGTCAGGTCACGCTCGAACCTGTCCGCCCAAATGTGTGCGCCCGTCGTTGTATCAATCAACTGCCCGGTGATACGAACTTTCCCAGATGCCTTGCGTACAGCTCCCTCAAGGACGTAGCGCACGCCAAGCCTGCGTCCGACCTCTTTCACATCGACGGCTTTGCCCTTGTACGTAAAGCTGGAATTGCGGGCGATCACGAACAACCATTTGAACCGCGAAAGCGCGGTGATGATCTCCTCAACCATCCCGTCCGCAAAATACTCCTGCTCGGGATCACCACTCATGTTCTCGAACGGCAACACGGCGATCGAGGGTTTGTCTGGGAGTGGCGGGGCCGTACCTAGCCTCTCGGTCAATGCGCTATGGGCTCCCGCGCGCACAGCGTAAGCGCGGACAGGCTTGGCGATGTTCTTGAGCTGCTGCTCGCCGCGATCCTCGAAGCCAACGTCCAGCTTGCCTTCGACCTCGCTGTACACCTTTTCGGAAATCAGAATGCCGCCCGGATCGGCGATCCCCTCCAGCCGGACGGCAATGTTGATCCCGTCGCCGTAGAGGTCACCGTCCTGCCCAACGATAACATCGCCAAGGTTGAGCCCGACGCGTAGCCTTAGCGGACTGCTGCCCGACGCGACATGATCCTGTATCTCAACCGCGCATCTCGTGGCGGCTAAGGGACTCGCGAACTCAACGAGCGCGCCATCACCCGTTGTCTTGATAAGTCGCCCTTCGTGGCGGGAGAGGCTAGGCTCGATCAGTTCTCGCTTGAGCCGCTCGAACTCGGCATAGGTGGCCTCCTCGGCCCGCTCCATGAGCGCCGAATAGCCGACCACGTCCGTGGCCAAAATGACAGCTAGCCGCCGTTGAACACGCTCTTGGGGCAAAGGCGGCCCCCTATGTTCAGGATCAGATTTGCCGGCATCAAATCACACCGATGGCTTGTTCCGCTAGCTGCTTTCTCGGGTCTAAAGCGATCACGGGCGTGCCAATCCGCACTACCCAGACCGAGAAAGTGATCCCTCGGGGTGACGGCAGTGTTCTAGGCGCCTATGTCCGAATCGGGTCAAAATGCGAAATACTCTGTGCGAGCAGATGTTTTCCGCTTTGCCCTCATACTCAGACTTTGCTCGATGCAGTCGGCACTTCGCATTAGGGGCACAACCGGACTTGGGACCATTTAGCGGAGTGGACGAAGGTCTCTGCAGGTTGAAAGGCGATCATAATGTCCGGCGGCCCTCGCGACGGGAGGGGTTCCTTTTTGCTCGCCGCCGGTGTTTCATCTGCACGGCGGAGAATGGGCATGCAGGGATCGCTGGGGGAAAAGATCGGTGAAGGCGCCTTCTCCGAAGCCTACGCCTGGGCGCCCGGTCAGGTCGTGAAGCTGTTTAAGGCCGGCGTCTCTCATCTGCTCGGCCGGCACGAGGTACGCATGATCCGCGCCGTGCGCGCGGCCGGCGTCCCGGTGCCGGCGGTGTTCGGCGAGGTGACGCTGGACGGGCGCTTCGGCATCGTGCTGGAGCGCCTCGACGGACCGACCCTGTGGCATCTCTCGCGGACCGGCGCGGTGACGTTCGAACAGGCGGGCGCGATCGTCGCGGCTCTGGCCATGTCTCTTCACACGACGTCCCCGCCGCCGGAGGTCCTCTCCATGCGCGAGTATATGGAGAGCGAGTTGCGGCACGACGACGGCAAGGTCCCGAAGCACATCGCCACGGATATCCTCGCCCTGATCGATCGCCTGCCGACCGGCGACGGGCTTTGCCATTGCGACCTTAGCCCCGGCAACGTGATCATGACGGCGGAAGGCCCAAAGCTCGTCGACTGGACCTTCGCGATGCGCGGGCCCGCCGCCCTCGATCTTGGGTTCTTGCATGTCATCCTGTCCGAGCTCGCCCCAGAAATAGCCGGCAATCCGGAGCGGCCGCGCGCGACCAATGCGGCCGCGCAATCCGAATATGCGCGGCTGGCCGGCATGTCTCTCGCGGAGCTGACGGCGGCAATGGAGCCGTATTTGCCCATCGTCCGCACCTTCGTCGTCCTCGGCAACGTGGTGCCTGCGCTGCGGGAGCGGCTGATCCAGCGCATCGAAGCGGGGCTGCGCTCGGAAGACTGAACCGTCTTGGTCGCGCGCGAGCCGAAGTGGCCTGTTGAAGTGAGGCGTCGGTGTCTCCTAGACTGTATGTCCCCTCCACAAATGAGGCGACTCACCCTCGATGTTGCGACGAGGGTTACCCGGATGAGCCGGGCAGAGCCTCAAACAAGGAGGGCG
>Ga0210406_10002749_pt1 | contig 19815 bp, 14 predicted proteins | sample IncBWC30MmetaG_FD_155454 | JGI IMG/M metagenome (GOLD analysis project Ga0210406, IMG submission 155454) | Forest soil microbial communities from Barre Woods Harvard Forest LTER site, Petersham, Massachusetts, United States - Inc-BW-C-30-M | ecosystem: Environmental > Terrestrial > Soil >... | reverse complement strand
GCCCGCCACTGCTAAAGACGCGCCGGCACCGGCCACCACAAACGTTTGGCCGCCAACGGCGACAGACGACGTTCCACCGCGAACAACGACCGCCGAACGTCCGGCACGATCGGCAGCCGCCAAGAACTCGTCAGCGCCTGCCACTGTCAAAGACGCGCCGGCACCGGCTACCACAAACGTTTGGCCGTCAACGGTGACAGACAACGTTCCACCGCCAACAGCGACCGCCGAACGTTCGGCACGATCGGCAGCCGCCAAGAGCTCGCCACCGCCTGCCACTGCCAAAGACGCGCCGGCACCGGCCACCACAAACGTTTGGCCGTCAACGGTGACAGACGACGTTCCACCGCGAACAGCGACCGCCGAACGTCCGGCACGATCGGCAGCCGCCAAGAGCTCGCCACCGCCCGCCACTGCCAAAGACGCGTCGTCACCGGCCGTTAACAACATTTCGCCCACGCCGGGCATCGGCAAGCTGTCTCCGTCACAGGAGTCCGCTGCCAACTACGATGGCTTTACCGTAGGTATCGACGAGGGCGAGGAGACAGGCCGGCCGCTGCCCATTAGGCCTCGCCCAGCAAAACAGTCCAAGGTCAGGCAAAAGCCGGATACTAGCGAGGGTCCATCGGCGATACAGTCGCTGGACGACGCGGAAGTTGAGAAACTGAAGCCCAAGCTCACGATCTGCCAAGGCTGCTAGAGGGTAAGGTGCTGCCCCGACAGAGGGCACGAAAGGGTCCGGCGACAGGGTCACTTTACTCGCGAACCTTCGTGAGGACGAGCAACCAAAAATAGGTAGCCCGTACGTGCCGGCCGTTGCTGTTCATCTCAGCGGTATGGTCGTCGGTAGCCTCGGCTAGGCGGCTCCTGATACGCGAGCGCAAAAAACGGATTGATCAAGCATTGGGCCGCGCGGCCCGACGCCGATGCATTGCATTGCGCCAGTGACGTGTAAGAACAGTCTATCTTACCGCCGCCAAGCGAGTAACTCTGTAGGCATACAGGGAAGTGTGGATCGTACGTCTGGGCATGTGCCGGCACCGCCAAAGAAACCGCGCCGATCCGCAAGATCGCCAAAGCCAGTATGCGCATAAAAATCCCCTTCGAGACTGGTTCACTGCACGCACTTCCTCCCGGCACTTGCCAGGCGGTGGTGACGCCGCTGTTATCCACTGAACGGTGCGCTAGGGGAACCTGTAGGCTGACTCTTCACGCGTAATTGGTAATCTTGATACTCGTTTTTTGCTTCTGTTAATTCCGCCGATGACATCATGAATTCTTGCTAACCACCTCTAATTCTCCTTGGAACCGGGTGGCCCCATCGGTCCTGCCGGACCCATTGGTCCTGCGGGGCCCGGAGGACCTGCAGGTCCAGGCGGACCAGCAGGCCCGGGGAGGCCGCAGTTTTGTATCACCACATCTCGCGTATCCGGCCCGGAGATGATCTTGACAATGCAGGTGGAGGGAAACTCTGGTCCAATCCACCTAAACCCTCCGGTCGAAGTGCTCTCCACTTGCACTGTTTTGCTTGGACTAATCTTAATCTCCACGTTGGGCTCGCGCGGCCGCCTAACCCTTCCTACGATTACCAACTCACCCTGTGATATTCTGGCAGTCGTGATGAATATTTCCGCATGTGCATTTCCATTCCCTGTGATCACACAGACAGTCGTAACAGCCAGGACGTTGCCGATTAGTTTTGTGAGCATGGAGGGTCTCTTTGGCATCCTATCATATTCCCAAATTTGATCATTAAACCTCACTGAAAACAAGAATGCTGAGTTTGCAATTCTGTTCTAGCCAGGCGCTGCAGTAAATTCTTGAAGCAATTGATCGCGCATGCCGCGCGCGCCTCTGGGAGGCCGCCAATAGCTGATGAGCTGGGTGTATTTCCGTGCGAAAACTCCGCTCTGTGATCAAATGGGATATCGGCTACTGACCCTTCTGAGACATGCCGATCGCATCGATGAATGTCTGAGTTCGAGGGCAAAGCGGAAGACATATGCTCGCACCGAGTTCTTCTGAGTTTGACCCATAGCCGTCTTGCGCGACGCACCGCATTTGCGGCGCAACATCATGCATCCTCTCCGAGTGCGACGACCATCGAGACGTGATACCGTGCGTCCTGTCGTCCTCGAAGCTGCTAAGAGGATCTAATGAAGCGGCGGGAATTCATGGCGGTTGCTACTGCGGCACCGCTCGTTTCGCCACGGTCTCTGCGGGCGCAAGGGACTCCTCGCCGAATTGGCTTCCTGGGCCGGTCGCGGACGGAGAGCCTCGCGGCAGTCAAAATTCCGAGACTGAATGCAGCGTCATCGAGGCGCGACTCCGTCCCCAACATTCGTATCTCATGCTAACAATGCAAAGCAAGCAAACGGCTCGGTCGAGAATCCTCGACCGGCGATTAGAGAGGGAGAGGCAACATGCAGCGCCGTTGGAAGTATCATTGGATCATGGCCATATTGGCTACGCTATTAGTCACTCCGCATCTTCAGGCCGCCGAAATGCAATTGCCTGATATCCGGACCCAGCCGACTCCCCAGGCCGTGCTGGACGAGCATCTAGACGCTTTGAACAAGTGCGATTGGAATCGCTTGGTTGCCCAATACCCTGAAGATGCGCAGATCCATCTCCCGAATGGCACGATCATCACGGGGCGCAAGGCGATCGGCGAACTGTTTGCAGGATTTTGCAAAGACCCAAAGGACGGTGGCCTGAACGGACTCAATTTCAAGGTGGTTCAGAGCACGCTGATTGGAGGTACGTTTGCGACGCACTGGGTTGCGTCTGCTCCCTTCCTCGCCGAACCATACAAAGGTTCGGACGCCTATATCACCAAGGATGGACTGATGCAGGCCATGGTGACGACCTTCGATGGCGCCGCCTTGAAGATGAAGAAATAATCTGCAGCCGTCGGCGGCTTTTCCGGGTTCCGCCTCAACTGATGCTCACTGCTGACCTTCAGCGTAAGGTGACGGTGGTGTGGACTTCTTAGGGCTTCATCATTTGACCGGATGCACGCGTTCCGCTGAACGGCTCTTGCCGGCCATATCGCTCACCCCGCGCGGCGTCGTTGAACGCAGCTCGATGCTTCCCGCGCCCGATCTTGCGAACGACCGTGTAGAATGCCGGCGTGAACAGGAGGCCGAAGGCGGTGACGCCCAGCATGCCAGCGAACACGGCAGTGCCCAGCGATTGACGCATTTCCGAGCCCGCACCGGTTGCGACCATGAGCGGGGCGACGCCGAAGATGAACGCCAGCGACGTCATTAGGATCGGCCGCAGCCGTGTGCGCGCAGCGGTGACGGCGGCCTCGACCGGCGTAGCGCCGGTTTCCTCGGTCTGGCGCGCGAATTCCACGATCAGGATCGCGTTCTTGGCGGCAAGTCCGACCAGCACGACGAAGCCGATCTGCGCCAGCACGTCGATCGCCATGCCGCGCATCAGAAGCCCCGTCACGGAAGCGAGCAGGCACGTCGGCACGATCATCACGACCGCGAGCGGCAGATTCCAGCTTTCGTACTGTGCGGCGAGCACCAGGAACACGAACAAGGCGGCCGCGCCGAACACCAGCAAGGATGAGGTCCCGGGCTGTTGTTGCTGGAACGCGAGCTCGGTCCATTCGAAACCGATGCCCGGCGGCAGCACCTGATGCGCGAGCTCCTCCATCCGGTGCAGCGCGGTGCCGGTGGCAACGCCGGGCGCCGCGACGCCCATCACTTCGGCAGCGGGAAACAGATCGTAACGGGGCACGCGATAGGGCGCGTTCTCGGATTTCAGCCGCGCCACGGTGCCGACCGGCACCATCTCCCCGGATGCGTTGCGCGCCTTCAGCCGCGCGATGTCCTGCGGATCCTGGCGGAACGAGCCGTCGGCCTGCGCGATCACCTGGTAGGTGCGTCCGAGATAGTTGAAGTCGTTCACATATTGCGAGCCGAGATAGACCTGCAGCGTGTCGAAGACGTCGGTGGGCGTGAGCCCGACCTTCTCGGCCTTCTCGCGGTCGATATCGGCATAGACCGAGGGCGAGCGCGTGCCGAACAGGGTGAAGACGCCGGCAAAGCTCGGATCCTTGTTGGCGGCTGCGACCAGCGTCTGCGCCGCTTTTGACAGTGCCTCCGAGCCGAGACCGGCGCGATCCTGCACCATCATCTTGAAGCCGCCGGCATTGCCGATGCCCTGCACCGGCGGCGGCGGGATCGTCAGCACATAGGCTTCCTGGATCACCGACAGGCGCTTGCGCAGGTCGGCAAGCACGCTGGCCGCGGTCAGGCCGCGCACGTCGTGGTTATAAAGCGAGGGCAGGCCGGAGAAGATCGTTCCGGCGTTGGAAGCGATGGTAAAGGTGGTCGCATCCAGCCCCGCAAACGGCGCGACATGTTCGACGCCGGGCGTCGACAGGATGATGTCGATCGCCTTCTTGACCACCGCCTCGGTGCGATCGAGCGTGGCGCCGGGCGGCAGCTGAACGACGGTGATGAGATAGCCCTGGTCCTGCTCCGGAATGAAGCCGGTGGGAGCGCGGGCGAACTGGAAGCCGGCGAGCCCGATCAGCGCCGCATAGACCACCAGCACGACGCCGGTGATCTGCACCAGCCGCCGCGTCAGCCGTCCATAGCTCGTCGACAGCCACTCGAAGCCGAGATTGAAGCGGGCAAATCCGGCCTGAAGCAGCCGCACCACCCACGAGCCCCGTGGCTTGTGGCCGGGCTCATGCGCCCGGAACAGCACCGCACATAAAGCGGGGCTCAGGGTTAGCGAGACGAAGCAGGAGATCAGGGTTGAGGCGGCGATGGTGACCGCGAACTGGCGGAAGAACTGCCCAGTGATGCCCGACAGGAAGGCCGAGGGCACGAACACCGCGCATAGCGTCAGCGCGATCGAGATCAGCGCGCCGCCGACCTCGTTCATGGTGACGTGTGCGGCCTCGACCGGCGTCATTCCGCGCTCGAGATTACGCTCGACATTCTCCACCACAACGATGGCGTCGTCGACGACGATGCCGACCGCCAGCACGAGGCCAAACAGCGACAGGTTGTTCAGCGATATCCCGAGCACGTAAAGGAAGGTGAAGGTGCCGACCAACGACACTGGGATCGCGATGACGGGAATGATCGCGGCGCGCCAGCTCTGCAGGAACAGGAACACGACGCCGACCACGAGTAGGATGGCGACGAAGATGGTCTTGATCACCTCGTCGACCGATTTGCCGACGAAGATGGTGGGATCATAGATGACCTTGTAATCGAGGCCGGGCGGAAAATCCTTGGACAGCGTTTGCATGGTGTCGAGCACCTCGTGCTCGACGGCGAGCGAATTGGCACCGGGCTGGGCAAAGATCAGGAGCGGCATGCCGGGGCCACGGTCCATGAACGCGGTCGAGCCATAGTCCGCGGCGCCGATCTCGACCCGGCCGACGTCGCGCAGCCGCGTCACGCGGCCCTCGCTGTCTGACTTCAGCACGATGGCGGCGAACTGTTCGGGCGTCGACAGTCGGCCCAGTGTCTGCACGTTGAGTTGATAGGCCTGCTTGGAGGCGACCGGCGGCTGGTTCAAGACGCCCGCCGAGACCTGGACGTTCTGGGCGCGCAGCGCGGTCAGGACCTCGCTCGCGCTCAAATTATGCGCCGCCACCTTGTCGGGGTCGAGCCAGATGCGCATGGCGTATTCGCGGCCGGCAAAGATCTGCACATCGCCGACGCCGGGCAGGCGCGCCAGCGTGTCCTTCACATGCAAGGTCGCGTAGTTCGAAATGTAGAGCGTGTCGCGCGAGGCGCCGCGCGAATAGAGGTGCACCGCGAGGAGGATGTTGGGCGTCGATTTGCGCACCTGGACGCCGAGCCGCTGCACGTCCTCGGGCAGCCGCGGCAGCGCGTCCTGCACGCGGTTCTGCGTCAGCATCTGCGCGACGTTGAGGTCGGTCCCGATCCGGAAGGTGACGGTGATGGTGAGCTTGCCGTCGCCGGTCGATTGGCTCGACATGTAGATCATGTTCTCGACGCCATTGATCTGCTGCTCGAGCGGCGTTGCGACCGTGCGCGACACCGTCTCGGCGGAGGCGCCGGGGTAGGTGGTGGTGATCTGGACCGTGGGCGGGACGATCTCCGGATATTGCGAGATCGGCAGGATGGCGAGCGCCCCTAACCCGATCAGCGTCAGGAAGACGGAGAGGACGGTCGCGAAGATCGGCCGGTCGATGAAGCTGTGAGTCACGGGAACTCCTGTCTCACCTCGTTTGAGCCTTGTGTTTCAGCCTTGTTTTCAACGCTGGCCGTCGGCGGTGGCGTCGTAATGCATGGTGCCGTCCTGCGCGGCGACCTTGGCGCCGGGAATGGCGCGCACCAGGCCGTCGATGACGACGCGGTCGCTCGACTCCAGGCCCGACTCGATCACGCGCAATCCGCCGCGAAGGTCGCCGGTGGTCACGATCTTCGGCTTCACGGTCGCGTCAGGCCCAACGGTCATCACCAGGCGCTGCGACTGGTCGAGCAAGACGGCGGCGTCTGGCAGGAGGTAGACCGGCGCGGGCGGCGCGATCGCGACGCGCAGCCGGGCGAACTGGCCCGGCGCCAGGAACAGGTCGGAGTTAGGCACCGTGGCGCGGGCATGAATAGTGCCGCTGGAGCGATCGAGCGCGTTGTCGATGAAGTCGAGCGTGCCTTCGCGGTCGAAGCCGTTCTCGTCGGAAAGGCCGATCATGACCTTGTTGGCGAGCGGCCCGCCGACGCGGGCGCGCTCGCGCGAGAAGGTCAGGAAATCGGATTCGCTCATGTCGAAATCGAGATAGAGCGGATCGAGCGAGACCAGGGTCGCCAGCAGCGTGGTCGGACTGGTCGCGGCGCGGCTGCCCGCGATCAGGCTTCCGATCGACACCTGGCGCGCGCCAATGCGCCCGGTGAAGGGGCCCGCACGCGGCAATATTCGAGGTCGAGCTCGGCGTCCCGCATCCGTGCCTTGGCGTCCTCGACCGCGGCTTGCGATGCATCCTGGTCGTTGGTGCGCTGGTCGACCGTCTCCTGGGTCGCAAACTCGTTGCGCTTGAGCGATTGGGCCCGGAAAAGCTGGTTGTTGGCGAGCACCACGCGGGCGGTCGCGGTCTGCAGCGTCGCCTTCGCCTGTTCCAGCTTGATCTCGTAGGGCCTGGGATCGATGACGAAGAGCAGGTCGCCTTTGTGGACCCATCTGCCGTCCTTGAAATGGATTTCGGTGAGCGTTCCGCCGACCTGTGCTCGCAGTTCGACGCGGTCGATCGCCGAGAACTGACCAAGGAAGCCGGCCCTGACATCGACGGCGCGCTGTAGGGGCTGGCTGACCGTCACGATCGGAGGCGGGGTCAGCGCCGCTGCCGCTTGGTTTCCCTTGTGAGGCGCAAGGCCGAGCCAGGCCAGGAAGAGGCCGAGGGCTGCCGCGGCGCCGAGTGTCGCCGTCCTCCATGGAAACCCGCGCGGCAACGCACCCGGTTCGTCGAGCCGTTCTTGTTCAAGCTTCGAAGGGTCGGTCATCTGATCCATGAAACTCCCCATAAGTCCTTGCCATGCTGTCCGGAATTCGGCCGCGGGCCGCGGCGCTCCAACGTGTCGAGGGGGTGATGCCAAGTGGTTGTCATTCGGCGGAAAAGCTGCGCGTGGATTGATATTTGGAGGAAGCACTCCAATATGACCGTAGCGATATAAATTCGGGGAGGCGTTGTTCAAGGATTATTGGAGCGATGACACCAAAAATTGTTGCAGGGAAGAAAGGCAAGGAGGGCAAACGTGGGCGGGGACGGCCGGCCGTGTTCGACCGCGAGATCGCACTGTGGCAAGCGATGAAGCTATTCTGGGAACGCGGCTATGAGGGGACATCGTTCGACGACCTGATCGCAGCGATGGGGATCAGCGCGTCGAGCTTCTACAATTCTTTCGGCAGCAAGGAAGAGCTCTATTGCGAGGCCACGCGTTCCTATTTGGACTGGTCCGGCCAATGGTTCTTCGCCATTCTCAATGATCCTTCGATCGACACGAAGACGGCCTTCGCCCGGCTGTTCGAAGCGACCGCGGAGGAATTCACCCGCGGCGATCACCCGCTTGGTTGCATGATCTCGCTTGCCGGCACGCACTGCCCGCCAGGCATGAGCAACATTCGCGACATGATGGCCGAGCATCGTGCGTTTTCGGAAAGCGCGATGGCCGCGCGCATCCGAAAGGGTGTGGCGGCTGGCGATGTGCCGGAGGATGCCGATTGCGACATGTTGGCCGCCTATTACTGCGCCGTGGCGCGCGGCCTCGCCGTTCAGGCGCGCGACGGAGCCTCACGGGAAAAGCTGTCTGAAATAGGCCGCTTGTCAATGCGTGCCTGGCCTCGTGCAAGCAAGGCCGAAGAAAGGGCGGCAGCACGTTGAACTGTCGCGTGACGCCTAGAGCCTTTTCCGTTCCGATTGAATCGGAACGGAGGCTCTAGTCTCTTGTTTTGACGCGTTTTCTTCACGCGAACCGGTATCCACTTCGCGCGAAAACGCTCTAAGTTCAGCTGATCAGCTTTGAGATCATCTTTCCGCAATTATTGCCGCAGCAGATCGAGCATGGATTGGCGGGCCTGCCGAGCAAGTCCCTCATGTGTCGTGTAGAGGAGGAGCACTCAATGAAACTTGAAGACATTCCGCGACGCCAGGAAGTCTTGATAGTCGCCGAGGCGCAGCAGCGCATCGATCGCGTGATCGTCACTGAGCATTTCGACCGTCGCGTGGCGTCTTTTTCTGAGGTCTCGCACGTCGCGCGAGCCGTGTGGATTGGCACGCTTCGCGGGACCCCCATGAACGCGGAGCAAATCGCGCACACGATCGGGATGCCGCGCACGACCGTGCTGCGCAAACTCGAATACCTCATCAAACACGGGCACATCCGCCAGGAGGGCGCTGTCTACATTGTCGCGGACAAAGTCCTCGCCACGCGGACCACCGCGCTAGATCGGACAATCGCGATCATTCTTGAGGCGGCGGACGCACTGCGGGCTGTCCAAGCAGGGGCTGCCATGACGGGCGCAAGCGCCACTTAACGCGATCGGCCGTGCGGATGCGTCATGGCTTCTTCTTGACCGTGCAGGCAAAGAAGTCGCGCACGGAATGCGGCCGTCGGCGAGCGATCCGACTTTATCCGTCCCGCCCGTCATCGTAAGGTTCGGGTCGGCACTTTACGGAGGGATCCAATGCAAAAGGCGGTGATTCTGGGCGTCGGCCCGGATCGGGGGCTGGGCGCGCAGCTCTGCAAGCGCTTCGCCAAGGAGGGGTTGCATGTGGTTGCAGCAGGACGTACGCCGGCCTCACTGGATGCTGTCGTTGCGGACATCGAGTCGGCTGGAGGCAAAGCCTCGTCCTTTGCCGCGGACGCGACGAACGAGGCGGACGTGGCTGCGCTCTTCGAGCATGCCGGTCCCGACATAGATCTTGCGATCTATAATGCGGGCAACAATACGCCCGGTCGCGTTCTCGAAATGGAAGCGGACTATTTCGAGAAAAGCTGGCGGGTCATCTGTTACGGCGGATTTCTATTCGGACGGGAGGCCCTGCGTCGCATGGTCCCGCGGAAGCGAGGAACCATTTTGTTTACTGGCGCAAGCGCCTCGTTGCGCGGTCGGGCCGGGTATGGCGCGTTCAATTCAGCCAAAGCAGGCCTCCGTACCCTCGCCCAGGCGATGGCGAAGGAATACGGCCCCGAGGGCATCCATGTCGGCCATGTCGTCGTCGACGGCGCCATTTATGGTGAAAAGATACGCAAACGCTTCCCGGACGCCGACGCCCGCCAAGACCGAATGATCGATATAGAGGGTATCGTCGAGTGCTACGCGTTTCTCTATCGCCAGCACCACAAAGCCTGGTCTTTCGAGGTCGACGTGCGCACGTCCCTGGAAAGCTGGTGAACTCATGATGGTGAGCTCGTGATGAGGTGATACATCACGTCACGCCATCCGGCGCGGCTGATGAGCGGAAGCGCGCGCCGGCAAGCGGGGCGACGGGAACTTCCCATAAAGAGAACTGGGCGAGGCAGTGAGGCCTCGCCCAAAGATCCATTCGTCCTCACCCGCGCGAACGAAGACTACGTCTTCGTTTTCAACCCCGCCAAAACTGCCTCAGCCGTGATCGGCATGTGTCGCACTCGGACACCAACCGCATTGTAGATCGCGTTGGCGACAGCAGGCGCGACTACAGTGGATGCGGGCTCCCCGACACCGCTTGGATGATGATCCGAATCGATGAGTTCGACATCGATTGGCGGCACGTCGGCCAAGCGGATCGGGGTGTAGTCATGGAAGTTGCTCTGTTCGAGCGCGCCATCCTTGAGGGTTAGCCGCTCGGCCATGACCTGGCTCGTACCCCAGAGAGCTGCACCTTGGATTTGCGCCTTCGCATTGAGCGGATTGATTACCGTTCCGGGATCCATGGCGATTGTGAGCCGGTTGATCTTGTACCGGCCAGTCTGAGGATCGACCGCAACCTCAGCAATCCCGGCAACCCAGGTCGGGCTTTGTCGCTCCTCCGCGGAAGAGACTGCAATGCCCATGCCGGTGTTGGGCGCGAGCTTCTTCGCACCCCAGCCAGCTCTTCCGGCCGCGACTCGCAGGCAGTTGGCAAGCCGCAATGCTCCACCCTCGGTCGTCGATTGGTACATCGGCCAAGAATTGTCGTTCGGCCACGGCAACGAGATCCATAGCCGATCCATGTAGTAGTCCGAGGGAGTGCCCGGTACGTATCCGCTATTGGGAATGCCTCGGGCACTACCTTTGCCATTGAGCAGGGCTAATCGAAATTCCAGTGGATCGCGGTTAAGCGCATGCGCAACCTCGTCCATGAATGATTCGACCACGAACATGTTGTACGAGTTCGAGACCGTGCGCAGCGCGCTGGCTTGCACTGCCCAGGTGGTACGCTCACTGTCAAAGGCGCGAACGCGACGGTTTTCGACATCGTACCAATGGTCGCTACCGCCGATCGACCACTGGTCGATGTCTTCTTTCTTGGCGTCCCAGGAGTCGAGCTGCAGCCAGTCGGTCCCGTATTTCTTGCCGACGGAGAAGCGTGGCCCCATCCAACCGCAGCAGATATCGTGGTCCATGGCCACGAGCTGGCCATTCTTCAGGCCGGCCTTGAGCTTGTGATAGGTCGGCGTGCGCGGGAAGCTGGTGGCAAATGTCGACTCGCGAGTCTGGATGAGTTTGACGGGCCGGCCGACTTCTTTGGCGCAATACGCCGCCGCCAAAATCTCATCGTAATCCTGCTTGCCGCCGAAGCCGCCGCCAAGGACGCTTTCGTGTACGTAAATCTTGATTTCCTCTGGTTTCTGACCCAGCACTTTCGAAAGATAGGCGGTCAGCGTCATCCGGGCGAAAGACGTGCTCTGCGTCCCGGTGTAGACGTGCCAGGCGCCGTCGACGACATGCACGGTCGCGTTGAGCGGCTCCATGGTGGCGTGACACACCATGTCGGTGGTGTATTCCATCTCCAGGACCTTCTCGGCCCCGGCAAGCGATTTGTCGACATCACCTTCGAGCACCCAATTGGCTCCAGCCGCGGCATTCTTGGTCGTTTGCGAATATTCCGCAAACAGATCGCTGGTGTCGATGCCGGCATAGGGTCCGGGATCGACCTGCACCTTCAAGGCCTCAGCGGCCTTGACAGCAGCAGGAAATTTCTCGGCCAAGGCGACGACCCAGCCGGTGCACTTGCCCATGCTGTCATCCACCTTCACGGCCGTGACGAATCCCGGAATCTTGCGAGCTTCGGAATCGTCAATGCTCTTCACTTTTGAGCCATAGCGCGTCCGCGGTATGACGAGCGCGCCGTACACCATGTTCGGCAGAAATACGTCGATGCCATATTTGGCCTGTCCGGTTACCTTGGACGGGATATCAAGGGCCGGAATCGACTTGCCGATGATGTTGTGGGCGCCCGATGACTTGAGCTTGATCGCCTTGAAGTCTTCCGGGTATGCGAACTTGCGATCGATCTTCACTTTCTGCACGATCTCGCCATAGCTAACGGAACGTCCCGAGGCGCTATCGGTGACGCGTGAGTTCGATGCCGTGCAGTCGGACTCCTTGGCGCCGAGGACCTGAGCGCCCGCTTCTATCAGCGCCGTGCGGCCCGCAGCACCCGCGCGCGACAGGCGATCGAACTCGGTGGTGACGCTGCCGCTGTTAACGGTGTAGGCGAGGCCGTAGATGGCAAAGTTCTCGACACTTTCGAGCGGCGAGTCGAGACGGACATCCTCCCATTTCACCTCCAGTTCCTCGGCGATGATTTGGGCTAGTGCCGTGCCGATGTGTTGGCCCATCTCCGCCTTCACGATATGCATCGTCACTTTTCCGTCTGGAGTCAGCGTGAACCAAATCGACGGGGTGAAGCCCGCAATCGGCTGTGCCGCGGCGATACTGCTGCCCAGGGCCGGAAGGCCGATGCTGAGGAACGCACCAGCGGCGGTTGCCGCTGAGCGAATCAAGAACTCGCGCCGCGTCGTTGCGGATTCTATTGACCTAACCATGACTGGCTCCCTCATTAGTGATTTCGGCAGCTCGGTTCATGATCTCGGCGGCTCGTCTCACGGCCCCGACGATGCGGGAGTAGGTGGCGCATCGGCAGAGATTGCCGTTCATGCCATCGACGATTTGCTGCTCGCTCGGGCTGGGGTTCTGCGATAGTAACGCCGCGGCCTGCATGATCTGACCGGACTGGCAGTATCCGCATTGCGGTACTTGATGTTCGATCCAGGCCTGCTGCACTGGATGAGTGCCGGTCGAGCTCAGCCCCTCGATCGTGGTGATCAGTGCACCTTCAACCGAGCCGACGGTGACTGCACAGGAGCGAACCGCGTGCCCGTCGATATGAACCGTGCAGGAACCGCATAGGCCGACGCCGCAGCCGTATTTGGTGCCGGTTAATCTTAGATCCTCCCGGATCACCCATAACAGCGGGGTATCGGGCGGCGCATCGGCGAAATAACTCTGACCGTTGATCGTTAAGTTAGGCATAGGTCATGACCTCCCTCCGTCGTCTTGGTCGCTTCATCAGTACCAGTTTCCTCCGCCGCTCCCGGATCGCATCGGCGGGCGGAATGGATGGTGGCCGGCCATGGCTGGCTGTGTTGGGCGGATAGCGTGGGCGTTTCAAAGCCGTTCGCGGGACGGCCAGGATCGCGCCTATGGCATCGGAGTTGAGAAAATGGTGAAGCAAGTCGTCGAGGGCCAAAAAGGACCGAGTGTCCTGCGCTGCCGCGGCTTCCGCATAGGTGCTTGTGAGCACATATGCATCACCGGCCCACGCGGCGTTAGGTGCGCATGATTTCCTGGTCAAAGCTGGTTGTGCAATGGCGCCTGCGATGACAGAAGCCGGACCATTCAGACCGACAAATAGGCCGGATTGGTCATCGAGCGCGCTACTCCGAACGGAGTCACTGGAAATCCGAGCGGCAGCTGAAGCGACCCCGACAGCTGTCGTTAACAACCTTGGAACCATGGGGACCCCGAGCCGCACAGGCCACCCCCATCTTCACCGATCCCATCGGATCTCAGTAATGGTACTCTATCCGGCTTCCGATCGCACGCTCAATTATTCGACAATTTGCACCGTGCGGTTTAGGTGGCGACCATCGGCTGGCCGCATCGTCGAACAGCATCGCCTGGTTTTTCTGTTTGGTGCGAGAAACACGCTGGTCAGGTCACCGGTGTTGCGAGCAACTCGGACAGATGGGCGTCCAGCTGAGAAAGCATCTGCGGATCCGTGCCGAACAGACCCAGATGTCCGTCGATGCTCGCCAGCGGCCGGAATTCGCTTCCCGGAATCAAACGTTGCTCTGCCTCGCAGTCAGCCGGCGGGAAGAACATGTCGTGGCTGATCGGCATCACAAACGTCTTCGCCTTGATGCGTCCGAGAGCCGCGGCCAGGTCCCACGCACGGCGCCCTCAACGGAGCGAAGGACAACGCCATCCTCGTACCCACCTGGTATTCCGGCAGCTTCGCCTGGCGCTTGAGACCAGCGGCGACGTCGGCCGGCGAGCTGTAGAGCCCGCCGCGAAATCCAGGGGCCACGGCGAGTTTGCAGTCGGGAATGACGCCGCCTTCCTCGAGCTGCACATCGCCGATCCCGATCATCTCATAAGGTCCATGACCTTCGGGGCCCGTATACGGATTGTTGCTCATTTTCATTCTCCCTGGGGCGAACATCAATTCATCGCGAAACCGGGATAGCCGGTGGCAGCGAGTTCGCCGCACTGGCGATGGTAGTTACCCGCACCGCCGATGTAGGCCAAAAGCCGGCGCGGCTTGCCGTCGACGTTGGAGCCCATGTACCAGGAGTCGGTTTTGACCACGAGCGTCGCCGCGGCGGTCTCGTCATGGTGCTTCACCCAATTGTCTTCGAACTCCCGGGTGGCCTCGACCGTGCGCTTGCCCTGCGTTCGCGCGTAGTCGATGCAGTCGGTGATCCAGTCGACCTGCTGCTGCAGACAGGTTGTCATGTTGCAGAGTGCCGCCGAAGGTGCGAGCGGTGCGCCGGTCGTGAACAAATTTGGGTAGCCGTGCACCTGGAGGCCCATTGCGGTGCGAATCTCCTTCTTCCATTGATCCTTCAACGAGCGGCCTTCGCGACCGCGGATGTCGATTCGGCTCAGCGCGCCAGATCCGGCGTCGAAGCCGACCGCAAGGATGATAACGTCGACCTCGTGCACCTTGCCGTCCGAGGTCTGGATGCCTTCGGGAACGATGCGCTCGATCGGGGTGGCCCGGCAGTCGATCCCCTCGACGTTGTCCCGCAGATAGACTTCGAGGTACTTGTTCTCGAGCGGGACGCGATGCGTGCCGAAACCATAGTCCTCGGGGATCAAGAGGCGGCACAGCTTTGGATCGTGACGCAGGCGCTTGCGCATCTTGTTGCGCACGAAGTCGGACACGACGGCGCTGACCGATTCATCGAAGAACATCTCGGGGAAGGTCGCAAGCCACATCGACAGTGAACCGTCGTCCCAGAACTTCTCCAGCACTTCCGTGCGCTGTTCGGCCGTCAGCTCCGCCCAGGGGCGGTTCTCGAAGTCATAGTGGAAGCCGGCGAAGGTCGAACGGACCCGCTTCTTCAGATCGTGGAACTGACTTGCCCAGCGGTCCCAATCGGCCTGGCTGTATTCCGGGTTTTTCATCGGTACCACGTACTGTGGCGTCCGCACGAAGATCTTCATGGCGGCCACATCAGGGGCGATGGTCTGTATGACTTGGATGCCAGTCGCGCCGGTGCCGATGACCGCGACGCGCTTGCCCTTCAGCTCGACGCCGTTCTTTGGCCATAGCCCGGTATGGTGGATCTCGCCACGGAACGTCGACTGCCCGGGAAAGCGGTCGACTAGCGGCGCCGACAGCATTCCGCAGCAAGCGAGGACGAACTGGGTGTCGATCTTCTCGCCCACCTCCGTCGTCACTGTCCAGCGGCCGTCGTTCTCGCGGTAGTGAGCCGAGACGATGCGGGTGTTGAATTGAATGTCCTTCTTCAGGTCGAGCCGATCCGCAACGAAGTTCAGCCACCGTTCGGTTTCCGGCTGCGCCGGAAACCGCTCGCTCGGTTTCCAGGCTTTGTACAGCTCTTCCGAGAACCAGTACTGGTAGACTTCGACCTGTGAGTCGAAGCGTGCACCTGGATAGCGGTTCCAGTACCAGGTCCCGCCGACGCCTGATGCGGTGTCGTAGGCGCGGACCTGCAGCCCCATTTCGCGCAAGCGGTACAACTGGTAGAGACCGGCGATCCCGGTGCCAATGACGATCGCATCGAGCTGTATCGTCGGCGACTCTGCCCGCGGCGCATGTGTCTGCTCCAACAAGGTGCCCATAAAGTTCCCTCTCTCTCGGACCGGCCGCTTGTTTGGCCTTAGCGGCTTACGGCATGACCATTTCGGCCACGAGGGCAACGCTAGAAGCGCCTTCGGGAGCAGTCTTGAATGAACCAGTGAGCCTGTTTTGAAGAATCGTGTGAGGGGAGGGGCCGGTGTTTTCCGAAGTTTGCAAGTCGCTTGCCGCGAACTGCGCACTAGCGGGAGCTGTTGTCTCTCAGGGAAGCTGGCGTCCGGCCCAGCCGTGCGCGCATGACGCGCGTCAGGTGGGCCTGATCCGCGAAGCCACATTCCGACGCGATCGCCTTCACCGGCAGGCGACCAAGGGCCAGCATTTGCTGCGCCTTTTCGAGCCGACGGTCGACCACGTACTGGTGAGGCGAAGTTTGAAAGGAAGCGCGAAAGCGCTTCCCGAAGGTCCACACTCCCATGGAGGCGACTTCGGCGAGTTCATCGAGCGTGAGCGGCTGATCGATGCGGACTTCGATGTATTCGGCGATGCGTCTGCGTATTGCCGGAGGCAGCTCGCCCCTTCCGGACTTGTCGACGAACTGAACCGATGCAAAGTTGCGCAGCAGATTGACGACGAGCTGAGTGCTCAGCGCATCGACGTAGAGCGATCCGCCGATGCCGTTACTGCCGGCTTCGCGAGAGATTGCGTCGACGATTCCGTTCACGACCGGGCTTTGCGTGCGCAATATGTCGTGTAGCCGCACAGCGGCGATCGGCCGCTCGAGCACGTCGGCCGCCACCCGGGAAACCACACCGTCCGACAAGTAGACATGCGTGACGTCGATTTGCTCCGTCCAGTGCCAGTGCGATGCCTGCGAGCGGGTCAACAGCGAAATGTCCCCCGGATGGCACTCGGTTCGAGTCCAACGGCCTTCAAAACGCCGCTCCATCAACGTGCTGCCGCGCTTGTAGGAGACGATCATGAAATCGGCCATCGCCGGCACCGGGAGGTCAAGACCTTGATAACGATAGGTCCGCAGCTCAACGCCCTTCCAACCCTGACCGGCGCTGCAACGCAGCAGCTCGCCAGGCACCCAACGCGGGAGTTCCTCCGGTCCAATGAGCAGCGCCATGAGATCTCTTCCCAACGTCACGGACGAACTGCACCTGCACCAAACTGTGTCAATAGCAGGTTGGACGTGTCAAGCCGCAGCTAGGTTGGAATGGCTTGTCGTGTGATAGGGGCCAATCTCGGTGCAGCATGGGTGGCAGATAAAAAGCGACCAAGACTTCGCCGACACGCTGAGCCGTGCTTGCCGGCCCTATGATCGCACGACTGCACCCGATATTTGCTCGCGTAGTTTTTGCCGAGAATCTTGCGGGTCTGGTCGGACAGTCGCTTGTTACCGGTCGCAGGCGGCCTGGTGCGGCGAAATCCGGCGCGTGCTCGAACCTATCGCGTCGCGTGGTGGATTGTCCGCGTGGAGCGCCCTCAAATGAGTTGCGTGCCTCAAATAGCCGATATACGGTGGCGCCATGAAGGAGCAGGATGTCAGCACGCCGCTCACCCTGAGGGACATCGCGCGCCAAGCCGGGGTGAGTCTCGCGACCGTGGACCGGGTTCTGCACAACCGGCCCGGCGTACGGCCAGATACCATCCGGCGTGTCAGGGCGGCGGTCGAGCGGAATGCGTTCCAACCTCATGTGGCGGCGGCCGAACTGTCCCGCGGCCGGATCCGGCGCTTCGCTTTTGTGATGCCGTCCGGTCCGAACCTGTTCATGCAGCAGATCCAGTCATATCTCGGCGAGATGTCGGGCTGGCTCTCAGCTCGCCGCCTGGCGGTCGAAATGGTCGCTACCGACGTGTTTGACCCCGCTGTACTCGCTTCCACGCTCGAAGCCCTCGCCGGTGATTTCGACGGCGTAGCTGTCGTCGCGCTCGATCATCCAAGCGTACGTGCAGCAATCAATGATCTCGTCAATGGCGGCACGAAGGTCGTTACATTGGTGTCGGACGTGCCGTCGTCGCGTCGTCACCACTATGTCGGCATCGACAACATCGCTGCCGGACGTACGGCGGGTGCGCTGGTCGGTCGTCTCGTTGGCGTACGGCAGGGAAAGATCGCGATCGTCGCCGGCTCTCAGGGCTTGCGCGACCATGCCGAGCGCATCTTCGGCTTCAATCAGGTGATGTCGTCCGAGTTTTCGCAACTACACGTTCTGCCAGTTCTTGAGGGGCGGGATGAGGATCAGCGCTCAGAACACCTCATGATGAGGTTGTTGGGCAGCCATCCTGATATTGTCGGCCTTTATAATGTAGGCGCGGGAACTCCGGGAGTTGCAAAGGCGCTCATGGACTCCGGGCGTGCGAGCGAGGCGGTCTTCGTTGGGCACGACGTGACCGTCATGACGCGCAAGCTGCTCCTCCAAGGTGTGATGGATGCGGTGATCTCGCAGAACCCCGGACATGAAGCGCGAGCGGCCGTGCGCGTGTTGCTCGCGCTTGCCCGAGGCGAGCCGATCTTGAGCGAACAGGAGAAAATCCGAATCGACATAGTAATGAGGGACAATCTGCCCTGAGGCGCACGTGGGGTGGTGTCCACCCAGTCCGGTGAACGGCAGATCAAATTCGGTAAACGGCCCTTTGCGGGAAAAGGCAACGTTGTTTGCACGCCGCATGGAGGCCGGAGGGGAGGAACTTTCGTGTATCTCGGAATGGACGTCGGCACGTCCGGCGTGAGAGCCGTGCTCGTGAATGAGGCTGGCGCGACCGTCGCAACGGCCTTGCGCGAGCTTGCGCTTTGCCATCCGGCCCCTCTCTGGTCCGAGCAGGATCCGGATGCCTGGGTCGATGCGGCGATCCGCGTTGTCGATGATCTCGCCGCCGCATATCCAAGCGAAACGGCACGCGTTTGCGGAATTGGCTTTGCGGGCCAGATGCACGGGGCCACGCTGCTTGGCGCGGACGGCCGACCATTGCGCCCAGCCATTCTCTGGAACGATGGCCGTTCTCACGCCGAGTGCGACGAGCTTGAGCGGCGATGCCCCTCACTCCATGCGATCTCGGGCAATCTCGCGATGCCGGGCTTCACGGCGCCAAAGCTCCTATGGGTGGCGCGGCACGAGCCAGAGGTTTTTGCGAGAGTAGTCAAGGTTCTTCTGCCCAAGGCCTTTGTCCGTTATCGCCTAACCGGCGAGATGGTCGAGGACATGTCGGACGCGGCTGGAACGCTCTGGCTTGACGTCGGTCTGCGCCAGTGGTCCATGACGGTGCTGCAAGCAACGGGACTCGATCTGCATTACATGCCCCGCCTTGTCGAGGGCAGTGAGGTAAGCGCGGTTCTCTCTCCTGAGTTCGCACGGCGATGGGGGATGGCGCGCAACGTGGTGGTCGCCGGCGGTGCGGGCGACAACGCCGCCACAGCCATCGGGCTCGGCGCAATTGCACCCGGCGATGCGTTCCTGTCGCTCGGGACTTCGGGCGTGCTCTTCCGCGTCACGGAAAGGTTTGCGCCAGCGCCTGCCTCGGCTGTGCACGCATTCTGCCACGCGCTTCCCGGTGTCTGGCACCAGATGGGCGTGATGTTGTCGGCTGCGGGCTCGCTCGCCTGGCTCGCGCGCATCCTCGCGACACCGGAGTCCGAACTGGTTGCCCGGCTCGGCGAGACCGTCAATCGGCCGAGCTCGGTTAAGTTCCTACCTTATCTCGACGGTGAGCGCACGCCGCACAATGACGCCGCCGCGGCCGGTGCCTTTGTTGGCCTTCGCGGCCCAACGGGACGTGACGATGTCGTGCAAGCTGTGCTCGAGGGCGTCGCCTTTGCCGCGCGTGACAACCTGGATGCTTTGGGCAGCTCCAGTTCGCCGGTCGTGGAGGTCGATCTCGTGGGTGGCGGGTCGCGCTCGGTGCTGTGGGCGCAGATCATCGCCGACGTGCTCGGTATTCCCGTTCACCACGTCGAGGAAGGCGAGGTTGGAGCTGCGCTTGGAGCGGCAAGGCTCGGCAGGCTTGCAGCCACCGGC
>Ga0210406_10002748_pt1 | contig 19817 bp, 13 predicted proteins | sample IncBWC30MmetaG_FD_155454 | JGI IMG/M metagenome (GOLD analysis project Ga0210406, IMG submission 155454) | Forest soil microbial communities from Barre Woods Harvard Forest LTER site, Petersham, Massachusetts, United States - Inc-BW-C-30-M | ecosystem: Environmental > Terrestrial > Soil >... | reverse complement strand
GCGTAAATCTTACAAGGCACACGATCCGGCACCTTAGATGTGGGTCGCGTCACATTTAGCGCAACGCGCCTGCAGGCACAGGGACCGCTAGAGCAGGATTGCGTTGGTCATGACTGCCTCGTCATTGACGTATCCTTCGTGAAGTAAAAGCCCGTGTAAGCCGCAATCGAATGGTGAGGAAAGAACGGGATTTCACAAGACAAGTCGGGGGACTTCCACTCGTCGATCAGGCGATAGCCCAATTCCTCGAAGCGGCTCACGAATTCCGATCGATTGAAGAGGTGATACGGGCAAAACGCCGATCCCATATTGTGCAAAGTCACGGCGGGCGGCAGATCATAAGCCGGTACTTTATTGATCAGCACATGCCGAGGCAGCGACGCTGCCGAGCGCAACACCTGGAACGGATCCTTGATAAAATTCAGCGAGCCGGCTGCCAAGAGCACGTCGGCGTCCCCAATCCGATCGAGCGACGTTGTGAACCGTAAATCCGATACCGCCTCTTCAGAGGCGATCATCTCGCCCAACGCCGCCACAGCCGGCACGTCGCATACCAGCCAGTTCAACGCCTCCGGGTACGACAAATACCCGCGATAGCCAAAATAACTGATGCCCACATTGCCGCCCCAGTCGAACAACAACTTGCTCTGCGGCAGCAGCTTGGAGAGCCAAAACATGATCGGGTAGTCAAACGCACAAATTCTCCAGCGTTCGTCCGCCAATCGATGCGCCGATGGTTCGTTGTCGTAACCCTGCAAGCGATTCTTCGGGATAGCCCGGGTGGCGCTTGCGAAGTCCGGATAGATTCCGCGGAACAAGCGAATCTGTCCGACAGCCGTGTTGAAGTGCCGCCGATATGCGAAATCCAAAGCCTGACGCAAGATCGGTGCGTGGGTTGAGATGCGTGCGATGCGCGAAAATTTACCCATGCGAGCAGCCGACACCCGCGCGACGGCCGCAAATCGCACGAATCAATTGATTGAATAGCATTGGCGAAGATCGTGTAATTGAGTAATTGAGCGGATATGTCCGCGATTCAGAAACTGAGATCCAGGTCGAATCGCATATGGAGGCCACCTCGATTGACAAAACCCACGAACTCTAGCGTATCTTGCGCGCATCGGGTGAGCGTTCGACCGTGATAGTGGCGAGCCACTCACAGTTTTGAGCCAGCTAAGATGTTACCAAACACCGCCTACTTGTCCGTGGGCTTGCAGAGCCTCTTTCCGGCTGCTGCTGGACGCCCGTGCGCTCGTCGCGCTCTGGCCGAGTTCGGCGTAACTGATTTTCCTATTCGAGTTGCGTCCGACCGGCAGCCCCTGTGGCGACGGTTATTGCGCAGCGGTTGTGGCGGAGCGGCGGCGGTTCAGCGCCACCGGCATCGATTGTGAGATCGTCTGACATGTGACGCCGGAACTGTGGCCGCAGATCTGCGCGTCGGCAGAACAAATCGCCAAAAGGCTGCGGAGAATTTCATGTCCACCGCGTCATGCCGTCCGCAGCTTCGCCCGGATTCGATTGCGTAGGGGAATGATGACTCTCATGGCTCCCGCCTTGACCGCATCACGGGAGGGATTGGCTCCCGGCAGGTGGGGCATCAATCCCATTCTGCGCAAATAATGATTGAACGCGCGCGCGCGGCCGCGAGCACGGCCGGCATCGGTTTCAAAGACGAAGGAATAGGAAATCGAGCGCGATGCGCGCGTCTCGACCCAGTGAGGAGAATTCTGGGGCTGATGAAGTCCCGTGCCCGGATTCAGCGTAAAAACGCGTTCCTGCGCGGGGTCACAACCTTGCAAGTCGACCTGCCCGATGTTGACGATTCCCTGGACATAGAAGTTCTCGAGGTCGGCTTCCCGCAACGCGGTCGGCGGATAGACGTGATAGATTTTCTCCCCCTCGATCTGCGAGAAAAAAGACGTCTCCGGATCGAAGTGGAACGGCGTCGTAGCCGCCGCGGAAGTAATGAAGACCGCCGATTCGAGCCGCACCAACCGCTCGCTGCCCATTCCTCCCCGCAGTGCCGTAATTTCAGCGAAAAGCTCATCCAGGAGCCGCCGAAAACGCGGATCGTGATTTTCCGGGCGTTTGAGAAGTATGCGAATCGCATCGGTATCCAATCGGGACATTGCTTGGTGGGGCCCGAACCGCCCGTGCGGCACGGCGTAGAACTGAGTCCCGGCGGATGGCGCGCTCGCCGATACGAAGCAGTCCTGCAAGTGATCCGCGTACCGCTCCGCAAGCCTCGTCAACTCGTCGAATTGAAACATCTCGAGCGCGCTGAGATCGTGCGAAAACCCAAAAGGTTGACGATCAAAATTCTCGCGAAAAGTCCGGGAGTCCACCCGAAATCGAGCGCCGGCGCCCAGATGACTCGTGCTCGCAAGCGCGGCGGGGGATAGTGCAGGGCTTCCCATCATCGCTTGCGAACCGGCCCGTAGCGTTTGTCTTTGTACCTCAGCACTGCCGCACCCAACGGTCGTTTAGGAAATTCGGTCTCGAGAATCGTCCCAACTCACCCTCTGTGCCGTACGCCCGCGTGCATTCTCGAGACATGGACCACTCGCTCGGTTGATTGCCTTGGTGGCTAATTTTACCTCGCAGAGGGGCTGAAGGCGAGCCAACAGGTCCCGAACGAGCCTGCAAACCGAGATCGACACCAATTCCGGCCGCCGGATTCGCGCTTCCGGCATCTCGTTCACGACCGACTGAGTGCGACGATCGACGAGACTGGTGCCTCAGGGGTCCGGGTATGGCGCCGCAATTGTCGCTGCGACCGTCGGCTTCGTCGCCCGGGTTATGATGGCCTGCGTACTTTTTCGACCATGTCGAAGCCGATGCAACTAGCAAATTGCCGCAACAATCCACAGAAGTGCGCCGTGCGAACTGAGCCCTATTGGGGCACGCCTCCTTTTTAGTCTTCCCTTCTTTGGCCTAGATTTGAACGGCAGGAATTGCGTAAGTCTTTGATTGTATGGTGGGCGGTACAGGGATTGAACCTGTGACCCCTGCCGTGTGAAAGCAGTGCTCTACCGCTGAGCTAACCGCCCAAGAAAATGCGGGCGAAGTATGGCATCGACGATCCCTTAAAACAAACGGCGCCGAGACCCGCGATTCCCGCAACTGCGTCGGCGTTTGGAGCTCTGCTAAACTCTGCGCCCGTAAATTTCCCCAGATCCATTCCATGATTGTCCGTACCCGATTTGCACCCAGTCCCACCGGTTTTTTGCATATCGGTGGATTGCGGACGGCGTTGTTTTGTTGGTTGTACGCCCGGCGTCATGCAGGACAGTTTGTCCTGCGGATCGAGGACACAGATTTGGAGCGCTCGACTGCCGAGGCCATTCAGCAGATTCTCGATGGTCTGGATTGGGCCGGACTCGACTATGACGAGGGTCCCTTCTTTCAGACCAAGCGCTTTGCGCGCTACCAGGAAGTCATCGAACAATTGCTTGCCGAGGGCAAGGCGTATCGATGCTACTGCAGCAAGGAAGAGCTCGAACAGATGCGCGCGCAGCAGATCGCGCGCGGGGAGAAACCGCGCTACGACGGACGATGGCGCGAGCGCACTGACTCCCCGGCGGGCGTGGCGCCGGTCGTGCGCTTCAAGAATCCGCTTGAGGGTGAAGTGGTTGTCGATGACGTTGTGCACGGAAGCGTGATTTTCCAGAATTCAGAGCTCGACGATTTGATCATCGCTCGTTCGGATGGCACGCCTACTTATAATTTCTGCGTGGTCGTGGATGACATGGACATGCAGATCACACATGTGATCCGGGGCGATGATCACCTCAACAATACGCCGCGCCAGTTGAACATGCTCCTGGCGTTGGGAAATCGGCCGCCGGTCTATGCGCACCTGCCTATGATCTTGGGTGCCGATGGCGCCAAACTCTCGAAACGCCACGGCGCGGTCAGCGTGCTGGAATACCGCGACCAAGGCTTTTTGCCGGAGGCCGTGCTCAACTACCTCGTGCGTCTCGGCTGGTCGCACGGCGACCAGGAATTTTTCTCGATCGAGGAAATGAAGTCGCTGTTCGACATTGTCGATGTCAACAAGTCAGCGGCGGCGTTCAATTTTGAGAAGCTGGCCTGGCTCAATCAGCAGCACATGATGCGGGTCCCGGCGGCGCGCATCGCGCCGGTGCTGCGCTGGCATTTGGAGCGGGAAGGAGTTCAGGCAGCCGATGAGGTGCAACTCGAACAAATTGTGCTCGCGCAACGCGAACGGGCAAAGACCCTGCGTGAAATGGCGCTCAACAGCGCTTTCTTTTTTCGCGCGCCAATGGCCTATGACGAGAAGGCCGTGCGCAAGCACGTGACTGCCGACGTGCCGGCGCTGCTGGCCGAGGCAGCGGCGGCCTTGGGAAGCCTGGGAGATTGGACCGCGGCTGCCATTCACGAAGTCATCAGCGGCGTCGCGGCGGCGAGGGGCATTGCGCTTGGCAAACTCGCGCAACCCATTCGGCTGGCCGTGTGCGGTGGTACGGTGTCGCCGCCCATCGACGCCACCTTGGCTATTCTGGGCAAAGCCGAGGCGCTGTCCCGGTTGGCGCGGGCTCAAACGCTTTGGGGCGCGTAAATCGTTCATTTTCTTGACGAAGTGGCCCCTCTCAGGTAACGTGCCGCGCCTCCATGTGGGGCCATAGCTCAGCTGGGAGAGCGCTTGCATGGCATGCAAGAGGTCGGCGGTTCGATCCCGCCTGGCTCCACCAGTCTTGACAGAGTGATTGATTGTTTCCGTCGATTGTCCCCATCGTCTAGAGGCCTAGGACACCACCCTTTCACGGTGAGAACCGGGGTTCGAATCCCCGTGGGGACGCCACATCAACCCCCGTAAACGCGGGGTTGCAGCAATTCCTGCAGAGCGCGCTCACGCCAAGGTCTGGTCTTTGACCTTCGTACCATGCCGCCGCTTGCATGATTTCCGAGCGCGCCGCCGCGCCGGAGCGCCTAGGAGTTCATGGTCTTAGGCGCCTGGCTGGCGCGTCCGGCGAGTCGCCTTGCCAGGGTTAGGCCATCGAGAGCCGCGAGCTTCATGGTGTCACGCCACGCTGAGGTGCCCGGAGGCGAGGGCTGCCAGCCGCGTTGACGCAGCCTGGCGTTGACACGATAGATGCGTCCGAGACGCAAGATGGAGCGCAGGTCCCAGTTGATGCTGAGCGCAATCGAGGGCTTGTCGCGGTTCTGCGCCCAGTGCGCCGCGAAGCAGGGCACATGCACGCCGTACCCGGCGCACAGATCGTAAAGGCTGGCATCCTTCTGTCTGCCGTCCTTGAACACCGCACTGTTGATATCGCCGCCGAAGTATTTCTCCAGCTCCTCGTGCGTCGTCAAGGTGCGATCGTTTTGGTCAAATACGCTGAACCACTTGTCGCCCGCGATCTGAAACAAGTGGTTGAGGTCCGAGTCGATGTGATAGGAGGTCAAGCGGCGTGGCGAGGCGATCAGTATCGTGCCGCGACCGCGCACGATGTCGTCGCGCATCGTCGGGCCGGCGAGATCGATGACGCGCTCGAACACGTCGTGGATGAAGGGGCCGTAGACGGGATCCTCCTCGACGTGCATGAGCACTACCAGCGAGTTGTTGTTCTCGATGTTGGCAATTGTCTCCTGCAGGGTGTAGCGCGGCCCCTGGCCTGCATCCCAGCGATCACCGACGCCCACGGTCCCATTGGACCAATGCGCGTGCGGCCGCCGGCGCGAGAGTTCCAGCAGGCTTGGCAGGCTCATCAGGGGGTTGTTCTGCAGGTCATGCTTGAAGAAGAAGCTGCGCTGATTGTTGCACGTGCGGAACAGGTCCCGCGAGGCGCTGCTGAACGGCGGCACGCTGTCATCGGGTCGGCCCGCGACGGGCTGTGACTGAAGCGGCGGCACTTCGAATTTCAGGATGCTGGACATGTCGTGACTTCCTGCGTGGCGTTTGTGGCTCTAGTTATCACCAGCGGCGAAGCGCTGAGCTACTCAGCCCGAAAATCGGCTACGGTCTCGCGGCAGCCGGGACGTAAGCCCCTTCGGAGTCTTTGTAGAGTAACCAATGTATCACAGCCGGGTGCAATCTGAGGTCGTGAGAATCGTCTCACAAGATTGCGGGCTTGAGCTTAGGCGAACTTTTGGCGGGTTAAGTTGGAGTACCAGTGGGGACGCCAATTTCCAAAGGGTGAGTGCCCATCACGGGTGTCGCGCACCGGGCAGCTCTTACATCAGCGGCAGCGATGGAACGGTGCCGGCGATGAAATTCCTGGCGATGCGCCCCATGACCGTAACGTACCAGTCGGACGGCAACGTGCATCCGTCCTCGTCGAGATAAACAGCCTGGACACCGGACGGGAAACCAGCCTTGGTCGACTCTGCAGGCAGAACCGCGGTGCCCTCGTCGAATTCATCGAACATAGCGCCGTAGGCCATGTCGACTCCATGGCTAAGCAACAGGTACGACTGCTGCCAGATGAAGTTGCCACAGTTGCGCGGGATCTGGTTCACGATGGCTTGTGCAGGGTCGCCGCGTGCGAGCATGAGGTTGTAGCGCGAGAACCCCGGGAAAATCACGGGCAGGTAACGCAGCCCCATGCTCCGAACCAGCGCCAAATCGGGCGCAATGGTCTGATCGTAGTAGCGGCTCGCGGCGCTATCGCTGTCGAAGCGGCCCACCATCCAAGGGCTCAACACATTGTAGCCGAGATATACCGCCGTCCATGCGGCGTCGGTTTTTGAGTCGCCTTGCAGCGTTCTCCAGTCCGAAGGGATTCCGCCGATGAGGGTGACGCTTTGCAGTCCGTCATTTCCCGCTTCGAGGTCGGCCGAGAGAGGCAGGACCTCGTCGGCTGCCCCGGGGTTCTCCACAAATCCAAAACCCCACAATTCCAAAACCGGCTTGCCGTTGTCCTGCAGATAGGCCTTGCTCGATGTGAGGCCGAACTGCGCGGCCAGATAGCGCCAGTCTTGCCGGATCGTCTGAACGACCGTGGCCGGATCTGCTCCAGACACGTCGTACGATAGAAAGAATGGGACGCCGGTGTCTTCCGCAGCGTGGATGACGTTCCGCAAGACGTTATCGACACGCCGTTTGTGGCCTTCGTCATTCAATTCGACCACGAATCGCTCGAGCGCCACCGCACCCACACCTTGCTGCGCCATCAGGCGGAAATGCCAATCGACCACGTTGGCGTTCTGCGAGGAGAACAGCCGCAGCGGCGCGCCGTTTTGCGTGATCAACCCAGTATCGCAGAGATCGTCGACGGCCAAGCCATCCGTCGCGGGGAGCATGTCGACCAGCAGATGATTGGCCGCCGGCTCGCCTGTGAACCAGTGCACCCAAAGCGTGTTGCCGTCGAAGTCACCCGGACATCCGAACCAGCCCTGATACCCCATGATCAAGCGATTGTCGAGACTCGCCTTGGATGACTGCGATGGGGCGGCCGAAGGTTGGGCCGAAGCGTTTGCCGTCGCCGCAATCACTGCGGGTCCGGCGCCCGAGCATGCGCTTGCAATCAAAGCACACAGCAGCGCGCAGAGGAGTCCGAACAGAGCGGCCTCTGTTCTGTGCGTGTGAAAAACAAACGCCATTCCCCACTCCGCATCCTGTCTTGTTCCTCAGTAAATTTTGGTGCTGCGCGGCGCGCCGTTCTGTCGCCGGAGAGTTACATCCGGCGTACGCTTTGGCCCGAATCGTCTGTAAGCCGAAGCTGACCGAGGCGGGGTCAAGACGCAGCACTGCACGCACGGCTTTCCCACGCACTGCTTATTCGACGACTTGCGCGATGACCGGATCAGGTCGGGCCTACGCCTAGAGCAGGAACTGGTTACGATTGGATGGTTGAAAGCAGCGCTCGGACGCTTCGTAAGACTCTGTAAAGACGAGAAATTTCAGGATCCTGAACACTCGGCCAGTTCGATGGCTGGAATCCCACGAGTCTAGTGTCGTTCAATCCGGCGACGCCGCCGAAGCGCAACTCTCGTTATTTCGGGTCGTCCCGCTGCATTTCCGCAGGCGGGAGCGGGCGCCATTGGCCTGCGGCCACGAGGACTTCACCAAATGATTGGAGTTTGTCGTTATGCAAGTTGGGGTAGTCGAGACGGAGGCAAAATGAATATCCAGTACTACTTGCCAAGCGACATAACCCTCAGCGAACATCAATTTCCGTAGCGCCGCATGCCGATCAGAACGAAGAAATGGCGACCCCAAAAATAACGACTCTCGACCGCCAGCTGTATGCCTGGCTGGTCGAGTCCGACGAGCGCCGCTTTACGCACGCATTCAATGTCTACTTTTCCGTCGCTTTTCCAGCGGTTGTTCGTTTTCTGGCACGTATATCAAGATGGAATTCGGCGGGCCTTGAGGAACTTGCTCAGGACGCTTTGCTCAGGTTTTTCGATAGAGTTGGCCGTGATCGTCGAAAAGCTTCGGATACAGTTGCAGCCGAGTTGAAGCTCATCAGTCCGCCTAACAAGATGGATTCTTTCCACGCACGGCAGGTGAATCGTTGGATTGAGGATGTCTCTGCATTCAGAGCCGCGGCAATGAGCTTTACGCTGCCCCAGACAGACCAAGCGGCAGAGGAGGCAGAGTGGAAATCTCGGATTCGCGCGCTCGCCGACAAAAATCTGGTGATTCAAAGACAAGGCTGGTGCCTACTGGACTCGACGCTGCGTGAACTTGGGTGGAGCGCTGACGTTGATCAAGCCGTTGGAGAGATGGTAGCCAAAACCGCGCGAGCTGCCGTCGTGGAAGAACATTACCCCGGTGCATCTTTGTTCGTGAAGCACACGCTTAATGTTGTAAACATGATTCCGCGCCTCAGAGTCCCAACCAATGGCTATCTGTTCGACATTGCAACAACCGTCTATTTGGATGAATGTAAGAAACGTGGCCGACTCAAACGCGGGGGAAGCGGAGAGCGGCGATTGGACTGTAGGATGCCGGAGGATGACGACGACTGCCTGCCACAACACCCCGTTGAACTGGCGACGTTGGATTCAACGGTCGCGTTTGACGGAGAAGAATGCTTCGATGAGGCGTTTCCAAACACAATGAGCAACAGCGCCGCGGTAAGCGAGCCGATGCTCCAGTACGAACACGAAGAGTATTTCGCGAAATTTTACGAATACCTACACAAACCCGTCAGTGATGCGGCCCGGGCTTACGAAAATGCTCCGGATATTCGCCGCGCCGAAATCGAGCGACAAAAGCTGAAATCTCTGGCGGCCAAGTTCGCTCGAGTCACTGCGGTCCTGTCGATGCTGGGAGCGGGGAATACGCAGGAGCAAACCGCCGAGCATCTTGGTATCTCGCGGAACCAGGTCAAATACATTGTGGAAGTGGTCCAGGAAGCCTACGAGCGATTTGCGGCGGTCTCCGCTCCGCTCAGAGCGCCGAAAAGGAAGTACACCAATGTCTAGTAATCACTCCCGTCCAAGCTTTCATCAATTCACTCGGTGGGTGGCGGTGAAGTCAGTTGCGGGCGGCGTAACCATCGAAGTGCCTGAAGCGATCCGCGAGGCGGCTCGTGCCACTCGCAATGACGCGATAACCGTGGCGCGCACGGCGATAGTGGACTTGTCGCTTGCAAGCTCGACTGAATCCAGCGTGGAGGTCATACGTCTTTTGGCTGCCGCAAGCGCTGATGACAATTCGAGGCCGCCGGAATTAATGACCGCCAGGGGTTTTCGAGTGACGCTGGCCTACGACGAGGGTACGAGTGGCAATGGATCTTCGATCTGCGTTCTCGTACGCGCGCCGAATGAGCTGATTGACGAGATTCAGGGCCAGACGGCATTTCTTTGGAACGGCGCCGAGCGCTTTGAACTCGGGCAGTTCGATTCCGACGGTAAAGCGATCGGAACGCTCCCGGCCGGCATAGAAATTTCGCTGTCTGATTTTGTAACGGGACGCGTCAAGCTCGAAGGCCCCATCCCATCCGCCAAGGACTGAGAGGCCATGATCTACCAGCTGCTGCTCGTGGATGGGCACGGTGCGGCGATGACAGCGCAGCTCCGGATCCGGACTCTGCGCGAATTTCCAGGCCAAGAGGGCGTGTCAGTCCATTTTAGACCCGTCAGAAATGATCTGTTGTTTGCGTCGGCCAAGGAGGCTGGCAAGCTGGCGTACCGCGTTTTGGCAGGCGAAGGGAAGATTCGCTCTCAGCTATGGATTGAATACGAGGTTCTCGCCGAACCCTTGAACGTGATCGGCCGTAGTAGCGATCTCCTGTTTGCGCTGGCGCTGATCAGCGCCTCCTGGAGAGTGCAAGCGGGCGAGCACACGGCGATTGCCGCAACGGGCGTCCTGGATGAGGAGGGCAATGTCCGCAGCGTTGAACACGTCGCGCAGAAAGTTGCCGCGGCGGTACGAGCGGCACCATCGCTTGGTTCCCTGATCGTTTTCTATCCGGCCGCCGACGCAACAACGGTCGAGGCTTGGCGCATGACCGCTGAACTTCCGCCGCTGGTCCAATTACAACCGGTAGCGCATCTCGAGGATGCGCTCGCGCATCTTGGTTACCATCTTGAAAACGTGTATCTGCGGAATCCGTTCCGCGGTTTGGAACATTTTGAATTTGCGGATCATTCTGTTTTCTTCGGCAGAGATCGCGAAATTCAGGAAGTCTTGACGCAGCTGCTACGTCGCGAAAAAACGGATCATCCGGGATTGCTGATTGAAGGGGCGAGTGGCAGCGGCAAAAGTTCCTTTCTGCGTGCGGGAGTGTTGCCGGCGCTCGCCAATGTGCGGGCGCAAGCCGAGGACGTTCGAGATGCGCTACAACATCGCCCGATCGGAGCTTCAGTGGCGCTCGCTATTTGGCGGCCTGGCCCGACGCCGGCCGGCGCCGATGAGCGCAGGCTTGCGGTGTCGATCCGCGATTGTTGGGCCAGGTTGCCCGAGTTCCCCACCGGCTGCATGCAACATGTGGCGACATTCACCGATGTCCTTCTGTGCCGCCGTGAACATTGGCCGTCGCGACAGCGGTTTGTGTGGTTGATCGACCAGTTCGAAGAACTGTTCAATGCGAGTCTCGACGCCGCAGTGCTGGAGCTGTTCGGTCATTTCCTCAGCGAGCTGCAGGCAGATGGCGTGTGGACGCTGGCATCGATTCGCACCGATGCGACGCCGCGGCTGAAGGCATACGAGTCGCTGCGGCGGGTCTTCGGCTCGAACGAGGGTGGGTACTACCTAGGAACACTCAGCGGTCCCGCACTTGACGATGTGATTACCCGGCCGGCGAAAGCCGCCGATCTGACGTTCGAAGTCGGCGCCGACGGAACGCCGCTTGATAGGCGATTGCGGGAGGATGCCTATCGAGAGAAAAACAGCCTTCCCCTGCTGCAATTTACTTTGAACGAACTCTATCAAAGACGCTCAGGGATGGAGCTGACCTACGCGGCATACAATTCATTTGGAGGATTGGCGGGGAGTATTGCGACCGCAGCCGAGTCTGTCATGGCGGGCGATGCCGAGACGTGGCGTGGCGTGGCGTCACGTTTGTTCCGTAGCCTGGTCAGTGTCGATGATGATGGCCGGCCCATGCGTCGTTATGCACCCATGGCTGAATTGTCTGCCGACTTCGAGCAACGAAGCCTGCTTCTCCGCCTGGTCCAAGCACGGCTCTGTGTTACGGATCAGCATGACGGTAACCCCGTCGCGGCTTTTGCGCATGATTCCTTGCTTTCAACATTTCCTGCGCTACGCGACTGGTTGAGGCACGAAGCAGCCTTGCTGCAAACCCGCGATGTCGCGCGGCACGACACACGAGAGTGGCAGAGGCATGCGGAATCGGATGCATGGCTCGCCACCGCGGACAAACTCTCGACGTTCGCCGTGCTGGAGTCCGCCGAGATCGCTCTGCCTCCATCGGTGCGCAAATTCCTGGAGCGCTCGCGGCAACGCGCACGGCGAATCAACCGCATTAAGCGGATTGTTGCGGCCAGCATTGCCGTTCTCGCGCTGACGGCGACAGTCTTCGGAATCCGTTTCAAACTCGAAAGGGATGCGGCGTTGAGCTTGGAGCGCCGAGCGCTGCTGGAGGCCCAGACCGCGCAGGAGACCAGCAATTTCCTCATCGGAATGTTCAAGGTGGTCGATCCGGCGGAATCACGCGGGAATACGATCACGGCGCGGGAGATATTGGACCGGGGTGCCGAACAGATTCGAACTCAGCTGGATGGGCAGCCGGCGGTGAAGGCACGCATGATGCGAACCATTGGGGAGGTTTACAGTAGTCTGGGCTTGAGCGCGCAAGCACAGCCGTTGCTGGAAGAGGCGCTTGCAGCGGCGTCGCGCCCTGGAATTTCCAACGATGTGGATATCGCCACGGCCGAGCAGTTGCTGGGAGGCGTGCTGACGGAACGCGAAAAGTATGTGGATGCAGAACGGGCTTTGTTGGAGTCGGTGCGAATTTTCGATCTCCACCCGGAACTGTCCGGGGATTCTGCCTTGGTGCGTCGAGACCTGGGCTACCATTACTGGGCTCGAGGCGACTATGCGCGCGCACAGCCTGTGTTGGAAGAAGGGCTGAAGCGCGCCGAAGCGAAGTTTGGGCGCCGGAGCGAAGAAGTAGCGAGTATTCTTTCGAACTTAGGCATGGCCATCCGCGATCGCGGCGATCCGTCGCAGGGTCTTAAGCTCATCGAAGAATCTACCGACATCTATAAAGCAGTGCGGGGTGAGGACTACTACTGGTACGGAGTAGGCCGGGAAAGTATGGGCCTTACGTTGCTGGCTCTGGGGAGAAACGAGGAGGCCAAAGCCAACCTAGCAGCCGGCGTCAATGTTCATGAGCATGTGCTCGGTCCGACTCATGCCTTCCTAGGACAGGGGTTGCAAGGCCTGGGTGCCGCCGAGAGCCAATTGGGGCAGTTCGATGAGGCAGAGAAAACACTGAGGCGCGCACTAGCCATAGAAGAAATCGCGAACGGTCCGGAGAGCAAGGAAGTGGGCCGTACACTTCGCTACTTGGCAGGCGCATTTGCAGCTCAGCAGGACTTCGACAAGGCGCTGCCACTGTTCAGACACTCGGCTTCAATCGCGAAACGTCAGCTCGGCGAGCTCTCGGAAGAGTATGACCGCAGCCTTCTAAGCCTGGGGGTAGCGCAACGTCGATCCGGTCGGCTGCGTGACGCAGAGGAAACGATACGGCAGGCCGTAGCCATTGCCGAGAAAAAACATGATTCACCGGTAACCCTGTTCGGAACCTTGAACGCATTGGCTGACATCCTATGCTTCCGCCACCCGGATGCCGATGGATTTGCTCTCACCCAACGCGCCATTGACTTGCAAGCGACGAACGTGAAAATGCAAGTGGCGGTGGTCAAATCGACTGCGGCCTACTGTGACCCCGATCGATCTCACGTCGATGAGAATGAAGCCGCGCTTAGCGGCGCGTTGCAAGAAGTTCAGATGTCGCTGGGTCCGACGCATCCGCAAACGGAGGATGCTGCCCGAAGACTGAAGCGATTCCGCCAGGCGTGGCGGAAACAGCCCGCTTGAACTGAGATCTTTGAGACGATCTTGGCATAGCAGAGTCCATTACTGCTGGCCGTCAAACGCGGTTGCATGTGTGCGAGCGCGGATATAAAAAAAGTTTTCACCAAGAGTTCGACCGCCGTCGTTAGGCAAACGATGGGTCAATGCGTTCGAGTGCACGCGACATAGTCGGGGCGCTATGCGCTGTCGATCGTGAGCGCGCCGGCGAACGGTTAGCGTCTACAAGATCTTGCCGGACCATTGAGCCATTCCAGCAATACGAGCCGTATACACGACAGGTCCATCTCTTTAGGGAGTGCAGCAATGAATCGACCCGCAAATTTCGCGATCAGCATGGCGCGAATCATAAGCATTTCAGCCCTGCTAATTGCTTCAGGTTGCGGCGGAGGCGGCGGTTCCGGCGGGAACTCAGGCGGCGGTACGATGGTTTCGGTACCCAATGTCGTGGGCGATACCCAAGCAGCGGCGACCACTTCGATCACCGGAGCGGGGCTCGCATTGGGTGCAGTGACGATGCAGTCGAGCAGCAGCGTGGCCTCCGGGGATGTCATCAGCGAAAATCCCACTGCCGGCGCCAGTGTGGCGAAGGGCTCCGCCGTGGCTCTGGTGGTTTCGTCGGGCCCCGCGATGGTGGCTGTGCCGAATGTCGTCGGAAATGCTCAGGCGGCAGCGACTGCGGCAATCACGGGCGCGGGTCTCACGCTCGGCACCGTGAGCAAGCAGTCAAGCAACACGGTTCCCTCCGGGAACGTCATCAGCGAGAGTCCCGCCGCGGGCACGAGTGTGGCGAGCGGCTCGGCGGTGGCTTTGGTGGTTTCGTCGGGCCCCGCAACCGGCGCCCACACGTTGGGCGGCATCGTCATCGGCCTTGCCGGCGGCGTGACCGTGCAGGTTCTGAACGGCGCCGATGATGTGCCGGTCACTGCAAATGGTCCCTTCACCTTTCCGACCAAACTGACTTCCGGTGCCAGTTACGCGGTGTCAGTCGGTACGCCGCAGCCGACCGGTCAGACCTGCGCGGTGCAGAATGGCTCCGGTACGGCGGGTTCCGCCGACATTACGAACGTGGTTGTGTATTGCACTGTCAACGTGACGCCGGCGACCCTAAAGGGCGCCTACACGGCCGTGAAGGAGGATCTCAGCCGGATGGCTGATGAACTGGATAGCGTGACCTTCACGGGTATGGGGGGCTACACGGGCTCCGCCATTGTTAACACCAACGGCGTGATCAGCAATCCGGCCCTCTCGGGGATCTACACCGTTACTCAAGACCAAAGCACCGCGGAAATCCCGGTATTGACCGTGAATGGCACCGACACGGGGGCCATGGAATTCAACGCCGACGCAGTGGCGCTGCTGGTCAATGCCGCCGGCGGCACGCCCGGTTTGTATGTCGGCGTAAAGCAGGCACAGAATGCCTCGATCTCGACCGTCAACGGTACCTACACCAACGCAACGCTGGAAAGTACCGTCCCAGCCAGCGGATCCTTGAGCTCCATTACCGTCAGCAACGGAACCGGTACCTTCGGCGCCGCCCAGAGAAATACCAACGGGACAATCACGACGGTACCGGGTGGTACGGGCACCTATACCGTCACTGCCGGCGGCGCAATCACGTTCGGAACCGGTGGCGCCGGAATCAGCGGTGCGATCAGCGCCGACGGCGATCTCGTGGTACTGGCGCCGACCACGAGCAACGGCAACGGCTCGACCCCGGGCATTTACGTGGCGGTCAAGCAGGGCACGGGTGTCACCACGGCGACGCTCAACGGGGTCTATACCCTGGTCAGTCTCTCGACTTCCAGCGCCGCGGGAACCGTCGGCAGGTACTACTCCGTCGGCGTCGCCAACGGTGCATTCGCCGGCGCCTATGTCGAGAATAATGCGGGGACCAGTTCGGCCAGCAATGCCGTCTCCGGCACCTATACGGCAGCCGATGACGGCGCGATGACGGCAGTGGTGACAGGGGCTACCGGCCCATTGACGCTGACCGGCGCGATGAGCGCCGACGGCAATGTATTCGTACTCGCCGACGTCACCAGCGGCGAAGCCGCAACTTTGCTCGTGGGCCTGCGCCAATGAGTTCCAAGTCGAAGGTGGCGGCCATGCAAAAAAAGCCGCTCACAGGATCAACAGATTCTGTTTCGTAGCCTTCCTGACCGCGGCGAGCGCAATGCCGGTTTCAAAAGTAACGAGCCGTCCTTCATGCTGAACCGCGAGAGCAAGCAGGTATATGTCGGTCAGTTGCCGCGGTCCATGGATTCGGGTCGAGTCCACGACATCTGAATCCAACAAACTGACTTCATCCTGCCAGAACTCATGGATATCTTGGTGGCAGGCCTCGGCTAGATGCTGAATGACAGCTTGAACCGGTAACGGGTTTGGATAGCCCGGATTCGACATGACACGGATACAACCGTTTTGCGTGATTGGACATGATGCCCAACCCTCACGCGCATGCTTCGAGAACCAAGTGAGCGCCGAATCGTGGGATGCATGATCGGAGTCCAGCAATGCGATCAGCACATTGACATCCAACAGTGCACGCACTTGCTAACCGCCGCTAGTACGCATCTTCGTCACGCAGCTTGTCGATCAACTCATTGGTGACGATACCGCCACGTCGCGCGAACGGCTTGAGTCCATAAACCGCCTTGGGTTCCTTCACGGACTGCGGCTGCGGAGTGGTCAGCGCGCGCCGGGCCAGCTCGGAGATAATTTCGCCGACGGTCTTCCGTTCCCGTTGAGCCCGCTCCTTTGCGGCCTGTAGCACATCGTCAGCAATATCGAGCGTCGTTCTCATGCATCAGACGCTAACGCATCACGCATCACTAGTCTACGGTCTATTTCATTGCGAACGCTTCAATGGGTCAGCCCATAAATCTCCAGCTCCCCGGGGGTGCTGGTCGAGTTGTTCTCACCTCCGATATTGTTGCCGCGAGTGCCCACATAGACCCTGCCATTGGCGATCGTCGGCACGGAGAACTTCACGGCGTTGCCGGCCGCATCGGTGCTGACCATGCCGCTGTTCCACAGCTCGGTGCCGAGATTGGTTGCATCGTAGACATGGAGTACGGCGGGTCCGCAAGCCGTTGACTCTGTGGTGCAGTAGCCGTGGGTGTCGAGCGCCCAAACCAGGCCATTGGTGGTCGCCGACGCGGACACCGAGGGAGTGGCACCGGGAAAACCATAGGTGTGGGCGGAGGAGGACGCGGGATTGAAGTGCACAGTTGCGAGGTTCAATTGATAAGCCGCCAGCGGGCCGCCGACGCCGGCTACGAATAAATAATTGTTCCAGATCGCCGAGGTCGAAAAAATGGGGTGACCCAACGCGATGGTCTGCTCCGCGGCGCTGTCGCCGAATCCGCCCAACAAGTCGCGATTGAGCACGTAGAGTGTGCCGTCCTTTCCGCCGCAGACCAGAGCATGCGTCACGGTGTTGCCCGCGGGAAGGTCCGCAAGGACTGCCGCGCCGCCGGAACCGAAATCGCGATCGCTCTGATCGTCCGCCAGTTCATCCGAGGGCGTGAAGTATTGGGTGACCTGAAGCGCCGGATTGAGTTGCAATAGCGAGTCACCGTAATCATTGTTCGGTGCGGTGCTGTTGCCGGCATTGAAGTTGCCGTTGCCCGTGAGTACATACAGCTGATTCAAGGCGTCGACCGCCGGTGCGCCGCCGCTCATCCAGATGCCGCTCTTCTGGGCGTTGGGCGCGCTGTTGAACGCGGCGGTCTGCGTCAGCGTGGTTTCGTTGTAGCCCATGATCCAGCCGTACCAAGGCGAGATGTCCTCATTCGAGCCCCACGCGATGTAGACGGTGCCATTGACGAGCGCGAGGCCGGAGCGTTGAGCCTCTTGCTTGGTGTTGAAGGCGACCGTGGTGCCGCCGTCGCCCGTGCCGGGGTAAGTGGCCGCAATGATCACCGGCGATCCGGGCTTTTCCTTCCCCGTCGTGATGTCGATCGCGTGCAGCCGCTGATAGAACGTTGTCCGCGCGGCATTGATGGACTTGGAAACGACATACAGAATGCGGCTGGAGGCATCGATCACCGGCGTGCCGCTGACGCCGACTTCCGGCTGGATGAGGACAAAACCGGCACCAAGCGACTTGCTCGGAACCGAAGTCTCGCCGCTCGATCCGCCATGAGCGACGTCGATCAAACTGATCGACCACAGCAGCGTGCAAGAATTGGAATCGCCGTCGAAGGCGAACAAACTATCGTGTTGCGTCGCCACGAAGAGCACGTTGTGTGTTACCCCGCTCAACGTAACATTGGCTACCCAAAGCGGCTGAGCGTAGATGGCCCCGTCGACGGCGCAGGATGCCAGCTTCCCGAAGCTGCTGGTATTCACGTTGCCGGGAGTGAGTGCGTATTCCTGGGTATTCGCACCGTCTCGGGCGAGATCGTTATGGTAGGTGTACACGCCCGCCAAATCCGTGACCGCCGCAATCGCGCTCGCGGTTTGCGTCGAGTCGACCACGCTGGTGGCGAGGATGGTGTGCCTTCCCGCCGCTCCCGCGGTGTAAAGACCGGTCGTGCTGATGAGGCCGACCGTGCTGTTGCCGTTGGCGATGCCATCGACGCTCCAAGTGACGGCTCCGCCGCCGGGAACCGTCGCGATGAACTGCTGAGTCCGCCCGAGCGTGATGGCCGCGGTTTGAGGCGAGATGATGACGTTGGCAACCGTAAGGGTGGCGGTAGCGGTGCTGCTGGCGCCCCCGGCGCCGCTGCACGTCAACGAATACGAGGTAGTAGTACTGACGGCACCGGTGCTTTGCGTGCCGCTGACCGGCAGCGCGCCTGTCCACCCACCAGAAGCAGTGCACGACGTGGCGTTGCTGGAGCTCCAGGAGAGTGTGGCGGTGCCTCCCGGCAGAATGACCGAGGAACTCAACGTCAACGTCGCGGTTGGTATGACATTCACGACAGCGCTCGCCAGTGAAGTGCCGCCGGTACCGCTGCAGCTCAGCGAGTATGAGGCAGCGGTGGCCACGGCGCCCGTGCTTTGGCTGCCGTTGAGGCCAACCGAACCACTCCAGGCTCCGCTGGCGGTACAAGACGTGGCGTTGCTCGAGGTCCATGTCAATGTGGAACGGCCGCCCGCGGCAACTACCGCTGGCGATGCGGTTAACGTGACCGTGGGCGCTGGCAGGATGGTGACCGTGGTGACGAGGGGTGCGGTGACCCCGCCGGGTCCTGCACAGGTGAGCGAGTACGCGGTGGCCGCCGTCAACGGGCCCGTGCTGTAGCTACCGCTGGCGGCGAGCGGGCCGCTCCAGCCGCCGGAGGCACTACAGGAGGTGGCATTGGTCGAGCTCCATGTCAGCACCGAGGCATTCCCGGAAGCTACGGCGGTTGGAGCGGCCTCGAGCCTGGCAGTCGGCGCCGGAATTAACGCGACCGTTGCGGTTGCCGGTGGCGTGACTCCGCCCGGGCCTGTGCACACAATCGAGTACACGCTCGTCGCCATGATCGGACCCGTGCTCTGAGTGCCGCTCGCGCCGACCGGGCCGCTCCAGCTGCCGGACGCCACACACGAGTCGACATTGGTCGATGTCCACGTCAAGGTGGAAGAGCCACCGGAGGCAACGGCTGTCGGAGTGGCCGTCAGCGCAACGATTGGCAGCTGGTTCACCCTGACCGACGCCATCGCTGCCGCACTGCTGCCACCCGGCCCCGTGCAGGTCAAAGAAAAAATCGCGTTTGCCGTCAACACTCCTGTGTTCTGCGTGCCGCTACTCGCCAGCGTTCCGCTCCAATCGCCGGACGCTGTGCATGAAGTTGCGTGGGCTGAACTCCAGGTGAGCGTGGACGTGCTTCCGGCAGGTATCACAGTCGGGTTCGCGGCCAGTTGCGCTGTGGGCAGCGCATTGACGGTAATCGTAATGGTTGCCGGCGGACTTGTGCCGCCCGGGCCGATGCAGGTCAGCGAATAACTCGTGTCGTCGTTGAGTGCGCCCGTGCTCTGCGTACCGCTCACACCGAGTGCCCCATTCCATCCGCCCGAGGCGCTGCAGGAGGTTGCATTGGTCGAGGTCCATGTCAGCGTCGCGGAATCGCCGGCGTCGATCGTCATCGACGACGCGGTGAGCGTAACGTTGGGAAGCGGGCTGGGCACAGTGGCGCCGCCACCGCAGGCGGCGAGCAGCAGTGCAGCCACTGAATTCAACAACCAAGATGGATAGCGCACGGCATCCCGACCTTAGTTTTTGTTGGTGTAAGTATAAGGTAGCCAGTCTGTCAATAGGCGCAGTATGTTTAAAATAGACGAGATTCATGCGTCGGTGCGGTAACACACACAGGCGCCACCGAATCAGCCTGTCTGACTCCCGACG
>Ga0210406_10002747_pt1 | contig 19821 bp, 16 predicted proteins | sample IncBWC30MmetaG_FD_155454 | JGI IMG/M metagenome (GOLD analysis project Ga0210406, IMG submission 155454) | Forest soil microbial communities from Barre Woods Harvard Forest LTER site, Petersham, Massachusetts, United States - Inc-BW-C-30-M | ecosystem: Environmental > Terrestrial > Soil >... | reverse complement strand
TTATATTATGGGTCCGCCCGATTCGTCGCTGACTAAAGTCGGATTTGAAATAACCGATTCGATTTATGTCGTGCTCAGCCTGCGGATCATGACGCGAATGGGAGAAATCGCAGTGAAACGGCTCGGAGGCGACCCGAAAGCGGAATGGAACCGCGGTGTCCACTCATTATTAGATGTCGATCCAGCGCGGCGCTTCATCTGCCATTTTCCGCAGGACAACACGATTATCTCGGTGGGTTCCGGCTATGGCGGCAACGTCTTGTTGAGCAAGAAATGTCTCGCCTTGCGAATCGGTTCCTATCTCGCGCGCAAACAAGGTTGGATGGCCGAGCACATGTTGATCCTCGGCGTCGAGTCGCCCGAAGGAAAAAAACATTACGTGGCGGCGGCGTTCCCGAGCGCGTGCGGCAAAACAAATTTCGCGATGTTGATTCCGCCAAAACATTTCGCCGGTTGGAAAGTTACCACCGTCGGTGACGACATCGCCTGGATGCAGATCCGTAATGGCCGCTTGTTCGCGGTTAATCCGGAGAACGGCTATTTCGGTGTGGTGCCGGGAACAAATTACAAATCGAATCCAAACGCGATGAAAACAATCGCGCGCGACACGCTTTATACCAATGTCGCGCTCACGGACGACGGAGATGTTTGGTGGGAGGGTAAAGACGGTGCGCCGCCCAAACACGCGATCGACTGGCGTGGAAATGACTGGACGCCGGATTCAAAAGAGAAAGCCGCGCATCCGAATTCGCGTTTCACCGCGCCCTGCCGGAACAATCCCGTGCTCGATCCCGATTTCGAAAAAGGCGACGGCGTACCGATCAGCGCGATTATTTTCGGCGGACGCCGCAGCGACACGATGCCGCTAGTGTTTCAAGCGCGCGATTGGGAGCACGGCACCTACGTCGGCGCCACGATGGGTTCGGAAACGACTGCGGCCGCGGCTGGCGCAGTCGGCCAAGTCCGCCGCGATCCGATGGCGATGTTGCCGTTCTGCGGTTACAACATGGGCCAATACTTCCAGCATTGGCTCGAAATCGGCCCGCGCCTCACCAATCCGCCGCTCATTTTCCACGTGAACTGGTTCCGCAAAGGCGCGGATGGAAAATTTCTGTGGCCGGGCTTCGGCGAAAATATGCGCGTCTTGAAGTGGGTGCTTGATCGCTGTGAGGGTCACGGCGGTAGTGCTGAAACGGAGGTCGGCACGATCCCACGTCCGGAAGACTTCGACCTCGCCGAACTCGATATTACTCGCGAAACGATGCGCGCGTTGTTCACGATCAAGCCCGACGAATGGAAAAGGGAGCTCGAAGCGCAGCAGAAGTTCTTCGACTCGCTCGGCAAAGACATGCCGCGTCAATTACTCGCGCAACACGACAGGTTGGCCGAAAAGTTCGCAGAATAACGCGCTAAATTTGCTAACCGATTAGGCATCCCGGATAATCTCCGGTGGTTCGAACGAAAGGGAAAAGAGAACGCGTTACCGCGGTCGCCGCGGCGACCTGCGTTGAGGTTCGTGGCGCCCGCCAAAACAATCTCAAAGGCGTCGATGTCGATCTTCCACTCGGCAAGTTGACCGTCGTCACCGGGCCGAGCGGTTCCGGGAAATCGTCGCTCGCGTTCGAAACCATCTACGCTGAAGGCCAGCGCCGTTACGTCGAGACGTTCTCTCCCTACATGCGGCAATTCCTCGACCGCATGGACAAACCGCGCGTCGATGACATTCGCGGAATTCCTCCCGCGATTGCGATCGAGCAATCGAACCCGGTGAAGACGTCGCGTTCGACCGTCGGGACCATGACCGAGATCAACGATTACTTGAAATTGCTCTGGCCGCGGATTGCGAAGGCATTTTGTCCGAGCTGCGGTCGTCAAATTCGATCTGAGACGGCAAAATCAATCACCGATGAAATTTTTCGTCTATTTGGCAGAAGCCCTCACTTCAATCCTCTCCCTGAGGGAAAGGAAGGCGCGCTAGCGCCAGGTGAGGGCAAAGGAGTGGGTTTGGGAGAGGAAGTAACGCCAGTCCGGCTCGGACCGAAGCGGCAGGTGAGGGGAAAAATTGCGCCGACGGTTTTGGTTACATTCTGGATTGCGGTTCCCGCAAAAACTGATCCAAGAAAGTTTTTCGAATTTCTTCAGCAACAGGGCTATCTCCGCGTTTGGATCGACAACGAAGTCGTCCGCGCCGACGAGTCGTCAAAGATCAAACGACTCGGCGCGCGGGTTCAGGTCATTCAGGACCGGATCGCGATCACCGGAGAGAATCGCGCGCGTTTGGTTGAAGCAATCGAGACGGCGCTGCGATTCGGAAAAGGAAAAGTAAACATCATTCCGATCGGATCCGACTCTCAACAATCAACTCTCAACTCTCAACCCTTCAGTGTCGGCTGGCATTGCGCGCATTGCGATTCGGATATTCGCCCGCCGTCGCCCGGCCTTTTCAGTTTCAACAATCCGCTCGGCGCTTGTCCCGAGTGTCGCGGCTTCGGCCGAACGATCACGATTGATCTGAACAAAGCGATCCCGGATCGTTCGCTGTCGATCAAACAAGGTGTGGTCCGCGTTTTTCGCGGCCAGGAATTCGGCGAATCGCAAAAAGATCTGCTTCGCGCCTGCGCCCGCGAGGAGGTCGATGTCAATCTGCCGTTCGAAGAATTGCCAAAGACGGACCAGGAATTTGTGATCAACGGCGAAAGATCAGTCGTCGCGGCGCGCGAACGTGGAGAAAGTTACGGCGACGACGATTACGACAACGATCGCTGGTACGGTGTTCGCGGATTTTTCCGATGGGCGGAATCGCAGGTTTACAAAATGCACATGCGTGTGCTGCTCAGCCGCTACCGCGCTTACACCACCTGTCCGAAGTGTAACGGGGGGCGCTTTCAGCCTGAAGCGCTCAACTTTAAGATTTCGGAGACCGGAAAGCGGAAACCGGAAAGAGAAAACTTGGCGAGCGAAGCTCGCGACGAAAAACTATCCGGTATCCGGTATCAGCAATCCGAAATTCGGTTAGCCCTTCCGGACTTTCAGGCGCTGCCGATTGATCGGGCTCGCGATGTTTTAAATATCATCGACATCGCGCAGAAGGATTCGACTGCGCAGATGCTTCGCGACGAAATTTGCGCACGGCTGAGTTATCTGTGCGAAGTCGGACTCGGTTATCTCACTCTTGATCGTTCAACGCGCACATTGAGTGGCGGCGAAGTGCAACGGGTCAATCTGACGACATGTCTGGGAGCGTCGCTGGTGAACACCCTCTTTGTCATGGACGAGCCGAGCATCGGACTTCATCCGCGCGATATCGGCCGGCTTGTTCGCGTCATGCACAATTTGCGCGATCGCGGGAACACGTTGCTCGTGGTCGAGCACGAAGAGCAAATTATTCGCGCGGCCGACAACTTGATCGACATCGGTCCCGGTCGCGGTGAGCGCGGAGGCGAATTGGTATACAGCGGTGCCATCGACGATTTCGTTTTAGGTGGAACGCGTTCTCCGAACGCGTTTAGATCGCGCTCGAAGAGCACGACCCACCATTCGCTGACGCGCGACTACTTAACGGGCAACAAATTGATTCCGGTTCCGAAGTCGCGACGAAAATCGCAGGCGTCGATCAAGATCACGGGCGCGCGCGAACACAACTTGAAGAAGCTTGACGTGGAGCTTCCGCTCGGCGTTTTCACTTGTGTCACGGGTGTTTCCGGCTCGGGCAAATCGACGCTGATCCACGACGTGCTTTATCGGAACCTGCTCGTCGCCAAAGGGCAATCGTCCGATCAGGAAGCCGGCGCCTGCAAATCAGTCAGCGGCGCACATCGGGTTGACGAGGTCGTAATGGTCGATCAATCGCCGCTCGCGCGGACGCCCCGTTCGACCCCGATTCTGTATCTTGGCCTTTACGACCGCGTCCGCGAATTGTTCGCCGCGCAACCGGAAGCGATGTCGCAAGGGCTGACCGCAAGCGCGTTTTCGTTCAATTCCGGCAGTGGCCGTTGCGAGCGTTGCTCGGGCACCGGGTTCGAAAAGATCGAGATGCAATTCCTGAGCGATCTTTATGTGCGCTGCGCGGAGTGCGAAGGGAAACGTTTTCAGCCGCACGTGCTGAAAATCAAACTTAAGGGTAAATCGATTCACAACGTGCTCGAACTGACCGTGCATGAGGCGATCCAGTTCTTCGCCCAGATCGGCGAAGTGAAAACTTTATCTCAGCCGCTCGACGTTTTGGACGAAGTCGGTCTCGGGTATTTGCGGCTCGGTCAACCGTTAAACACGCTGAGCGGCGGCGAATCGCAGCGCCTGAAGCTTGTTCGGCACCTGGCAGATTCGAAAAACGTCGAACGCGGAACGAATGGTGACGGCGCGCGTGGCAATCTCTTTATCTTCGATGAGCCGACGACCGGTCTGCATTTCGACGACGTCGCAATGCTGCTGCAGGTTTTTCAGCGGCTGGTTGACGCCGGGCATTCGCTCATCGTGGTCGAGCACAATCTCGAGGTAATTAAGTGCGCTGATTGGGTTGTCGATCTTGGACCGGAAGCAGGTGACGCCGGCGGCGAAGTCGTTGCCGCTGGAACGCCCGAGCAAATCGCGAAGATTGAAAAGTCGCACACCGGAAAATTTCTCCGCTCGGTCATCCCGAACAAACGTGAGGGATCTCACAGCGGCCGATCGATCACACGAGCTAGATTGCGTGACCCATCAGCTGTTGAGAGATCGGTCGCTTACGCTCAGGATGACAGCGTTGAACTTGCCCGCGCAGCGGAAACTCCGCCGCGTTACAAGATCGATGGAACAGACGGCGCGATCGGAATTCATGGCGCGAGAGAGCACAATCTCAAGAACATCGACGTTAAGATCCCGCGAAATCAGATCGTCGTGATCACCGGATTGAGCGGGTCAGGAAAATCGACGCTCGCGTTCGACATTTTGTTCGCCGAAGGACAACGCCGGTTCCTGGATAGCATGTCGCCCTACGCGCGGCAGTTCGTCGAACAACTCGAAAAGCCCGATGTCGATCTTATCACCGGTTTGCCGCCGAGTGTTGCGATCGAGCAACGCGTGACTCGGGGCGGCGGAAAATCGACCGTCGCGACGGTGACTGAGGTTTATCACTTTCTGCGTCTGCTCTTCGCGAAAACTGGAACGCAATTTTGCCCGGACTGCGATTTGCCGGTCGAAAACCAGAGTCTCGCTGCGATCGTGAAGCAAATCGAAGCCGCGGCGAAACGCGGGCCAATCAAAGTACTCGCGCCACTGGTGAAAGCCCGAAAAGGATTTCACACCGACGTGGCGCGCTGGGCCGAGCGCCAGGCCTTCGACACTTTGTTTGTCGATGGCGCGCTCATTCCGATCGCGCAATTTCGTCGGCTCGAACGTTTCAAGGAACACACGATTGCTGTCGTTGTCGGCATGATTGACGCGAAACGAATCGCCAAAGCGCGGAATCTCGCCCAACGCGCTTTGCAAATTGGTCGCGGCACCGCGCAGATGCTGGATTCGAAAAATCGGCTGACAATTGTGAGCACGGAAATGAGTTGTCCGAACTGCGGACGCGCGTTCGAAGAGCTCGATCCTCGCTTGTTCTCGTTTAATTCGCCGCACGGCGCGTGCGGAGAATGCGGCGGGTTCGGCGAAATCTGGGACCAGGCGTTTCAAACTGCGGCCGAGGAAACCAGCGACTCAGTTTTGGAAAACGAGCTCCGCGCCGAGCGCGAGTCGGAGTGGATCGATGCAACCGAAGCGCACGAATGTCCGGCTTGTCACGGCTCGCGCATCAATGAAGTCGCGTGTCACGTGCGGATGCAGGGCATGACGATCGATCAGTTTACGAATCTTTCGGCGAGCGAGGCGGCCGACAAGATCGACAAGTTGAAGTTCACTGGCACTCAACAAACGATCGCGGCCGATTTGATTCCCGAAATTCGCCAGCGTTTGCGTTTCATGGAAAACGTCGGGCTGGGATATCTCGCGCTTGGTCGTTCGGCGAAAACGTTGAGCGGCGGCGAGTCGCAGCGAATTCGCCTGGCGGCGCAACTCGGTTCGAATTTGCGCGGCGTGCTGTATGTCCTGGACGAACCAACGATTGGTTTGCATCCGCGCGACAACTTACGATTGCTCGACACCCTCGAGGCGCTGCGGGAAAAGGGAAATTCGCTCGTGATCGTCGAGCACGACGATGAAACGATGCGGCGCGCTGATCACATTGTCGATCTTGGTCCGCGCGCCGGCATTCATGGGGGCGAAGTTGTGGCCACGGGAACGTTGCTCGACATCAAACGTGCGAACAATTCCGAGACGGGTCGATGTTTAAAGAACCCGCTCTCTCATCCAACGCGCCAATCGCGGCGATTGTTGCAACAGGTTGACAGCTGGATCGAGGTCCATGGCGCGCGCGCGAACAATTTGAAAGGTGTCGATGTTCGGTTCCCGATCGGACGACTCTCGGTCATCACCGGAATTTCGGGCTCGGGGAAATCAACCTTGATGCACGACGTGCTGCTGCCGGCGGTGATGGAGCAATTGGAAAACAAAAAACGCACCGGGAACGGGGATTTGTTCAAGCTGGTCAGCGGCACCGAAGAAATCGAGGCCGTTTACGAAGTTGATCAATCGCCAATCGGCAAAACGTCGCGGTCGACGCCCGGCACCTATATCAAAGTTTTCGATGAGATCCGGAGTCTTTACGCGCAATTGCCGGTCTCGCGCGTGCGCGGCTATTCAGCCAGTCGGTTTTCGTTTAACGCCGAAGGCGGCCGTTGCGAAACGTGCAAAGGACAGGGCGTGATCAAACTGGAGATGAATTTCCTACCCGAGGCGCTGGTTCCGTGCGAGGACTGCGGCGGACGGCGTTACAATCCGCAAACGCTGGAAGTTCTCTACAACGACAAGTCAATTGGCGACGTGATGGAGATGACGATCGAGGAGGCGGCGGCATTTTTCTCGGCGTATCCAAAGATCCAACGGCCGTTTTCATTGCTGGTCGATACGGGCCTCGGTTATTTAAAGCTCGGGCAACCGAGTCCGACTTTGAGCGGGGGCGAAGCGCAACGCCTGAAATTGGTCACGCAATTGAAACGCGGCGTCGGACGCGCAACCAATGAGCGCTTGCGTAAAATGCGCAAGCCGGGTTCGACGCTTTATTTGCTCGAGGAACCTACGATCGGATTGCACATGGCCGACGTCGATCTTCTCCTCAAAGTGCTGCATCGCCTGGTCGATGAAGGCAACACTGTCATCGTGATCGAGCACAACCTGAGCGTGATCGCGGAGGCGGATTACGTTGTCGATCTCGGCCCGGAAGCGGGCGCGGATGGCGGTAAAGTCGTGGCGGTCGGAACGCCGGAACAGGTCGCAAAAAATAAGACCAGCCGGACGGCGCCGTTCTTGCGAAAAGTACTCAATCGTCATCCCGAACGAATGTGAGGGACCTCCCCGACGGTGATGGATCACACAATCTGATTCGTGTGATGCACGCTTCGATGGTGAGATCCCTCGCTTGCGCTCGGGATGACACGCAATGAGAATCGACGAGCGAATGCTCGCTTATTACGTCCACGATCTCGATCCCCTGATTTTCCGAATTTACGACAATGTCGGTCCGCGCTGGTACGGGCTTGGTTACGTCCTCGCGTTTCTGGTTGCCTATGTCGTCTATCGAGCATTGGTCCGACGCGGTTATGCCGATCTGCCAATCGACAAAGTCGGAGATTTCATCACGGCCTGCGCCCTGTTCGGCGTGATTGTCGGAGGACGGCTCGGCTACGTGCTTTTATACAAGCCCGAGATGTTGCGCGAGCCGTTGTCAATTTTTCGGGTGTGGGAAGGCGGAATGGCGAGCCACGGCGGCATCATAGCGGTTCTACTAGTCACATTTTATTTTGCCAGGCGGCATAAAGTTTCCTGGACGAATCTGGGCGATAATCTCGTCGTGGCTGCGCCGATCGGATTATTGCTCGTGCGCTGCGCGAATTTCATTAATGGCGAGCTTTACGGACGTGCAGCCAATGTTTCCTGGGCGATCCAGTTCCCGAAGGAGCTGACCGAAAATTTCGTGATGGCGAATCAGGCGATTACCGAATGCACCAAGTTCGATCCCACGCTCAATGCGCCGGACGCGATCGTGGCCGCTGTGCGCCACCAACCGCAGGTCAAAGAAATTTTGCGCGGAATTTTGACTCCGCGACACCCATCGCAGCTTTACGAAGCCTTCTTTGAAGGAGTTGTTCTCTTTTTGATTCTTTGGTTCGTTCGCACGCGGTTGTGTCAGCCAAATGGAGTTCTCACGGGTTTGTTTTTTATCTTCTACGCGATCTTTCGGATCGTGTGCGAATATTTCCGTGAACCGGATGCGAGCATGTTTGGTCCATTCACGCACGGCCAGTTTTATTCGTTCTTCATGATCGCAATCGGACTCGCGTTTGTGATCTTCGCCAAGCTGCGGCCGACGTTCCCAAAAAAATTCGCGCGCGAGAGTAGCCCTTTTGCCAGAATCCGCTAATAGTTCCGGCGGGTGAATTGATTGATCGCGTTGTTGATTGCCGCCGGCGGACTGCTCTTTGCGTTTGAGCACGCCACCATTGCCGGCAAGATCGTTCTACTGCTGCTCGCGGTAGCTTCGATTTTCAGCTGGTCGGTCATGGTCACGAAGATGCGCGTGGTCCAATTCGCCCGAAAGCAAAACGCGCGGTTTCTGCACGCGTTTCGACAGGATCGACAACCGCTGCGTTTGTTCGAAAAGAACGCGCGCTTTCCTGGTTCGCCGCTCTTTAATGTTTATCGCGCCGGCTGCCAGGAGATCACCTTCCAACTTCTGGGCTCGGCTGAAGTAGACGAAACCTTCAAGGCCCGGCTCGGAATTGCGGATAAAATTTCGGCGGCGCAAATGGGCTCTGTCACTGCCGCGATGGAGCGCGCGGTCGGTGAGACCGCGCTCGAGCTCGAATCACAAATGATCTTGCTCGCTACAGCGGTCAGCGGTTCGCCGTTCCTTGGATTGCTCGGCACGGTTTGGGGCGTGATGGATGCGTTCACCGGCGTTGCCGAAGCCGGTGCGCCGAATCTCGCCTCGATGGCGCCCGGTGTTTCCGGCGCGCTGATTACGACTGTCACCGCGCTCTGCGTCGCGATTCCGGCGATGTTCGGTTACAACTTTTTAGTCACGCGCATTCGCGGAATGATCGTGGAGATGGATAATTTCGCCGCCGAGCTGGCGTCCGACCTCGAGCACAAATTCGTTGATCACGCCGCGCGCGAGCCGGCCTTTCGCAAATGAGGCGTTACTCGCAACGGCAAAGTTTGTCGTCGCTCTCGGAGATCAACATTACGCCGTTGCTCGATCTCGCGTTTGTGTTGCTCATCATTTTCATGATCACGACGCCGCTTCTCGAGACGACCACCAGTCTCATCATCCCTTCGAGCGGCGCGAAAAGTCCGCCGGTCACGGCCACGCAGGTGCAAACCGTCTCGATCGACCGAAACGAGGTGATTCGGTTCAATAACAAGGTTGTCGATCTTGAATCGCTGACGGCGGAGTTAATCGAAATCAAACGCGCCAGTCCGGAGATTGCCGTCGTGATCCGGCCCGACCGCGATCTGCCTGTGCAAAAGCTCATCACATTGATGGACGCGTTGCAGCGCGCGCAAATCATGAAGGTCGGCATTGCCACGCGGGCCGAGCAAAAATAGCGATGCCGAAGAGCTTTCGTTTCTGGATGACATTAGGTGCCGTCGCGCTGGCCCATGTTTTCCTCGTGATCGCGCTGATAAAATGGAGTCGCGTTGAAAGTGACGCCCATGCCCCAGGCATTGTTTGGATGGGCGGCGGTGGCGGTGACGGAATCGCGTCTGAGAAAAGAAATCCAAGTGCTCTCGAGAAATCTGCAGCACAAATGGAATCGAAAACCGAATCTGCGAAATCGCGAGACGACGACGATGACCGCCCCGTTTTAACTTCCGCGCCGAGCGAAATTCAATTGCCCCCTCCAAGACCGTTGACTACTGCGACACCGCGGCCGACGCCGAACGTTAAGGGGACTCCAAAGCCCAAACCGAAGCCGAGTCCGAAACCCACCCCAAAGCCAACACCGAGACCGTCGCCGAAAAAATTGACGTTGGCGAAAGCTTCACCAAAACCATCGCCAAAGGAGAAGCCGGCGTCGGAAGAGAAGGAAGAGAAGAAATCGGATTCGGCTGAAGCGGAAAATAAGAAAATAGTTTTGGCGAAAAACGAAACAACCAAGCCGGTCGCGGATAAATCTCCGGCGGCGCAAACCGGCAGCGGCAAAGGAACAAACGCGGGGACCGGCGGTGGACACGCCGGCGGCAGCGTGAACGAATCTCAGTTTGGCTGGTACGGCAGCATGTTGCACGATCGGTTTTACAGCGAATGGGCCCAGCCGACCTCCGTCGCCAACGCCGGCGGCAAAAATTCAGTGCTGGTGAAATTGCGAATCGAAAAAGACGGACGCGTCTCGAGTTTTGAAATCGTCCGTTCGTCGGGAAATGCCGAGCTCGACGATTCCGTGAAAGAATTGGCCAATCGGGTGAGTCATGTCGAACCGTTGCCGGACGGACTTGGCAAAGGCGACCATTACGACGTGAAGATCAACTTCGAGCTGAACTCCGAGTAATATAAGTTTCGTTTAAGTCGCCTTTTGCTTTTGCTCGCGCGCGATTGGCCTGCAGCTCGGCCAAATGCTTTTCCGACCACCGGCAAAGGCCGCGCAGCGGCTCGATCAAGGTTCGGCCGAGTCGTGAGAGGGAATATTCAACCCGCGGCGGCACAACCGGATAAACTTTTCGATCGACGAGCCCGTCGCGTTCGAGGCTGCGCAGAGTTTGGGTTAGCATTTTTTGCGAGATGCCGCCAATTTCGCGATGAAGTTCGGCGTAGCGCATCGTCTTCTTCGCGAGCAACTGAATAACGATCGCCGTCCATTTGTCTGCGATCCGATCGAGAACAAGGCGCGACGGGCACTGCGAATCCATCACCGAAGCCATGTACCTTTTCTAGAGAACAAACCGTCTACGCGCAAGCTCGGATGTAACAGTCTAAAGTGACTGTATATATCGCATTCGTCTATTTGACTATATCCGCGCGCACTACAAGATTTATTCATGTCTTTGGAATTACTTTTAGACGAGGCAAACACCAGCAAGGCGGACGTTGTCCAGCCATCGGCCGGCGGAATCGATTCGGCTTTGCTGGACGACTATTCCCGAACCGTGGTCGCCTCAGTCGATCGGGTGGCACCGGCGGTGGTCAAAATCGATATCAAACAGCAACGAAACAATCGCCGCGGACCGCGTGAGGTCGCTGGAAGCGGCTCGGGATTCATCATTACGCCGGACGGATTCATTCTGACGAACAGTCACGTTGTTCACGAAGCGACCGTGATCGCAGTAAACCTTCCGGACGGTCGCGAATACCCCGCTCAGTTAGTGGGCGACGATCCGGACACCGATCTCGCCGTTATCCGAATCGACGCGCCGAGCCTCACCCACGTTCGTTTGGCCGACTCCGAAAATTTGCGCGTCGGACAAATTGTCATCGCGATCGGAAATCCGCTCGGCTTCCAAGCAAGCGTGACGGCGGGCGTGATCAGCGCGCTCGGTCGATCGATGCACGCGCAGTCCGGGCGTTTGATCGACAACGTCATTCAAACCGATGCGGCTTTGAATCCCGGCAACTCGGGCGGGCCGCTGGTGAATTCCGCGGGCGAAGTGATCGGCGTAAACACGGCGATGATTCGCCCGGCGCAGGGAATTTGTTTCGCGATCGCGAGCAATACCGCGCGCTTCGTGGCCGGTTGGTTGATTAAGGACGGAAAAATCCGGCGCAGCTATATTGGGGTGGCCGGACAAAACGTGCCGATTCATCGTCGCGTCGTTCGTTTTTATAATCTGCCGCGCGAAACGGCCGTGCTGGTTGTGTCTGTGGAAAAAGACAGCCCGGCGGCCAAAGCCGGCCTCCGCGACGGCGACGTGATTGTCGCGTTCAACGGCGAACCGATCGCCAGCATCCACGAGTTGCACAAGCGATTGATGGCGGAACAGATTGGCCTTGAATCGAACATTGTGATCATTCGGCATACCGAGAAATTGGAATTGCCGATTGTTCCGGAGGAGTCGCGCTCTCGCGACTAATCTCCGGCTTGCGTTTCAGTTTTTACTGAAGCACGCTCGCGCTTTCGCTGTGAAAATTCTGGTGATCGGGAGCGGCGGCCGCGAACACGCGCTGGTTTGGAAACTGAAACAATCCGCGGCGGTAGATCGCATGTTTTGCACGCCAGGCAACGCTGGCACGGCTGCGATCGCGGAGAATGTTGCGATTCCGGCGGCGGACTTGGACGCGTTGCTTCGATTCGCAAAACAGAATGCGGTCGACCTTACCGTCGTCGGTCCGGACGATCCGTTGGCGCTGGGGATTGTTGATCTGTTCACCGCCGACAAAATACGCATTTTTGGGCCGACGAAATCAGCCGCCCGGCTCGAGTCTTCCAAGATTTTTGCGAAGGAACTGATGCGCGCGCAAAAAGTTCCGACGGCGGAAGCGCGAACCTTCTCGGACAGCAGGGAAGCGCTCGACTATTGCGATCAGCTCAAATTCCCGGTTGTGATCAAGGCCGATGGGTTGGCGCTCGGCAAAGGCGTGATCATCGCGTCCGAGTTGGTGGAAGCGAAGGCGACGATCGAAGGGATGATGAACGAGTCGCGTTTCGGCGAAGCTGGGCGTCGGATTGTAATCGAGGAGTTTTTGGGTGGCACCGAATGTTCGCTGCACGCGTTGGTCGACGGGAAAAATTACCGATTGCTGGAATCAGCCCGCGACCACAAGCGCGCATTCGACGGCGATCAGGGTCCAAACACTGGCGGGATGGGCGCGTTCAGTCCGGCCAACAACTGGAACGCGCAATTACAGTCACAGTTTGAAGAGAAAATCATGCGACCGTTGCTCGAAGGATTGTCCAAGGAGCGAGTCAGCTATCATGGTTTGCTCTATCCGGGGTTGATGATCAGCGATGACGGACCGCGCGTCCTCGAATTTAATTGCCGGTTCGGCGATCCGGAGACGCAGGCGCTTCTGCCGCGGATGAAATCCGATCTGCTGCCGCTGTTGGAAGCAACGATCGACGGCAAGATCGACAATTATTCAATTGAATGGGACAAGCGCGCATCGGTGACGGTTGTTCTCGCGTCGGCCGGTTATCCGGAAAAATACGAAACCGGTGAGGGAATTTCCGGTCTGGATGACGCCATAAAATTGGAAGGCGTGGAGGTGTTTCATGCCGGAACCAAGATCGTGAACAACGAGATCGTGACCTCCGGCGGTCGGGTCCTGGCGGTGACGGCATTGGGATCGACTGTGAAAGCGGCTCGCGAGCGCGCTTACGAAGCCGTTGCCCGGATTCATTTCGAGGGTTGTCACTACCGGCGCGATATTGCTCTCAGCGCGGCCAGCAGCTAACAATGAAGGATGTTGAATCGGTTGCTCCTAACCGCGTTTTCGATTTTGTTGGCGGCGAGCCTTAGTGGACAAACGCCATCGCCGGCGGGCCGTAGTCCAGTTGCGGCGGTAGCGAAATCCTATCCGACACCATCGCCGTCGACTACACCGACGACGGAGCAAATTATAAATTCGTTAGGCCAGGCCGACTTGCAGGCGGCGCTTTCGCTGTTGAAAACGAACTTCACCAATCCGGAGGCGATCACCGATACCGAGCTTAGTCGCGCCACGTTGACGGGAATGCTCGTTCGCATGCCGGGCGGGTTGATGCTTCTTCCGAACCGCGAAGCGGCTGCGGCGGAACCTGCGGCTCCTTTCTACAGCGAAATCTTCGAGGGCCACATCGGTTATCTGCGGCTCGGCGATCTTCACAGCGCGAACCTCAAGGAACTCGACAAGAAACTTCAGGACTTTGCGCCGAAGAAAGTCGACGCCGCGGTTGTTGATCTTCGGGCGAGCGGCAACGGCGATTTTGCAAACGCGGCCGAGTTCGCAAAACGTTTTTGTCCAAAGGGCAAAGCGTTGTTCAGCGTGCGCAAGCCGGCGGCGCACCAGGATCGACAATTCGTTTCCGACCGGGACCCGGCGTTCCAAGGGTTGGTCGTCGTCCTCGCCGACGGCGAAACATCCGGAGGCGCGGAAGGGTTGGCGGCAGCGCTTAGACTTTGCGATAAGGCGTTGATTATCGGCCAAGCGACTGCGGGGCGGGCCGTCGAATATTCCGACCAGGCTTTGCCAAGCGGCAAAATTCTGCGAGTCGCGACCGCCGACGCGGTTTTGTCCGATGGCCAGCCGTTATTTCCCGGCGGCGTGAAACCGGATTTGCCGGTCGAAATGTCTGCGGTCGACAAGCGTCAGATTTTTCGACTCAGCGGCGAGAAAGGAATGGGGCCGTTTGTTTACGAGAGCGAACGACCGCACTTGAACGAGGCGGCATTAATCGCGGGCACAAATCCGGAACTGGATATTCCCGACGCGCAACGCCGCCTGCGCTCGCGGCCCGGCCAACCGCAACGGGATTCGGTTTTGCAACGCGCTCTCGACGTCGTCACTTCGCTCGAAATTTATCAAAAGCACTAGAGGCATTTAAGACTGAGGGTCGAAGTTCCAAAATAAATGCATCCGCTGGAGGAACGAATTGGCTACAAGTTTCGCAATCCCCTGTTGCTCGCCGAGGCGCTGACCCATCCCAGCCTTGGGCACGAAACACAGCAACGCCATTTTGATAATCAGCGCCTGGAATTTTTAGGCGACGCGATCCTGCAGCTCGTGATCACCGAATATCTTTTTGGGCACTTTAAGGACCAGCCGGAGGGCCAGCTGACAAAATTACGTTCGCGTCTGGTTTCGCGGGACGCCTTGAAAGCGCACGCCGTTGCGATCGATCTTGGCCAATTTCTGTTAATGGGCCGCGGTGAGGAAGCCAGCGGCGGTCGGGCGCGAACATCGACCTTGGCGGATGCGTTCGAAGCGTTGATCGGCGCGGTTTATCTCGATGGTGGATTGGAGGAAACGAAGAAATTCATTTTGGCGCAGGCGGAGCAGAACCTGGCGCAAATCTCGGAAGAGCCGGTGGACATAAATCCGAAAGGAAATTTGCAGGAATTGCTGCAAAGCATTTCGCCGAAGAGTCCCGTCTACGAAGTTCTTTCGCAAACTGGTCCCGAACACGACAAGCGCTTTATCGTGCAAGCCGTCTGGGAAGGAATAATTCTCGGAAAAGGGAGCGGTCGCAGCAAGAAACAGGCGGAAACGGCGGCGGCGGAAGAGGCGATGCGCCTCAAGCGCTGGAAAAAATTAAAGAAACGACGGCGCTAATGTTTTAGCGCGTGAATCTCACCCCATCGGTGATGGTTCCGGATCGCGCCGGTCACAAACTTTTTTGCGCCACTAATTGCATCCGCCAGCGGCAAATCTTTCGCCAAACCCGCGGTGATCGCTGCCGAATAAGTGCAGCCGGTGCCATGGGTCGCGACGTTGCGAACAAACGGCGCTGAGAATTCGGTCGTCCCTTCATCGGTAAAAAGGAGATCGACCGCGTTGTCGCCCGATAGATGTCCACCCTTGAGCAATATGGCGGTTTTGAATTTGCTTTTTAATTCCTTGCCCGCGCGCTCCATTGATTCGCGATCCGAAACTTTCCAGCCCAGCAGTTGCGATGCTTCATCCAGGTTTGGCGTAATCAGGGAGGCGAGGGGAAACAATTCCTTTTCGTAAATATCGATCGCACTCCGTTCCAGCAATGCGTCGCCGCCGGTCGCGGTCATGACCGGGTCGACGACCACCGGAATTCGGGGCTTGAGATCGACCATCGCGCGCGCGATTACGGAAATGATCCCGGCCGAACAAAGCAATCCAGTCTTCATCGCCGCGATCGGAAAATTCTTTGTCAGCACTTCGATCTGCGCCCGAACCATCTCGGGATCGATCGATTCAATTCGTGAAACTTTGCCGGGAATTTCGGCGACAACACAAGTTACAACGCTCAAGCCGTAAACACCGAGCGCATTGAATGTTTTTAGATCGGCCTGAATACCGGCGCCGGCGCTGCTATCGGAACCGGCGATGGTCAACGCGACCGGCGGAGAAGTTGATGGTTGATAGATGATAGTTGATTGAATGTTCGTCCGCGGCTCCGACCGCCTCAACGCTTATCAGGCTCCGCCATTACCAATCGCTTCAACCGGGCAACCTTCCATCGCCTCTTTGCAGCGCGTTTCCTCTTCCGGATTCTCTGGCTGCTTGTAAACGTAGGAATGGCCGCCGTCGTCGTTGCGTTTGAAATTCGCCGGCGCTGTTTCACGGCACAAATCGCAATCGATGCATTGTTCGTCGACGTAAAATTTTCCGGCAGCGTTCTCCGGATATTTGTTTGCCGCATCGGCCATATTTTGGGATTGAGCGGAAAGAAAGGTTAAGGATAAACAAGTGCACGCGCAACGGATTTGACCTTTTGAATAATCAGACGCGACCGTAGACACGCTCCGAGGCGAAGCATCTGGAACGAATGAAAAAGGAAGCAGCCAAGACATTGCGCGCATTTTTGATCGAACTGGTCGTCTACGCAGCGCTGGTCGTCGCTTATTTCTTTCTCGTTCTCCATTTCCTGGGTAGTTGGCTCGGGCAGCTTGAGAATCAGCATCGATACACCTATGCGGGCGTTGCAGTTCTGCTGATGATGGGCCAGGCCGTCCTTCTCCAAAACGTCACAACGTTTCTGTTGCGGTTGATTCGTGGCAGGGCGCCGTAATCTATGTTTTTTCCAATTTCCCATGTGCACATAAGCCCGATCTATCTCGTTATCGTCGGGTTCGTGATCGGTGTTCTGGGTGGTTTTTTCGGGGTGGGCGGCAGTTTCATCGCTGGCCCGGCCCTGCGCGCAGTCGGACTTGATTGGAACTTCGCTATCGGGACCGACCTCGCTCACATCGTTGGCAAATCGGTCGTGGCCGTGCGCCAACATCGCGCCTTTGGCAATGTTGATCTTAAGCTCGGCCTCATTATGGCGATCGGCACGATTGGCGGCGCGGAAATCGGCGCGCAGCTGATTCAAATGCTGAAGCGCGCAGGCAACGTGAACTTAGTCGTCAGCGTTGTCTCGATCGTCGTCTATCTGAGCATCTCCAGTTTTATGGTTTGGGAGAGCCGCAAATCTCTCGCCTCTCTGAAGGGCCGCCGCCAAAAAGGTAAAGAAGATCACTCAGAGTTCGGCCACTTCGCGCGTGCTATTCAGCGGATGAAGATTTGGCCGATGGTGAAGTTGCCGGTATCCGGGATAACGATTTCGCTCTGGGTGATTTTGCTCGTAGCGTTTGTCGGCGGGCTCTTCAGCGGATTCCTCGGAGGCGGCGCCGGTTATATCCGGATGCCGTCGATGGTTTACGTCCTTGGAATCCCAACTCATCTCGCGGTCGGCACCGATTTGTTCGAAATCATCATTTCCGCTAGCTACGGAACGTTCACTCACGCGGTTAAAGGTAACGTCGACATTCTGATCGCGCTCGTCATGCACACCGGGGCCGCGATCGGCGCGCAGATCGGCGCGATTTCGACTCAATATTTCACCGGACCGAAGATCCGCCTGGCGTTCGTCCCGCTTCCGCTGATCGGCGCCGCGATCGTCATTTACACACTGATGACCGGACACAAATTGTAACAGCACATGAAAATTTTGATCTGCAGCAATGGAATGCCGGCCGCCGAAAGCGCCATGCGCCTCGGTGCAGCGTTCGCCGCGCCGCTCAAGGCAGACGTTGTTGTCCTCGGCGTGGCCGAGAAACCCGAAGACGAAGCTTCGCTGCAGCAGGCACTGGAAAAACAAACCGAGTCGCTTCGTTTGCAGAATGTCTCGCCGAAAATTGAAATGTGCACCGGCGATCCGGTTCGGCGAATAACTGACGAGACAACGAAAATAAAATACGATCTCGTCGTTGTAGGCGCGCGGGAAACCGGCTCCACTGGTTTGCATTGGCGCTCGGAAACAATGTACGAGCTGATCAAGTCCATTTCGCCGCCGGTGTTGGTGGCGATGGGTGAATGGGCGCAGCTCAAGCGCTTTCTCGTTTGCACCGGTGGCAAAGAATTCATCGAACAGGCAGTGCAGTTGACTGGAAAACTTGCCAAGGCAGTTGGCGCTTCGGTCACTTTGCTTCATGTCATGGCCGAGCCGCCCGCGATCTACGCCGATCTCGTCCGGCTCGAAGAAGACGTCGATCGTTTGCTGGCGTCAAAATCGGAGCTCGGGATGAATCTGTCCGAGCAAAAAGCCGACCTGGAAAAGCTCGGCGTGCCCGCGGAAGTGCGTATTCGCCATGGAATCGTGGTCGACCAGGTGTTCGCCGAAGCGCGCGAGCGAAGTTATGACCTGATTGTGACCGGTTCGTCGCAGGCGCGCGGGATATTGCGCCATTACATCATGGGCGATCTCACCCGGACGATTTTGAATCGTGCTAATTGTCCGGTGCTGGTCGCGCGCGCCGGCGCCGTTCCGGGCCCGCGCAGTCTTTGGCGTTCGATTCGCCGCGCGTTCGCAACCGAAAAGGCCTGACTGATCACTGCAAAACGGATCAGGTCACGGCGCGAAGTTGTTCAATCGAGATTTCGCCGCGCATCAACGCTTCGCCGACCAGAATCGCGTCCACGCCACACGCTTTCAGTCGCCCTACATCCTGCGGCGTTTTGATTCCGCTCTCGCTGACGAGAAGGACTTCGTCGGGAACTTCGCGGCACAACTTTTCGGTAACGCTCAGATCAACCTCGAACGTCGCGAGATTTCGATTGTTGATTCCAACAATCTTTGCGCCGGCCTCGAGCGCGCGATGCAGTTCGTCTTCAGCGTGCACTTCAACCAGCGCGTCGACTTTATACTCCACCGCCGCCGCCAGAAACTCGACCAGCTGAAATTGGTCGAGCGCGGCGACGATTAACAGAACTGCGTCTGCGCCGTTGGCGACCGATTCGGCGATTTGAATTTCATCGAGCATGAAATCCTTGCGCAGAAGCGGAAGTGAGACCGCCGATCGCACATCTGTGAGGTGCTCCAGATCTCCGCGAAAGAACTTCCTGTCGGTCAAAACTGAAACCGCGTTGGCACCGCTGAGTTCGTACTCCTCCGCGATCTCGATCGGATTAAATGAGTGCGCTATGACACCGGCCGACGGCGACGCTTTTTTGACCTCGGCAATCACTGCAATTGTTTGGTCGCTCGGCTGTAACGCGGCTTGAAAGCTGCGGAAATCGTTTCGGGCACGCGCTTGTCGATCCAATTCCGCGCGACGCGGTCGCAGCCGTTCAATCTCTTCGCGCTTCACGCGCAGAATCTCTTCAAGCCGATTCATGGTTCGATTCAAATTAGGAAAGCATGAACGCAGGAAATTTAAATCCGTCTTTTCCTGTTTTGAAACTCGCTTGACGCCTAGTCGCGCTCACTGCTGCCCTCGCAGCTTTACCTTCTATGTCGCTCGTCCCGGTCGCTCCATTCCTGGGTTCCTGATTTATCCTTCGCTTTGCTGAACGGTTAAGCTGCTTGTTGGTTGCGATTTGCGTCGGATAGCGCTTAAGTCTTTGAGGCCCAGCTTCCCATCAACAAGGAAGCATTATGATGAAAGCTATATCGATCCTGTCGATCAGCGCGCTGGCAGTGATTGTTGCCGGCTTTTTAAACGCTAAGCAGGTCGCCTTGGCCAAAGGAAAGAGCTATTCGTGGAAGGAAAGTATCGTGACAACCGTCTTTTGGATCGGGGAACGCCCAGGCGGACACAATCTGGTGCCGAACCGCGTAAGCTCGTGGGATAAAAATTGGACCAAAAGTTACGGCG
>Ga0210406_10002746_pt1 | contig 19822 bp, 15 predicted proteins | sample IncBWC30MmetaG_FD_155454 | JGI IMG/M metagenome (GOLD analysis project Ga0210406, IMG submission 155454) | Forest soil microbial communities from Barre Woods Harvard Forest LTER site, Petersham, Massachusetts, United States - Inc-BW-C-30-M | ecosystem: Environmental > Terrestrial > Soil >... | reverse complement strand
CGTGAGTCTCGCGCGCTAGCTGATGTCATCAGAACCGTGAGGAGGTGGCTGTCACGCCGCTGTCACGGTAGTCGTGGAAAAACGTTGAAAAACCCCGAACAAACGGTGAATACGGAAGAGAAGTTGACTCTCGGGTTTCATCGCAACTGCTTGATGCTCCTCGGAAAACTCCCGCTCCGGCAAATCGTGATTAAGTTACTCAAGTGGCTGTTAACCGAATGCTTTATGCTTCAAGTCGTTGCGCTACGGACAACTTACGGACAACTAAGAGAAGGGAAATAAGAGCCTGTGTCCCGTAAGCGACGCCAGATAAAGCGTTTATGGGATTTAAGGACTTGGTTCGGGACCAGGAGGTCGAAGGTTCAAATCCTTTCGCCCCGACCACTTTAATCTCACTACTTCAATTACTTCCCCACCTAAGCCTATGAACCGAAAAGCGTCCTGACGAGTGTTCGGGAATACGAACAGGCGAAGCTTGCGCAGCCGGATGTACCAAACTGGACAGACGGAGGCGAAGGAATAAAGTACTAATGAACTGAAGGATTAAACGAGTATAGCGAACGGTCGGGAGCCGGAGATGTCGTTGGATGAATCAGCAACGGGCAACCTGAGTGGTCACCGGCAAACTTTGGGTGTTTGCTGGATCGTGTATGGGATATTTCGGCTGATCATGGGGATTTGCCTGTTTGTGTACACCGGGACGGCGACGGTGATGTTTGGCGCGCTGCTGGGTCGCGTGCCGGACGCGTTCAGCTTGATGGCGGATTTCCATGCCATTTATGCAGTCATGGTGGTGCTGTCGTTTGTCTGTGGCGTGGTTGGGCTATTTGCGGGTCTGACTCTTCTGGCAAACCAGGGGATGGCGCGCAAGTTGGCGCTGATTGCCGCAATCTTGTCGGTATCCGATCTTCCGTTTGGAACCACTCTGGGAATCTTCACACTTATTGCGCTTCTTCCGTTTCGCGACGGCTTTGCGACCGCCCGCGCCTGAAAAGCGCTCTTTGCTAGATTGCTGATAAGAACGTGGTTGAGCGCGCGTTACCCTGCGGTTTGCTTGCTTCTCATATTCCCGCCGAGCAGCTTGATCCCAAGATCCGCTTATTTTTCTTTTCTTTCTAAACGTGCACAACAGGACAGTATTGGGCGCTCGGAAGTCTGATACTCGGATCTCGAGATTCTTAGAAGGAGACTTATGTTCAAGCTTTCGAGTATTACTTTCATGGCAGTAATGGCGCTTGGTGTTTCTGCGCAAGCGCAGACCCAGTCGCAAGTGCAGGCAGACTCCGGCAAACAAGTGACGGAGTATCGAATAAATGTGGTGAGCCGAACGACACAGGCGGTCAGTTATAAGCACCGCAGTGGCGCCACAAAGATTAATTTCCAGGGCACGGATTTAATGCCCGCCGCGGCGGGCGAGGCTAAGGTCGAGAGTAAGCGCGGGGCATTGGAAATCGAGGCGGAATTTTCCGACCTTGGCAAGCCCACGAGTTTCGGCAACGAGTATCTGACTTACGTGTTGTGGGCGATTTCGCCGGAAGGCCGGCCGGTAAACATCGGCGAAGTATTGGTAGGCGAAAACCACCGCAGCAAGCTGGACGTAACCACGGACCTGCAAGCTTTCGCGCTGATCGTAACCGCGGAACCTTATTATGCCGTGCGGCGTCCCAGCAACGTGGTAGTGCTGGAGAACACTGTTCGCAGGGATACCGCCGGTGGTACCGAATTCGTAGACGCCAAGTATGAATTAATCGATCGCGGCGGCTATATTCCCACGGGCTACAACTTCGACCCCGTGGTGTTAAGCGCCCGATTGCCGCTGGAATTTTTCGAAGCGCGCAACGCCGTGCGCATTGCGAAATCCGCGGGCGCCGATCGATACGCCGCTGAGAGTTATGAAAAGGCAGTTCGCCAGATGAACGATGCGGATGCGCTGGCCACAACCAAGCATGAAAACAGGAAAGCACTGATTTCGATGTCGCGTGAAGTTGTGCAGACAGCGGAAGACGCGCGAGAAATTTCCGTAAAGCACATGGACGAAGAGCGCGCCGAGGGCGAACGCCGGGCCGGAAGGGGGCGTGAAGCCGCTGCGAACAATCGCGCGGACGACGAATCCCAGCGCCGCGCCAACGCCGAAGCCACTACCGCGGACGCTGTTCACCAGCGTAACGAGGCAGACCGCCAGAATAACAACGCGCAGGCAGCAGCCCAGCAATCGGCTGGCGCCCAGGCCGACGCGGAAAGAGACCGCAACGAGGCGCAGCAAAAACAACACGCTGCGGAAGCCGATTCCGACCGGAATCGCGCCGCTGCCGCTTCCTCCGACGCACAGCTTCAACAAGCCGTGCGTGACCGCGAGCAGCTTCGCGCCAACCTGCTGCAACAGTTCAACCTGATCCTGGAAACGCGTGACACCGCGCGCGGCCTGGTCGTCAACATGTCGGACGTTTTGTTCGACTCCGGAAAATATACGCTTCGCCCACTGGCCCGCGAAAAGCTGGCCAAAATATCGGGCATCGTGCTTGCGTATCCTTCACTGCGGCTTGCGGTTGAGGGCAACACGGACAGCGTTGGAACCGAACTGTACAATCAGGAACTTTCGGAGCAGCGCGCCGAAGGCGTCCGCAGCTACCTGACCCAGCAAGGGGTTCCGGAATCTTCGACCACGGCGCATGGTTTCGGGAAGACGCGGCCCATCGCGTCTAACGACACCTCGGAAGGACGCCAGCAGAATCGCCGAGTGGAACTGATCGTCTCCGGTGAAGTGATCGGCACCACGATCGGTTCGATTGTTCTTCAGCCAATCGCGACAGCAACGTCCCCGCAGTAAGCCTACCTGACCAGAGGAGCCGGCTCAGAACTTGAGCCGGCTCTTTTTTTTTGCGTATGGATTGCGGATGACCAAAACGAGAAGGAAGCGGCGCAAGGATTGATGATCCCTGCGCCGCCGAAAAATCTGCAGATGGAAATGTGATCCGATCCAGCTTCTTATGGCTTCTTCGGAACCGAGCCGGGTTTGAAGAGGTCGGAGAGGTCGTTGGCGTTGGCGGCGTCGGCGAGATAAACACAGCGCCGGAATAGAAAATAACAGAGGCGTTTTACAGAATAGTGAGGGGAATATTACGGGTCGAAGACTGTAGTAGAAATGCGCAGCTGCGCGGAGGCTAGGTTAAAACCGGCGCTTCGGCGACACCGGCCAGGCCGAAGACGCGCTGGTAACGCTCGACTTCGGCGCGCGGGCCGAGGGCCTTCTTGAAATTGTCGGAAAGTTTCACGGCTGGCCTGCCATCGGCGTCGTTGAGCTTGCAGACCAGGCTTAGCGGGTCGAAGTCTGCGCCACCGTGTGGATTGCAGTTGCGGAAATCGTTGGTCAGCAGCGTGCCCCAGCCTGCGCTGAACCGGATGCGGCGGCCGGGCGTCCATTTTTTTTCGTCGAGAAAGTCGTTGGCCTGGCGAAAATCGGAGGAAGAATATCCCTTATGAATCTTGCCGGAAAAATGGGCGTGCAAGCCGAGAATTGTGTCGGCATCAAGCCCGTCTGAGGCGATGAAGAGTTTCTGGCGGGGGTCGCGCCCTCGTTTTTCAAGCCAGGCAATGTATTCATCGCCAGCCAGAAAGGGTTCCTTGCTGTCGGCGCGCTGTCCGGTCCAGTCGGCCACCCAATCCGGAGCGTTGTTGAAAAACTGCGTCGAGCCAAACGTGTCGGGAAGCAGGATGAGCAATTCGCCCTGATATGTTTTCTGCCACATTTCCAGCAGGCGGTATTGCGCCGTTTTCAATTCTTCATCGTCCCGGGCCATCGCTGCCAGGGCCATGGGCAATTCGTGCGCGTTTGTCCCGATCGCTTCCAGGTCGTGCTGATAGGCCAGATAGGTATTGGAAGTGCCGCCGAAAGTGCTGCCGAGCACGTCGCTCATCGCTTTTACGACGTATTCCTGCCAGAGAAAGCTGTGTCGGCGCCGCGTTCCGAAATCGCTGAGGCGCAATCCAGGCGTGCAGCGCAACCGCTCCATTTTTTCCCAGAGCTTGGTTTTGGCGCGGGCATAGAGAATATCCAGCTCGAATTCGCTCAGGCGCTTCAGGTTGGCGCGCGTCTTTAGTTCGCTGATGGCGGAAAGCGCATAAATCTCCCACATTGTTGTGGCGGTCCATAGGCCGTGGAAGGAAAGGGAGAACTGTCCGTCCTGGACGCTCAGCTCATAATCGGAGAGGCGGAAGTCGCGTTCGAGCCACTCGAGGAACGCCGGTTCGAAGATGCCACGGCGGCCGTAGAAGGTATTGCCGGCGAGCCAGATCAGCTCGGATTTGTGAAATCGCAGTTTCTTTGTTTGTTCCAGTTGTTCCCGAAGCTCGTTGACGTCGATTAAATCGCCAAGGCGGACTTCGGCGGACCGATTGAGGAAGGAAAAGGAAGCGGTGGTCTTTGGAAACTGTTTCCAGATGAACTGGAGCATCAGCAGTTTGTAGAAATCGGTATCGAGCAGAGACCGGGTAATCGGGTCCAATTCCCAATTATGGTCGTGCGCGCGTCGCGCCAGGTTGATAATCACAATCCCAATACTTTACCCTACTCGGAACGAAGTTCGGCAATGGTCTGGCTTCCGAAAAGCCTGCGTGGATTTCGATTTACTTTCCGGCGCTCGCCGCCGGTTGTACAATCGCGCCACCCACAAATCTGCTTTCTCGCACAAGGAGAGTCTAATGAGGTTGCGCACGTTGGTCTGCCTGTTGTCTGCCATTCTTCTGGCCGCCGCTGCCGTTTCGCTCGCCCGGCCGCAAACCCCCGCGAATTCGGCGCCGGTCAAGGAAGGCCTACTTACGGCCGCAGATGTTGGCAATAAATTGTTGCCGGAGAAGGTGTTTTTCCGTGGGCAAATTGCCCCGGTGCAGGCGCGCAACACCGGCGGCGTTCAGTATGTAGATGGATTTCTCGTCTTCGCGGGACTTGTGGACAGCTCCGGCTATTCCACCGGCATCCGGGAAAAGTATCAGGCGTACCTGATCAACGAAGTGCCGGTAGAAATCGGCGGGCAGACACTGAAGCCGGGCGCCTATGGAATCGGGTTTCTGGACAGCAACAAATTTGTGGTGATGGATATCGCCGCCAATGATGTCCTGCAGGCGGCCTCGGCGAAAGATACAGAAATGAAGCGACCTGTGCCGCTGCAGTTTACCGCCGGATCCGGGGCGGGGAACTATCGTCTTTATCATGGCCGGGATTACGTCGAATTTCACCGCGTCAAGTAGGACCTGTCGTTTGTGGAGTGCGGTGGCTCAGCCACCGCTTTTGAGGTTGACGCGATGAGGCGACGGGGCACTTGGGTGGCGATGTTTGCTGCGTAAAAGCGGGAACCCGCCTGCGGCGGGCAGGCTGAGCTCCCGCACTCCAAAGGGACTTGGGGGTGTTTATCCTTTAATTTTGCCGCCCGCTGCATCCCACGTTACGCCGCTCTTCCGGAAATAGGATTCGTTGGCCATGTGGCAGGCCAGGGCTGCGTTGTGGCCGAAGACGGCGTCTTCCACCACTGGCTTTCGAGTGCGGACGGCTTGCAGAAAATTCCACATGTGCGGCCGCAGGCCGTCCCACGAATCGCCCTTGTAGGTGTAGCCTTCCGCGATAGGTTCCTTGCCTGGCGCTGGGTCATTGTCTTCATGCCACTTTTTGTAATACGCCGCGCGCATTTCGTGGGGGAAGCCGTTTGCGTAATAACTGGGCGCCCTGTCTTCGCCGCTTTGCGGGAAATAGGCGATCGTGTTTTCGGTCACCTCCAGAATTCCCTTTGAGCCCTGGAACCGGTAAACCTCGGGGGTTTCGCAACCGAGGTTCAGGCGCAGATACACCGGGATTTTTCCATACTCATAAATCACGGCCTGCACGTCGGGCATGTTGCGCCCGTCATTCCAGCGCAGAATGCCGCCGGCCGCCGTGGCGCGGGCGGGCGGTTCGTTCCATCCGAGCATGTAGTTCAGCCCGCTGACGAGGTGAACGAGCAGGTCGCCGGCTACACCCGTACCGTACTCCTTCCAACAGCGCCAGCGCGCGAAGAGCTTGGGGTCGAATTCGCGTTTGGGCACCGTGCCCTGCCAGGTGTCCCAGTCCATGGTTTGCAGCGAAAGATCCGGCGGCGGAGGATATTCCCACGCGCCAGTCGGATCGTTGCGTCCCAGGGAGCCTTCGACGAGATTCAGTTCGCCGATGATTCCTTTGGCGAGCAAGTCTTTTGCCTTCGCGCAGATCACCGAACTCACTCGCTGCGAGCCGATCTGCACGATGCGCCCCGTCTTTTTGGCAGCCGCCACCATGGCCACGCCGTCCTCAGCGCTGTGCGACATCGGCTTCTCGCAATAGATATCCTTGCCCGCGTTCACCGTATCCACGACCACTTGCTTGTGCCAGTGGTCGGGCACCGCCGCGATAATGCAGTCGATCTCCTTGTTGTCCAGAAGTTCCTGGTAACGGCGCGTGGTCTTGATCTTTGGCCCGGCAATTTCTTTCGCCAGCGTGTGCCGCCCATCATAGAGATCGCAGGCCGCCGCGCATTCCGTGCCGGGTAGGGAGACCGCTGTTGTAAGCAGGCCGGAGCCCTGCATGCCGATACCGATAATTCCGAAGCGAACGCGCTCGACTGCCGCGCCCTCCAGCGAGCCGGGAATCTTCATTGGTTCCAGAGCGATACTTCGTGCCGCCATCATTGCGCCGGTAGTCCCCGCACTGGCTTGCAGAAACGATCTCCGGCTCCACTGTCTTCCGCTCATGATTCTCTCCGTGTTTCCAGATTTGCTTTGCGTATCGTTCGCTACGGCAGCGGCTGGATGCTCACTTCCTTGAAAAACACCACATCGTTTTTGCTGTGATTCTGGAGGCCAAAGTAGCCTTCATCAGGCCGCGGGCCGACCTGAGGTTCGAAATCGAACTTCCGCGCGGGAACCGGATCGCCCTCGTGGTAGTCCGTCACCTTCACGCCATTGACCTCGACGATTGTGTGCGGCCCCTCAATTGTGATCACCATGGTATTCCACTCGGGTCCGGGCTTCGCGGGTTTTGCCAGCGGCTTGGTGAGCGAATAGAGCGTGCCTGTCATGTGGAATTCGTCTTCGCCGGAAGTCTCGGGATGATTGTCAATCTGGACTTCGTAACCGTAATGGACCGGCATCCAAGCCTCACGCGGTTCAATCGGAATGCGGATATAGACGCCGGAATTGTCATTGAAGTCGCGCATCCTGAAAACCACGCGCAGCTTGCAGTGGCCAATCTTTCCGCCCTTCCAATACAACAGTCCCATTCCGTCATGCGTCTCGATCATTCCATCGGTTACCGTCATCTCGCCCGGTCCGACATGCTTCCAGCCGGTCAAGTCCTTGCCGTTGAAAAGCTGCTTCCACTGGGGTTCGGGTCTTCCCGCCGCCGACAGAAATCCCACTGCCGCTAGCACCAGGACTGCACGCAGGGTTCGCATCCCACACCTCCACCAGTTCAGGCGGCGAATAGATTTCGCGCCATGAACCACAAATTTGCCGGCCGCTCGGCCAGACGGCGGACGAACCACGGATACCAATATGTGCCGTAGGCCACCAGGACCGCGGAGCGATAACCCTCGCGCGCCAGACGTTCCTGCTCTTCGCGCTGGATTCCAAAGAGCATCTGCACTTCGAAATTGTTTTTCGCAAATGCGTTCCGGGCCGCGTGGTCCGCAAGCCGCCGGATCAATTTCACGTCATGCGTGCCGAACGCGGCACGCGGGCAGCGGTCCGACGCTTGCGCCGCCATCATCGCGGTTGCCAGCGAGAAATAATTCTCATCCACGTCCTGTTTTTTCGGGTAGGCGATCTCGGGCGGCTCCTTGTAGGCGCCCTTCACCAGCCGAATTGACGGCCGCAGGGGCAGCAATCCCTCGACGTCCTTCTGCGTGCGATACAAATAGGCTTGCAGGCAAATCCCGGTGTTCGGGTATTTCGCGAGCGCTCGTTTGTAAATGTCCAGAGTCGCCTCCACATACGAGCTTGCTTCCATGTCCACCCAGACGATGGCATCCTTCTTTTCTCCGGCGATAATCCTTTCCAGATTTTCAAAACAGAAATCGGGCGAGAGATCGAGCCCGAGTTGCGTCAGCTTCACGGATATTTCCGTGTTCAGACCAGACTGATGGATGCGCAGCAAAACTTCGAGGTAATGCTCGGTTACCTGCAAGGCCTCGGCGCGATCCGTGACGTTTTCGCCGAGATTGGTGAAAACGCTGGCAATCCTCTTTTGTTCGAGGCCACGCGCGGCTTCCATCGCAGCGTCCAGGGTTTCTCCCGGCATAAAGCGCGAAACGCTTCGCCGGACAAACGGATAGTTCACGGCGTTTTCCCGCAGCCATTTATTTTGGGAAGCGGCAAGCAGTATTGACCGCATTAGCGCCATTGTTTGTTCGGCTCTCCTCGACGGGGTAAAAGCGTAACCCCGTTTCGCGGCCCTATTCTAATTCAGATGTGGCGGGATGATAGCTTGCAAAGTTTCTAGGGAGATTGGATGCCGCTCCTGGGCATGCCTGAATGGCGAAGAGCAGCCGAATAGATGTGGCTTTTGGCCCGCCAAGAAGCATCGAAGAGATGCGCGCGGAATGCTCCGCAACACAATAAAACACGCAGGTACGCGAAAAGTTGCGGGCGCGACGGGGGAAAGGCGTTCAGGCTTGCGCCAGGCCAATGACTACAGACTTTTTGCGAAGTCGTGATATATGCTTTTGGAATTTCGTGCATCTAACTGGGTAGCAATACAAGAGGAGATTTATTTATGAAACAACCCAGACTCACTACATTCCTTGGTGCGGTGGTTACCGCAGCTTTACTGTTTACACCATCGGCAAATGCTCAATCACAGGCGGCTGCGGGAAACGCAACGTTCACCGTCACCGCCGTGGGCAAGAAAGATGCCGATGTTTCGAATATCCCGAAGGATGATGTTCAGCTCTATCAGGGCAAGGACCGCAAGCAGATTGGCGATTGGAAGAAAGGTGACTCGCTCTTCCTGGCCATTCTGATTGACGATTCCATCGATAGCACGGCCGGTGGTCAGTGGGACTATCTCCGCGAATTCATCATGGCCCAACCGCCTTCCACAGCCATCATGGTTGGCTACATCACGGACAACGGCACGCGAGTGCTGCAGGACTTTACACCCGACCACCAACTTGCCGCCAAGGCTCTGCGCCTCCCGATTGGCTTTGGTTCTATCGGTTCCAGCCCGTATCTCGGGACCCTCGACCTGTTGAAGCGCTGGCCGAAGACGGGCCCACGCCGCTCCGTAATCCTTATTACCTCGGGAATCGATTTCTTCCGTGGACCGGGTTTTGGCCCGTTTTATCCCGACCTCGATCCGCTGATCTCGCGCGCCGAGCGGCAGAACACCAACATCTGGACGATTTACTATCCGAGCGCCAGCCACCGCGGGCGTTCCTTTTTCCTGGGGAACAACGCGCAGAACAATCTGGACAAGCTCTCCCAGGACACCGGCGCGGAATCCTATTTTCTAGGTACGCAGGTTCCAGTTTCCATCAAGCCGTATCTGGATGAGATCGGCCAGCATCTTAACAACCAGTACCTTTTGACCTTTGCTGGCAGCGGGGGCACGAAAGGGAAATACCAGAGTGTGAAGGTGAAGACCTCGCTTAAGGAAGTGGAGTTTCTCGTGCCCGCTTCCGTGTTCATTCCACCGGCCGGGCAGTAATCGCCGACGATTCAAAACAGAAAGGCGCGAGACGAAAATCTCGCGCCTTTCTGTTTCCCTAATTCGTTGGTCTCGCTCAGATGGCCTGAGTTGAGTCTCGAATCACCAGTTCTGCGTGCAGCTTCTGGGCAACCACGCTCCAGTCGCGATTCTCGTGTCCCGCTTTGATGGCTTCCATCACGATGTTGACCGCCGCGGCTCCCATCGTTTCGAGCGGCTGGCGGACAGTGGTCAGCGATGGGACGGAGAGGCCTGAAATCGCGACGTCGTCGAAACCGATCACCGAGCATTGCTCCGGCACGCCTATGCCGCCCTTAGCCAGCGCGCGGATGGCGCCCAGCGCCGTCAGGTCGTCGAACGCGAGCAGCGCGGTGAACTTTTTTTTCTTCTGCAGCAATTCTTCGGTCAGGCGGTAACCATGTTCGAAACTTGCATTGGCGTCGAACACATCCGGTAGTCGCGTTACCAGTGAGGAATCGATCTCCAGTTTCACGGACTGCGCGAATTTCTGAATTCCGCGCCACCTCGGTGCGCTGTCAATCAGGCGCTTTGGCCCGAGGATAATCGCAATTCGCCGGTGGCCGAGCTGATAGAGGTGCTCCAGCGCCATGCGCCCGCCGGCTTCGTTGTCCACCATTACGAAGCTGACGCGATTGCCTGGAATTTCCCAGCCGATGGTCACCGTGGGAACTTCCGCTTTGTTCAGATCCGCAAGAACGTGAATGTCTACGAGCAGCCAGTTGGCAACCACGATCAGTCCGTCCACGTGGCGTTCAAGCAACATTTCCAGATAGCGCTCGAATCGTTCGCGCTGGTTGTGGGCGTCGGAAAAAATCGGAAGGTACGCGAGAGGGTAAAGGGCGTTCTCGATGCCGCGCATAATCGGTGTGCAGAATGGGTCCATCACGTCGGTCAGCATTACGCCGATGCTTTGGCTTCGCTTGCTGCGGAGAAAGCGCGCCATGGCGTTCGGGCGGTAGCCCAGGCGCTTGGCGGTTTCTTCAATCTTTTTTTTCGTGCCGGAAGCGATGTAACGGGCCAGTGGCGCGTTATTCAGGACGATGGAAACCGTCGCCGGGGAAAAGCCCGTGGCCTTGGCGACATCCCGCATCGTGACCAGTCCGCGCCTGCTCTGTGCTTTCATGCCTGCGCCTCGCGCGCCTATCATCCGGCGATAGCCACTGAAATAGCAAATCCAAAAGAGAATGTTGACTAATCATTGAGACAGTGAAGGAGAGAGTGCCTCTGTGCCGACATGTTTTGGCAGCAATTGCCCGCCGGGCCGGACGTTTTACTCTTCGGGCGGAATTTCAAACGACATTTGCTTGCGAAATCCCGAGGTTTTCCAGACTCCAAAAGCGATTCCCGCCAGCATCCAGATTGAACCCACGATAATCGCTGGGTGGCTGAGATTCAGCCATAGCGCGAGACAGATCACAAAGCCGAGAACCGGTGGAATCAAAAACCCCAGCTTCTTCTCCTTGGCGCGCACGTAATATCGAAGGAATGCCGCCACGTTTACACCCATGAACGCGATGAGGGCCCCAAAATTCAGCATTTCCGCGCCAAGGCCATACGCCTCTCCGCCATTCATGATTTTCTTGAAAGTTTCCCAGGTTAACGACGTCGCGCCCAGCGAGTACGTCTTATATCCGGCCACGATTTCCAGCAGGAATGCCCCCACGAGCGCCACGCCTCCCACAAGGAACACATTATTCCGGGGGATGCGGTGTTTTTCGTCCACGACCCCGAAGAATGACTTTGGCAGGGCGTTGCTCCGCCCCATCCCGTAGAGAAGCCGTGCCGCACCGATCTGTGCGCCAAGGCCGGACCCGAAATTCGCCAGCAAAAGTGTGAATCCCACAATCGGAAATAGAGGTTTCCACGAACGCCCCGCCACATACGAGTATGCCGTATTGATGTCCGGGAACTGCTCCGAAGCCGGCCAGATCAATTGGGCGATGTAAACTTCGAAGGCCGAGAGTATTCCGATCACCAGGCATGTTAATACCGTCGCCAGGAGGATATTGCGCCTGGGATTTTCCGCCTCTTCCGACAATGTTGAAATGCCGTCGAAACCGATATACGTGAGAACGGCGATGGACGTACAGCCGAACAAACCGGTGAACGTGAACGTCATGGGGTCATAGAACGGCCGGGTGAAGTAAGCCCCGTCGTGTGGCGATCCGAATATGTATCGCGCCCCCGCGATGAAAATGGCCACGACCACGATCCCCATAAAGAAGGCCATGCCCGTATTAATGCGGGCTGAGGTTTTGATGCCACGTACATTCAAGAAAGTGAACACAATCACAAAGAAAATCTTCCAGATCCACGGTGGCACGCCGGGGGCGAACTGGCTGGCCTGTCCCGCGCACCAAACGGTGCAAATCAGCGGGTTCAGCATGTAGTCCATCACCATGCTCCATCCGGTGACGTATCCGACGGCGGGGCTCACTTCCTGCGCCACATACGTGAAGGCGGAGCCGGCGCTTGGATAAGCGCGGGCCATGCGGCCGTAGCTGATTCCCGTGAAAAGCATGGCGACCATGGCGATCAAGATCGCCGCGACGACATGCCCTTTTCCGCGATCGCTCAGCACTCCGAAAACGGACATCGGCGCCACCGGTTGAATCACGATGACTCCGTACAAAATTAAATCCGTAAGGGTAAGGGTTCGCCGCAGGCGGGGACCGGCGTCGGTGGCGCCAGCTGGTGTGCTCAAGCACCTCTCCTTTTCGGCGGTTTGCTGCCATTGAAGCCCAGAACCACGGCGCGCGTGAGATTTTTCGGCGCGTCCGGGTTAAGCCCCTTGCGCAGGCCGATGGCGGTTCCCATCAGGTGTGCAGGAATTGCGGTCACAGCGTATCGTGCAAACTCGGGTCCATCAAGGGAGAGTTCGATGAGCAGGTCGCTGTGCTTTTTAAGTTCCGGGGTTGCGCGATTCACAATCACGCAAATTCCGGCGCCCAGTTCTTTCAGTTCCTTCACCAGCAGCGTCTCCGCCTCGGCGGCGGCTTCGGAGATGAAAAAAGTGATCAGCGTGTTCGGCCCGGCAATCGAGCGCGGTCCGTGGCGGAATTCAAGCGAGTGGTATACCTGCGCATAGGAAGAGGACATTTCCGTCACCTTGAGTCCGGCTTCCTGCGCCAGCCAGTAGTGCGCGCCCTGGCCTAGGAAGACATAGTCCGCAAATTTTTTCCTGGCCGTGAATTCCTGGATTTTTTTCGCATTGGCGTCCACCCATTGCTGCCCGCGCTGGGGCAATTGATCGAGCGCTCCGGAGAGCTGGTTGTCACCAACGAACTGCAATCCCAATCTCTGAAATGCCAGCAGGATGGCGGTGAAGGATCGCGTCATCACCGTGCTTTTTTCATCCGCCCAGGTGAGTTTGAATGAGTGGGTGCACAGTGCTTCCAAGGGGCTTTTCGAATTGCAGGTGACCCCGAGGGTTTGCACGGTAGGGTGTTTCTGCAGCAATTCCGCTGCGCGCAACACTTCGGTGGTTTCACCGGAGCGCGACATCAGTACAACCTGTTCCGCCCCGAGCCGCCGGAGCGTCTCTTCGGGGGCGAAGAGCAACTCCGAAGCCGGCACGCCTGTGGCGGGGATATAAAAATGCTTGGTCCACAGGGCAGCAATCAGCCGGGAGAGGTAATAGCTCGATCCGCAGCCAACGAAAAGCCAGGGACTGCGAGGCGAAAAGAGATCGGAGAATTTTTCGAGCTGTTTGGCTTCCAGTAATTGGGTTTCCGTTTCGCTCCAGATGCGCGGTTGGGAAAGGATTTCGTGCAGAGTGTGTTGGCCCGGCTTGTTCTGCCGGGGCCGCGCCGCAGGGCCGGTTCTGGCGGTGTGCTTCGTCAAGGAATGCCTCTTATTGAATCGTTTCAATACTGCTATATTCCGCAATGTGCGTTTCCCGCGCAAGCTTTAATTTTCCCGGGTCGAAGGCACCCACCGCGATGGAAGCGGGTGTTTCCCTGTCCTTTCGGACAGTGCGGCTAATTTTCCACAGCGGATATCTTTTGGCTCACAGCAAGAATTTCGGAAGTAACACCTGTTCACGCTTTGGCGTCTAATAGAATATACAAAGGATACGGTTGGCCCGGCTTAAACCGGGCCGCAACATGAGCGATATTTCTTTCATCTTCGAGCGGCGCCTGTTCCAGCGTATCCTGCTGCACGCGGCCGGCTTCCTGCTGATTTTCCTGGCCGCCTACTGGCTGCGCGAAATCACGCTGCGGCCCAATCCGATCCTGCAAGGCTATCTTCAAATCACCACTGGCATTTTCGCCTTTGTGTTCGCCGCGGTCGCGCTTGTCCGGTTCCAGGGCACCCAGGATCGCATCTCGTTGATTCTGGGATCCGGCTTCCTGCTTTCCGGCGCAACTCTTATCGCCTCCAGCATCCTCTTTTTTCAGCTGATTCACGAGTCGCAAATCTGGTATCTGTGGGCGCCGGTTGCCTGGTGGATCAGCCGTCTGCTGCTGGCCCTGCTTTTTGCGATGGCCCTGCTGGTGGAGCACTTCCGGCCCCGCTCACGCCATCCAAAAATGGAAATTGCCGGTGGCCTGTTCGCCGTGCTCGCGCTGACGTATCTGATTACGGCCATGCTGCGTAGACTTCCGCCTGATGTTTCCCACCAACCCGAAGCCTTTATCCCGAATCCGTTGCAGTTGATCCCCGCAGTCATCTTTCTGATTGCTTTGTTTGGCTACCGCAGGCGCAAGTACCTGCAGGATTCCGGCTTCGACAAGTCGGTCTATCTGGCTGTTTGGGTGAATCTGGCGGCGCAACTCGCGGCGTGCCAGTCGGTCAAGCTGCTTGACGGCCCGTTCGTTTTCGCCCAGTCCATGAATGTGATGAGTTACGCGATTCTGCTTGGCGGCTCGCTAATTGACAGCGCAAAGGTTTTTGAGCAGGTGCGGCATCTGGCGGCCAGCGACCCGCTTACGGGCCTCGCCAACTACCGCAAACTTCTGGATGTTCTGGACACGGAGACAGAGCGCACTCTGCGCACCGGACGGCCATTTGCGGTTCTTCTGCTCGACCTCGATGGACTGAAAAAGATCAACGATACGTATGGGCATCTCGTCGGCAGCCGCGCCCTCTGCCGCGTCGCGGATATCTTGCGATTCCACTGCCGCGCCATTGATACCGCGGCACGGTATGGCGGCGACGAGTTTGCCCTGATTCTTCCGGAGGCGCGCGAGGAAGAAGCGGAACGAGTGGCCGTGCGCATTCGCGAGACGCTTGCCGCCGATCAGGAACACCCACCCCTTTCCGCCAGCATTGGCGCGTCGGTTTATCACGGCGAAGGCGAGCGGGTGGAGAAACTTTTGCAGGAAGCTGACCAGAACCTGTACGTCGAAAAAGCGCGGCGGAAAGAAAGCGCCGCGCGTGCTTCCGACGCTTCCCGCCGCCGCTTGAAAAAGATTTAAGCTGCCTGGCGCCCTCTATTTCGAAGGCTGAAACGGGGTCAACTGGTCGGCGATCTTCGTTTTGTCGCCTACCACCACGATCGTCATCTCTTCCGGCTTGATGTAGTCCTGAGTCATCTTCTGGACGACCGCCGGAGTAACCGCGTTCACTTTCGCTACATATGTTTTCAGGTAGTTTTCGCCGAGTCCCTGGAAGTCTACATTCTCCAATTGTCCGATCAGGGCGCTGCGATTGGAGTTCTGAATCACGAAAATTCCCGAAAGGTAGTTCTGGATTCCCTTGAGTTCCGGCTCGCTGACCGGTTCCTTCTGCATACGCGTGACCTCGCCAAAAATCTCTTTCAGCGAAGGCCCGGTATATTGTGTGGTCACGTCCGCGCTTTCCGCCCAGTATCCGTCGTGATAGCGACGGGAAATTTCACTGCGCGGGGAATAGGTGTAGCCCTTCTGCTCACGGATGTTCGCGGTAATGCGCGAGTTGAATGAGCCTCCCAACAACGCATTTGTTACACCAAGCGCGACGGCGTCCGGGCTTGGTGCGGGAGGGACGGGCAAACCCACAATCAGTGTGGATTGCGGCGCGCCCGGGCGGTCCGTCACATCCAGCACGTGCTGCGGCTTCAGTACCGGAACATTTTCCATGCGCGCCGGTCCCTTGCTCCAGCTTGCAAAGCTTTCTGAGATGGCTTGCTTGACCGCGGCCGCGTCGAATTTCCCCGCGACGTACAGATGCGCCCTCTGTGCGCCGAAATTTCCGGTGTAGAAGTCCTTTGCATCCTGGATGGTCAGTTTCTTGATGTCGGCTTCCGTCGGGACCACTATCGCGTAAGGATGATCGCCGTACAGAATTTTCCGGAACTTCACCAAGGCGATCGTTTGCGGCTGGGAATTTTGCAGTGCAATCTGCCGCAGCGCATCATTCTTCAGCCGATCGATTTCGGATTGCGGAAGGCGTGGATGCTGCGCCACGCCGGCAAGCAGTTTCACCGCATCGGGGGCGAATTCCTGAAGAACGTCGATTCCCAGCTTGGTTTGGTCTTGGCTGGCGTGCACTTCCAGAGTGCTTCCCATGCGGGCCGCGGTTTCCGCCACCTGTTGAGCACTCAGTTTCTCCGTGCCCTCCCTCATCAGGTCGGTCGTCAGGCTCGCCACGCCGGTGCGGGCGGTCCCTTCATTGATTTCTCCGGCGTCCACGGTCAGGCTAATCGCCGCTTTCGGAATAATTCCGTATGGCACGAGCGTGACTTTCATTCCGTTTTGCAGCGTGTAGGTTTCGCTCGCTGGCACTGTGAATGCTTTTGGCGGACCACCCTCGGGTGGCGCTTGCTTTTGCGCGACGGCAGGCGCGATTCCCAGAATGGTTGCCGCGATTGCCAGCAGGCCCAGCTTTGTTAGTGTCGTGTTCATTCGCTTTCTCCTTGCCTACTGGTTTTTCGCCGGTGTTGCGGCGTCTTTCGGTGCGGGTTGCAATTCAATGATTGTGCGATTTGTCGAGCGCAGATACTCCTGCGCGGTTTTCTGTACGAGTTCCGGCGTTACTTTGTTGAATTGGCTCACCAGATCGTTCACGCGCGCGGGATTGTCGTCAAAGAGAGCAAAGCTGGCGAGCAGATCCATCAAGCCGAAGCCGCCGAATTCGCCCATCGTGTCGTAAAGGCTGGAGCGGAGTTTCACTCGCGCGCGGTCGAGCGATTTCTGGTCTATAGGCTTGGTACGGAGAGGCTCGATCACCGTGTCAATGGCCTCGATTACCGTTTCCGGCTTCGTTGTCGGGTCATAGGTGACGTCCGCAGCCAATAGCATCGGCCCTTTGTAGTTGAACATGTTGCCGAGCATGTTGATGCCACCCTCGATGCTGTCGGTCAGACCGCGCTTTTGCACGAGTTCCTGCCGCAGCAGACTGTCGTCGCCTTCGATCAGCATCTGCTCCAGCAGGCCCATCGCGTAATATTCGGGCGAGTTGCGCTCCGGCATCTGGTAACCGATGGCAATCGCGGGGCGCGGCGCCAGCGGGTCTTTCTTTATGACGATCTTTTCCTTTTCCTGCCTTGGTTCGCTCAGGTCGGGTTGCGGGGGCACCTGTGCCGACTTGATGCTGGCGAAATATTTGTCCACCAATTTTTTGGCGTCCGCGTTTTCGAAGTCACCCACAATCACCAGTACCGCGTTGTTCGGCGCGTAGTAGGTGTCGAAGAACTGCTTCACTTCATCGAGCTTTGCCGCCTCAATGTCCGTCAGGTCGCCGTAGAAATTGTGCGCGTTGTACCAGTTGGTGTTGGCGGCCATCGGCAGGTCGATCCAAGGGAAGCCGCCGTACGGGCGGTTCAGCACGTTCACCTTTACTTCGTTGCCCACCACGCCCTGCTGATTTTTCAGATTGTCCTCGGTTACCGCGAGGCCGCTCATGCGGTCTGCCTCCGCCCAGAGAATCGTTTCGAGCTTGTTGGAAGGGACTACTTCAAAGTAGTTGGTGAAATCGAAGCGCGTGGAGCCGTTCAGGATTCCGCCGTTCGTCTGGATCAGCTTGATGAATTCCATTTTGCCCAGATTCTTCGAGCCCTGGAACATCATGTGTTCGAAGAGATGCGCGAAGCCCGTGCGGTCTTTCGGCTCGATGCGGAACCCGATGCGGTAGTACACGCCCACGCAAACAGTGGGCGCGGTGTGGTCCTGCGAAAGCACCACGCGCAATCCGTTGGGCAGCTTGTAATACTCAACCGGAACGTGAAATTCTTCCGCCGCCGCTGCCGTACCCGACACCGCCAAGGCCAACAACAGGCACAGCAGTGTCAGCAGACCCTGCCCGGCTCCTCTTCGTGCTCCTTGCATGCTTCCTCCTAGATCCGAATCGCCGAAATGACTCTGGGAAAGGCTTGAGGCAAACCCCTACTGTGATAAAGACGTAAACGCTTGCCGAAAGTTTCGTGGGAGATCATGGCGCGCTAGAAAACGGCTCGTTGCTGCTGTGTTGCTTTGCTCGCCAGGGAAAAGCGGGGTTCCGCTTTTCCTTCGCCACAGATTTGCGCGGCCAGGTATTCGCCGAGCGCGGGACCGTGTTTGAATCCATGCCCCGATCCGCCGCCGGCAAGCCAGACATTGGACATTTCCGGATGACGGTCGATCAGGAAATCTCCGTTCGAAGTATTTTCATATTGGCAGACGCGCGTTTCCACAATTGGCGCATCTTTCAGTGCCGGGAACCGGCGCGCCACATATTTGCGTGCCCACTCCGCGCCCTCCGCGCTTGCGATGCGCGATTGGGTGTCGGGATCTACCCGTTCGCCGTGGGCGTCGCGCGCCATTTTCAGTCCGCGCGATTCAATGTCGGGCATTCCGTAGACTTCGTCGTTGTTGAAGAGCCACGTTGGCAGGGCCGGCGGCGCAAATCGGTCGTCGCCCGCCGGGCTTCCGAAGAAAAAGACTTCCTGGCGGGTAGGGAAGATGCGCTGCCCTAGCAGCTCCGGGAAAACTTTGCCGAGCCACGGGCCGCAGGCAAATACGAATTGTCCAGCGGAAAATGCGCCGCACCGGGATGTGGCGAGCTTTGAGATCGTTCCGCTGCCATCCGGTGTTACGGCGTGGGCAATCAGGAATTCGGCGTTTTTCTTCCTTGCTTCTTCCATCACCGATTGCACAGCGCGACGCGCGAGCAGCACGCCGCTGCCGGGTTCCAGCAGGCCGCGGCTGACGCCATCAAAATTCACCTGGGGATAGCGCTTCATGAGCACCGCGTTGTCCATGACTTCGTGTGCGATGCCGCAGCGCTCAATTGTGGCCTGCGATTCACGCAGCCGCAGGTCGTCCGCGCCCTCCAGCCAAAGCACCCCCGTTTGTTGAAACAATGGCTGGCCGCACGCCGCCGCAAGCTCTTTCCACTGCACGAGGGATCGCTGCGACCAGCGCGTATAGATCTCATCGGCCGCGTAGCTCATGCGGATGATGCGCGTCTCTCCGCCGGAGCTCGCCCGCCCGTGCGCCGCTCCATATGCGTCCAGCACCAGCACTTTCAGTTTGCGTTTTGCGAGATGCCAGGCCGTCCACGAACCGAATACGCCCGCGCCAACCACGACTACATCGTAGGTAGAGGATTCCGCCATCGCCCCGGTATTCTACCGCGCCCGCGTTTGATGCGTGCTTTTGATTCTCGTGGGGAACTACTTCGAAGCAAGCAGCGCCGCCCAGTGGCTCAGATGATTGAGCGACTCCGTATGCGTCGGGTCCAGATGCAGCGGCGTCACCGACGCCTCTCCCGCAAAAATTGCGGCGTAATCTGTTTCCGCGTCCAGTTCCATGCCGCTGTCAATCCGTTGTTCGCTCAGCCAGTAATAGTCCTGCCCGCGCGGATCCTTGCCTTCGCGCAACACGGTACGCGTGATTTTTTTCGATTGCCGCGTGAACTTCATCCGGCCATTCCAGTTTTCCGGCACGTTCACGTTCAGCAGCACCTGCGGCGGCAGACCCTCTTTCAGGATCAGCTCCGTCGCGCGCCGCGCGATTCTCGCCGACGGCGCAAAATCCGAATTTCCCCGCTTCGAACAAAGCGACATCGCAAGGCCGGGCACGTGATGAATCACCGCTTCGCGCGCCGCGCCCACCGTCCCGCTGTAATAGACGTTTTCGCCCAGGTTTGCCCCGTGATTGATTCCCGAAATCACCAGGTCCGGCGGCTCTTTCA
>Ga0210406_10002745_pt1 | contig 19826 bp, 16 predicted proteins | sample IncBWC30MmetaG_FD_155454 | JGI IMG/M metagenome (GOLD analysis project Ga0210406, IMG submission 155454) | Forest soil microbial communities from Barre Woods Harvard Forest LTER site, Petersham, Massachusetts, United States - Inc-BW-C-30-M | ecosystem: Environmental > Terrestrial > Soil >... | reverse complement strand
CCTGCGATCATGATGCGCCTCGCGCCGACGCGGCACCAAATTTTACGGGATGGCAACTTTTGAAGCGAAAACTCGACTGGAACCGCGGGGCGCGCGCAGCGCACCGCCGCGGCATGATCGGCCTGCCGCTTGTGATCGCTTTCGCGGGTTCGCCGGCAACAGCCGAGGACACCCCGCCGGCTCCCGACGGCGACGTGCAAAGCATCGTGGTCACCTCCAGGAAACTGTCCGTCGAAACGCTGATCGATCGAAAGGTTTACAGCGTGACGGAGGACGCGCAAAGCACCTTCGGCACCTTGAGCGACATCTTGAACGTCATCCCGTCGGTCGACGTCGATCCGGACGGCATCGTCTCGCTGCGCGGAGATTCCAAGGTTTTGATACTCATCGACGGCAAGCCCTCCAGTCAGTTCGCCGGTTCCTCGGCGGGAGACAACCTGCAGTCGATCCCCGCTGAGGATATCGAACGCATCGAGATCTTGACGACGCCGCCCGCGCAGTTCAAAGCGGACGGCGCCGCCGGCGTCATCAATATCATCACACGCAAGAAGCGTCCGGGCGGCACCTCAGGTTCCCTGCAAGCGAGCGGCGGCAGCGGCGGACGCTACGTCATGGGGGCGAACGGCAGCTATAACTCCGGTCCGTTGACGGCGTCCCTAACCGCGGGCTATCGGCAGGACTACCGGGAAAGGCGTGTTGAATCGACGGTGATCGCGCCGGATCCGACGACCGCGGAAACGATCAACAGCGAGAATCGCATCAATGAGCGGATTCGCCGCGAAGTGCCCACCGCCAAACTGAGCGCGGAATACGCCTTCAACGAGCGGCAATCCATCAGCGGCTCCGCGAGTTGGGCGGATCGCGGCGGTTTGCGCACCTATACTCAGTTGGACGGCAGCGGCGCACTCGATGCGGCGCCGCTCAGTTCGACGCGGCGCCTAAGTTCCGGCCATGATCCGGAAACCGACTTGGACGGGCGGTTGGCATTCGCGCAGAAGCTCGGCGCTTCCGGTGAAACACTGGACGTGTCGCTGCACCGATCGACTTCGCATCAGCACGAACACTACGACTACGTCAATGACTCGTTCATTCCGCCGTTGCCCACGTCTTTCAGCAACCTAGCCTTCCAAGAGAATCATGGCACCAGCGAATTTGACGCTGACTACGCAAAGCCTCTGTCGAAGAATGGTTCCTTGAAGCTTGGATATGCCTTCGAGCAGGACGAGTTCAGCTTCGACAATGCCGGCGGCAACGTGGATCCTGTGACCGGAGCTCAAGTCATCGATCCGAGCCTTACCAACGAGTTCAAGTTCCGCCAAGAAATTCACGCGATCTACGCAAGCTATCAGGCAAACGTCGGCGCTTGGACCTGGCTCTCGGGCTTGAGAGCGGAAGAGACGCACACCGATGCGCAGCAACTCACCAACGGCATCACCACCACCAGCAGCTACTTTCAGGTCTATCCCAGCCTGCACGCCGAGCGCAGCCTGTCCGACCAGTCCACGCTGTCATTCGGCGCCAGCCGCCGCGTGGTTCGTCCGGATCCTGCCAACTTGAATCCCTATGTCGATCACGAGTACACGCCGAATCTGCAAGCGGGCAATCCCGACCTCAAGCCGCAGTACGCGCAGTCCTACGAAGTAGGTTATGGGTACCAAAGCGGCGTGCAGAGTTACGGTGCGACCGCGTACTACCGGCTCAATCGCGATAGCGTCACGGACGTGACCGAATATCTGGGTAATGGGCTGACGCTCACGACCAAGACGAATTTGCCGAAGGACAAATCGGCGGGCATGGAATTTACCGCCAACGGCCGGATTGTCCCGCAGCTCTCCTATAGCATCAGCGGCAATCTCTTCTACAGCCAAATCGATGCGACGGCTCTTGGGATCTCAGGTCTACAGTCCACCACCGGTCTCAACGCGAAAGCCAAACTCGACTATCGGCCGACAGACGCCAACGCTGCGCAAATCACGGTGACGCGGACGGACAAGCGGCTGACTCCGCAGGGGTACATCAGTGCCATCAACCTCGTGAATCTCGGCTATCGGTATCAGGTGAACTCAAACCTGAAAGCCGTGGCAACGGTGACCGACCTCTTCAACGGTCAGCGCCTCCACCGGTTCTTTTCCTCGCCGACATTCACCGAAGACTACGAGCGCACGACCCTTGGCCGAATTTTCTATGTTGGTCTGGTCTACTCATTTGGCTTCGCCAACAAGGATAAGCAGCCTGGCTTCGAATACGATACTCAAGCCAACTAGGCGCAGACGCTTTTCCGCAGGGCGCCGCCTGCATCACTGCCTGACCACCGGAACCGCATGTCCGGTTGCACCGCCGCGGGAAAATTCGAACTGCACCAGCCATTCGCGCGCAGAGGGGCTGTCCGCCGGCGCGAACTTCCACTTCCTCGCGGCCTCGTTTGCAAGCCGCGCAAAATACCTGCTCGAACCGCGTACTTCCAAGTTCTCGGCAACGACATTTCCTGCGCGATCGACGGTCACACGAACCGCCACCTTGATTTGGCCGCGGACCGATTCGCGCGCGCGGCGCGAGACGGAGGGAATCTCTTCGTGCAACACCGGCGAAGCCGCGACCGGGGCTGCCGTGGCGGATTGCGTCGCCGCAGACGAGGCTGCCGGTTGCGAGGCCGTCTGATCTGCAATTGACCTGGCGGCGCCGCGACTGTGCAGCACACGGCTGCCGGCCCAAAGCGCGACCAAGACAAGCCCCACTGCCCCGGCCGGTACCAGCCAGGGCGCCTGCCGCTTCGGGATTGCAGCCGACGGCCGAGGCGCGGCCGGCGGCACTGGGGCAGACACCGGCACACGCGGAGCAGTGGCGGCTGGACGCGCAGAGATCGAAGGCACCGGTACCGAAGGCACGGTTACCGAAGGCGCCGGTACCGAAGGCGCGGGTACCGAAGGCGCCTCAGGCTCAGGCGCCGGAGCTGCGGATGCCTGGGGTGGCGGTACGTCCGGGGTGCGCGCGCCCGCGGGATCGATTTGGTCGCGCAGCTCGGAAACGGTGGGACGGTTGCCGGGTTCCGGGCTCAGGCACCGCCGTACGGCAGCGGCGAAGCCCGGAGACAGTGTCGCCGGCAATGAAGGAGCTTCCGGCAGGTTATCCAGCGCAGGGCGGATTCGCGTCAGGGCCTCCACGATCGTGGCGCCGAGTTCCAGCATGTCTGAAGCGGCGTCGACTCCCGCGGTTTCACCCGCCGTCCGAATCGTATCGCTGGCGAGTTTCAGCTGATCATTGACGACCAGAAAGTTCGGCGGCTTCAGCTGGCCGTGCACCAAGTTCTGACGGTGCAGAAAGGCCAGGGCGTCGAGCGTGGGGATCAGCATTTCCCGTACCTCGTCGGCAGTCAGAGCCCGATGCGGAAGGATCTGCGCGAGGTTCTGCTCGGCATATTCGGTGACCACGAAGAGAAAGGGGTGCCCCCCAAGTTTGCAGCGACCGGCCTCGAGGAGACGGATCAGGTGGGGATGGGACAGCGCCGCCCCCATTCGCCAACGCGACAGTTGTGTTTCCGCCCGCGCCGGGTCGGCCGGAATGATCTTGATTGCGGCATTGGAGAGCTTTTGTGCCTTGCAATCGGTGAGGAACACGACGCTGTGGTTTGATCTGCCCAAAAAGCGGCGCAGCGGAAAGACGCCGTTGACAACCTGGCTCTCCCACTTCGACCAGATCTCGGTCTCGGTCATCGTCTGCCTCCAGAGCCAAGAACAGGCTCCCATTGGCCATACGAACATATCATCAAGGGTTGCTCAAGGAACGGCGGCGCATGTCAGCGTTTAACGACACAATCGACTACTGCCATAATAGAGCGGCCTATGCCTATCCTACAGTGTGTGAATGCGCGGCAACGCGATCTAGGCGGCTTTGTCGTGCGCCGAGTGCTCCCCGCCGAGGGGCGTCAAATGGTGGGCCCGTTCATTTTCTTCGATCACCTGGGTCCGACTCAATTCGCGTCGGGACAGGGAATTGACGTGCGGCCGCATCCTCACATCGCACTCGCGACGGTCACGTATCTGTTCGCCGGCTCGCTCGAGCATCGCGACAGTCTCGGCAACGTGCGCGAGATCCGTCCCGGCGATGTCAACTGGATGACCGCCGGGCAAGGCATTGCGCATTCGGAACGGACGCCCCATCCGGCGCGCGCGGCGGGCGAAACAATTCACGGAATCCAAAGCTGGGTGGCGCTGCCGGATGGCCAGGAGGATGGCGAGCCGGATTTCACGCACTACCCCGGCAGCGCGATTCCGCAGCGCGTGCTCAGCGGGGTGACGCTGTCGGTCGTGGCAGGTGAAGCCTTCGGATTGCGCTCTCCGGTCGCCACTTTGTGGCCAACGTTGTATGTGGACGCCCAATTTGCGCCAGGCGCCGTGTTGGAGGTCCCGTCCGAGCATGATGAACGCGCCGTATACGTCGTGCGCGGCGAACTCGCGATCGACGACGGCAAGGCGGTCGAGGGTCAACTTGCCGTGCTCACGCCCGGAAGGAAAATCCGTCTGCGCGCGGACGGCGAGACGCGGGCGATGTTGTTGGGGGGCAATCGCTTTCCCACGCCGCGCCTGATCTGGTGGAATTTTGTGGCCTCTTCTCAAGAGCGCATCGAGCGCGCCAAGCAGCGCTGGGCGAATCGTCAATTCCCGCCGGTCCCGGGCGAAACGGAATTCATCCCGCTGCCTCCGCGATGAGCCGCAGGCCGGCCTGTTGCCGGCCGGCGCGGGGCCTTAATTTTGACTATTGCCTGAGGAGGTTTGTATGAGCGACAAAACGGCGACGGTGCATTGGGAAGGTCGAGGCAAGCACGGTATGGGCAAGATCAGCACCCAGACCGAAGCGCTGAAGTCCTATCCGTATGGCTATGCCAGCCGCTTCGAGGATGACAAGCGCGGCACCAATCCGGAGGAATTGCTGGCGGCAGCGCACGCGGCCTGCTTTACGATGGCATTCTCCTTTGGCTGCGACGCGGCGGGCTTCGCGACGACGGCGATCGACACGCAGGCTGCGGTGCGATTGATGATGAAGGGCGGAGGCTTTTCGATCGAGCACATCGGCCTCAAGCTCGAAGCCAGCGTACCGGGAATCGACGAAGCCACTTTTCAAAAAATCGCCGCCAAGGCGAAACAGGATTGCCCCTTGTCCAAGGCATTGGCCAGCGTGCCGGAAATTACGCTGACGGCAATTCTGCGCTAAGAGCCCGTATTCAGGTGATGACGGGCGGCCGGCGAAAGGCGCGCAGCAGCGCGAGGATCGAGCCGGCGGCAAGCGCCATGAACACGAACAACCCGACCATGAACATTTGATTGGAGAGTTGCGGCGGCGCGCTGCGATGCGCACCCAATTCCAGCCAGTGCACGTAGCAAACCATGGCAACCATGAGGCAGCCAAACCACACGCCGTGCGCCACCAGCATCGATCGCGTTTGCGCGATGTGTTCCGGCGCCAGCCAGTAGTCCCGGTTCGGCAATTTCATGTCGCGTGCCTTCGAATAAACCATGGTCAGCAGCGCCACCATCGCAACGGGGAAGCCAATGCCCATCGCGAAAATGAATTTGGCATAGAACTCGCGGGTCATGTGGGCGTTGGGATGGCCCGCGGCGTCGAAATGAGACGCCACCAAGGGCGGCAGACTGGATATGGTATTGGAGAAATAAAAGATCGCGAACAGCAACGCCAGTGCAAATGCGATCCAGGGAGGTCTTCTCATCGTTGCGAGCACCATAGCACAGGGAAGAGAGGGTGATTCATCGGCGCACCGGAAGGCAGCTCATCCTTAAGGCCGGGGAATTCCGGCGATGTCCTCCAGCGGCGCGGCGCATGCCGTATGTCGTCGCCGATGAACCGCACGGAGAACACCCGGCGGCGCTGCGCGCCGGTGACACCGCGTGCGCCGTGCAGCATCAGCATGTGGAAGCAAACGGCATCGCCCGGCTGCAAATCCCAGCCGAGGATGTGAAATTCATCGCGCGCCGCGTCGATGTTCGGCAAGTCGGCAAGCGACCCTTCCGGAAACCACTTCGCCTCGGCGTCCATGAAGGTGCGGGGCATGAGCCACGGCCCCAAATGCGATCCTGCCACGAGTTCCAGAGTGGATTCCCGGTTCACCGGATCCACGGGGATCCAGAAGCTCACGTTCTGCCGCCCGTCGATGTTGTAGTAGGGCTGGTCTTGGTGCCAAGGGGTCGCCTGCCGGGTTCGCGGTTCCTTGGTGAGCATATGATCGTGGTACAACCGCGCGGTTGAGCTCTGCATCAACCGGCCGGCGGTTTCCGCCAGAGCGGAATCGAAGATAAAGCGGTGGTAGTGCGCGTTGTCCTGCCAGTTGCAGAAGTCTTCGACGAAGCGGCCCGGATCGTCCCGGCCGCTGGCCACGATGGCTCGCGGACTCAACTCCGCCAGATTCAAGTCGATACCCGCACGCAGGGTTTCGATTTCGTCCTGCCCAAACAGCTGCCGAATGCACACCGCGCCATCGCGCTGATATTGTGCGACCAGTTCCTCGTCGATCATACGGGCAGCGCCTGCAGTATTTCCTCGATCAGCGCCGAACCTCGGTATGCGAAGCCCGTATAAATCTGCAATAGATTGGCGCCGTGGCGCAGGGTGTCGCGCGCATGTTGCGCGCTGACGATCCCGCCGACACCGATGATGGGAAAGTCGGCGCCCAGTTCGGCCCGCAGCTGCGAAATGATTTTCAGGGAAGAGGGATGCAGCGGGGCGCCGCTCAGGCCGCCACGCTGTTCAGCGGCGGGCGGCGGCCGAAGCACGCTCAAATCGGTGGACGTGTTGGTGGCGATCACACCGTCGAGTTGCACGGAGCGCACTTCTTGCGCCAGCGCCGCGAGCTGCTCCGGGCTCAAGTCCGGGGCCACCTTGATCAGCAGGGGCACGCGCCTCGCGAAGCGCTGTTGCAGGGCGAGCCGCTCTTCGAGCAGTGTGCCAAGCAGGCGCTGCAGCCCATCGCGAGCCTGCAATTCGCGCAAGCGCTCGGTGTTGGGCGAGGAGACATTGACCGCCACGTAGTCCGCATGCGCATAAACCTTCCGCAGACAGGCGACGTAGTCATCCGGCGCATTCTCGATGGGGGTATCAAAATTCTTTCCGATGCTGACGCCGCGGATTCCGCGGTAGCGGCTGCGAGCGAGCTGGGAAACGAGGTGGTCCACACCCTTGTTGTTGAAGCCCATGCGGTTGATGAGCGCCTCGCTGCCCGGAATTCTGAACATGCGGGGCTTGGGATTGCCCGGTTGCGGCCGCGGCGTCACCGTGCCGAGTTCAATATGGCTGAAGCCCAGCGCACCGAGCGCATCCAGATAGTCGCCGTTCTTGTCGAAGCCCGCCGCGAGCCCTAACGGATGAGAAAACTGCAACCCAAAGTTGCGCACCGCCAAGGCCGCTGGAATGGCCGGCGCCGGCCAAAAAGGCCGCAAGCATTTCAACCCCGCCAACCCCAAATCATGAGCTACCTCCGGATCGAGGCGCCGCAGCAACGGCAGCCCCGCGCGCGCCAGAACCGCGGCCGGGCTCAAACGTATCTCCAGGTCGCCAAAGCGCCCAGATAGAAACTGGCCTCCGTGAGCAGCTGCGTGAGGTCGAGCGCGTCGCCCGAACCGCTGATTTTCTTGTGCCTGAGAAAGGCGATGGCGCCCAAGCCCGCGACGACGGCGGCGGCCAACCCGGTGAGGCCCGGGATGCCGAGCAGCACAGCGGGTGCGAATCCAATCAGCAATGCAAAAATCAACGCCCCGTGCGAAACCTTCGGCGCCGTTTTATCAGGGCGCGCCGCCATGACGGACACGAGCAACGCGAAGCTGGCGGCTAAGCCCGCGATCATGATCAATGCCAGCGGAACGTTGGCGGGAACCGCGAAGGGGAGCTTGGCGGCGGACAGGGCCATCAGTGCGTTGTACTTGATGAGCAGGCACAGCACGCGGCCCAGGAGATCGAGCCGCGCCGCCGGCATCGCCCGGAATTCGGTGGTCAGCACTGCCGTAAGCGCCATCGACAAGATCACCGCCACGCTGGAAGGCCAAATTTGCGCGGCCAGCCAATAGACCGCCCCGCCCAATGCGCCAATCAGTATTCCAAGCAGCGGCGCGAATTGGCCGGTCACGCGCACCGGGAACCTGTCCTAGGATGGGCCCCAAGGCTCATGCTCGTTTGCGCTCGAAACCGCCCGGCGCCGCCAGCGTGGCGCGCAGATAGTGACCCGTGTAAGAAGCCTTGTTGGCCGCCACCTGTTCCGGTGTGCCCACGGCAATGATGCGGCCGCCGTTATCGCCGCCCTCCGGACCCAAGTCCACCACCCAGTCCGCGGTCTTGATGACATCGAGGTTGTGTTCGATCACGATGATCGTATTGCCCTCGTCGCGCAGCCGCTGCAATACCACGAGCAGCTGGGCAATATCGGCGAAATGCAGGCCCGTCGTCGGCTCATCGAGAATGTACAGCGTGCGCCCGGTGGCGCGCTTCGAGAGTTCCTTCGACAGCTTGACGCGCTGCGCCTCGCCTCCCGACAACGTCGTCGCGCTTTGCCCCAAGCGAACGTAGGACAGACCCACATCGAGCAGCGTTTTGAGCTTCGGCTGCACCGTGGGCACCGCCGAGAAGAACGGCAAGGCATCCTCGACCGTCATCTCCAGCACTTCTTGAATATTCTTCCCCTTGAAGCGGATCTCCAGCGTCTCGCGGTTGTAGCGCTTCCCCTTGCAGACATCGCAAGGCACATACACATCCGCCAGAAAGTGCATTTCGACCTTGATCACACCGTCGCCCTGGCAAGCCTCGCAGCGCCCGCCCTTGACGTTGAAACTGAAGCGGCCCGCTTCATAGCCGCGGGCGCGCGCTTCGGGAACGGCGGCGAAAATCTCGCGGATCGGTGCGAACAGACCGGTGTACGTCGCCGGGTTGGAGCGCGGCGTTCTTCCGATCGGGCTCTGATCGATCTCGATCACCCGGTCGATGTGCTCCAGACCCTCGATGCGATCGAAGTGTGCGGTACCGGCCGATGCATGGTTCAATTGCGTGGCGACCGCGCGAAACAACGTGTCATTGATCAGGGTCGACTTGCCCGAACCCGACACGCCCGTGACGCAAGTCATCAGCCCCAACGGAAACTCGGCCGTGACTTTCTTCAGGTTATTGGCGGTGGCGCCGATCACGCGCAGCATGCGCTTCGGATCCGGAACGTGTCGCAAGCCCGGTATCTCGATCCGCCGGCGGCCGCTCAAATATTGGCCCGTGATCGAATCGGGATGCGCGGCCACCTCGGCCGCGGTTCCTTGCGCCACGATGTTGCCGCCATGCACCCCCGCGCCCGGCCCCAGATCGACCACGTAGTCGGCCTGGCGGATGGCATCTTCGTCGTGTTCCACCACGATGACCGTATTGCCGAGATCGCGCAGATTGGCCAGCGTGTCGAGCAGGCGTTGATTGTCCCGCTGATGCAATCCAATCGACGGCTCGTCCAGAATGTACATCACGCCGACCAATCCTGAGCCGATTTGACTCGCCAGACGAATGCGCTGCGCCTCGCCGCCCGACAAGGTGTCGGCGCTGCGGTTCAACGTCAGGTATCCCAACCCGACGTTGTCCAGGAAGCCCAAACGGTCATTGATCTCCTTGACGATTTTGACCGCGATTTCGCCGCGCCAGCCGGCGAGCTTGAGCTTGCCGAAGAACACCAGCGCATGCTCCACCGACAGCGCTGAGATATCGGGAACGCTTTGGCCGCCGACGAACACATTTCTCGCGGCGCGGTTCAGCCGCGTTCCCAGGCAATCAGGGCAGGGCCGGGAGGAACGGTACTTGGCCAGTTCCTCGCGGACTGCGACGGATTCCGTTTCGTTGTAGCGCCGTTCGAGATTGCGGACGATGCCTTCGAAAGTATGCCGGCGTGAAACGGTGCCGCCCTTGCCATCCAGATATTTGAACTCGATCTGCTCATCGGCGCTGCCGAACAGCACCAGATCCTTGATTTTTTGCGGCAAGGTCTCGAACGGCGCCTCGATGTCGAACTTCGAGTACCGGGCGAGGGATTGGATCAACTGGAAGTAATACGCGTTGCGGCGGTCCCAGCCGCGCACGGCGCCGCCGGCCAGCGACAAATGCGGATTCGCGACTATCTTGGCAGGATCAAAGAACTCCTGGGTACCGAGTCCATCGCAGGTAGGACAGGCGCCGATGGGACTGTTGAATGAGAACAGCCGGGGCTCGAGCTCGCTCAAGGAATAGTTGCAAATGGGGCAGGCGAATTTGTCGGAGAACACGAGTTCCGCGCGCTCCGGTTCGTCCATGTAGGCGATGCGCGCGACTCCCTGGCCTAAGCGCAGGGCCGTTTCAAAGGACTCGGCCAGCCGTTGCCCCATATCGGGCCGCACTTTGAATCGATCGACGATGGCCTCCACGGTGTGCTTGCGGCGCACGTCGAGTTTGGGCGCCTGATCCAGCTCGACCACCTTGCCGTCGATGCGCGCGCGCACGAAGCCGCCTGCCTGCAGTTCGTCGATGAGTTCGGCATGTTCGCCCTTGCGCTCCGCGATCGCGGGCGCGAGCAGCATCAAGGCGGTCCCTTCCGGGTGTGCCAGCACCGTGTCCACCATTTGGCTCACCGTTTGCGCGGCCAGATCGATATGGTGGTCGGGGCAGCGCGGCGTTCCGGCACGCGCGAACAACAAGCGCAGATAGTCGTGTATCTCCGTGACCGTTCCGACGGTCGAACGCGGATTGTGCGAGGTCGACTTCTGCTCGATGGATATCGCCGGCGAGAGTCCTTCCAGGGAGTCGATGTCCGGCTTCTCCATCATCGACAGGAATTGGCGGGCATAGGTGGACAGCGATTCCACATAACGCCGCTGGCCTTCGGCATAGATCGTGTCGAACGCCAGGGACGACTTGCCGGACCCCGACAGGCCGGTGAACACAATCAATCGATCGCGGGGCAGGTCGAGATCGATATTCTTCAGGTTGTGGGTCCGGGCACCCCGGATTCGGATATTTTGCATCTAACCAATCACTATACGCGCCGCGTCAAGCGCGGGTAAAACGACCTTGAGGGCGCGCTCGAGCGGGCGTATATCTGCACTATTGCGCACCTCATGGGCGATATGGGGCTCAAGTCCGCCGTGTACAATATCCGGCACTGAATCGAGGCTCGAGGGGAAGGACATGGCGCGTGGCGTAAACAAAGTCATTCTGGTCGGAAACCTGGGTGCCGACCCTGAAACCCGTTCCATGCCGAGCGGCATGACGGTGACCAACATTCGGATCGCCACGAGCGAGTCGTGGAAAGACAAGGCTTCCGGGGCCCAGCAAGAGCGCACCGAATGGCACAGCATCGCCCTATTCGGCCGTTTGGGTGAAATCGCCGCCGAGTACCTGCGCAAGGGCTCGCAGGTGTTCGTGGAGGGCAAGCTGCGAACCCGCAAATGGCAGGACAAGCAGGGCAACGACCGATTTACCACCGAAATCATCGCCGATAATATGCAGATGCTGGGAGGCCGCGGAGGCGGTGCCGGCGGCGGCACGGGTGGCGGTGAACGCGGCGCGGCCGCGGGCGGCGCGCCGCCGCGCGAGGATTACGATCAGTCGCCGGCGCCGGCCGGCGGCAAAGAGGAATTCGACGACGACATCCCGTTCTAGCTTCGGGGGGCGAATTGGGCGCGAAAGCAGTGCGGACACCGGCGGTTGATTCGGGTGGCGGCAAAACCACGCTCTGCTCCTGGGTCAAGGCGATTTGCCGTGCGCTGGATGCCGCCGGCTGCGATAGCACCGCACTGCTTGCGGAAGCCGGTTTGGATGCGAAGTCGCTCGACTGCCCCACGGCCCGCTGCCCCGTAACCTACACCCTGCGGCTGTGGAAAATCGCGCTCGCCGCGACCGGTGATCCGGCTTTCGGCCTCAAAGTCGCGAGCTACATCAGGCCCACGAGCTTTCATGCCATGAGCTACGGCATGTCCGCGAGCTCCACCCTGAAAGAGGCTTTTCAGAGGGCGCAGCGCTACTGTCACATCGTCAGCGACGCCGTGGACTATCAGTTTTTTTTGCGCGGCTCCGAGTACCACTTCGTCATTTCTCCGACAACCGATCTGGGCGACGCACCCATCGATGCCGTGGTGGGACTCTATTTGCGCATGTGTCGCTCGCTGATCGGTAGAGAATATTCGCCGCTGCGCATCGAGTTTCGGCGCTCGCCGCCGGCGAAGCTGGATGATTTCGTGAATTTGCTGCGGGCGCCCCTGACATTTGACGCGCCCCAGACGAGGTTGGTGTTCGATCGGGAGAGTGTCGAACGCGCTCTGGATGGCGGGAATCCGGAACTGGCGCGGCACAATGATGCGATCGCCCTTCAATACCTGTCGCAACTGGAGCGCGACAACATCGAAGTGCGCGTGCGCGAGGTCTTGACGCAGCGCTTGGCGCATGGCGAGCCCTCCCAAGAGGACATCGCGGAAATTCTCAACATGAGCGCCCGAACCCTGCAGCGCAAATTGGGCGAATGCGGCACGACTTACAAAGAAATACTGGATGACACGCGCTACGCGCTGGCGCTGGCTTACTTGAGCGCGCCGAGACACAGCGTCAGCGACGTCACCTACCTGCTCGGTTTCTCCACGGGAAGCTGTTTTACGCGCGCCTTTCGCCGCTGGACCGGACAATCGCCCTCCGATTGGCGTGCGGCCGCGGGGACGAGCATCGATCTGCGCGTTGCCCCATAGCTCACGCAGGAGCGTGGTTGGGCCCCCGCGTTGGGTCCTGCAAAAACCGTATGAGCAAGGCAGTGACTTTCTCGGCCTGCTCCTGTTGCACCCAATGGCCCGCCCCACTGACCAAGTGCAGACCCGTCATACGCGTGCACACGCCGTCGCGCATCTTCTCGGCGGCCCCGGGGGTTTGGTACACCCCCCAATCGCTCTCGCCGGCAATGAAGCAGGAGGGCACGTCGACGGTCCGATCCGAAAACAGCTGAAGCTCGGCGATTTGCTTGGCGTCATAAAGGCACCGGTAGGCTTGTAGCCCGCCCTGAAATCCGGTCCGGCCGTACTCGGTGCTGTATACGCGGAGTTCATCCTCGGTGAGCCAGTGACATGCCGCGATCTCGGCGGCGGAAGGCATCTCTCGTGCCACCGTTTCCGCCATGCCTGAATCCAGCTCCATCACGTAATACGTCGGCATCTTTGCCAACTCATCGGCGGTGCGTGCCTTGAGCGGGAACGGTTTGTTCAGCTTCCAGTCGGCACCCTTGTAGTGGTAGTAGGCCCGCAGGAACGCGTGCAGGCCCTGCGGGGCGTTCAGCATGTTCGCGTTGGCCTCGCGCGTGCAGAAGTACCGCATGTAGTATTTGCGCGGCCGCTCGAGCGCCGCCAGTTGAGCATCGATATCGGCACCAGGCGGCGTTTCAGTTGTGCCCGGTCCTTGCGCCTGCTCCGCCGTATTGAACGGCAGCGCGGGTGGTCCGGCAAAGGGTGCGCTCATCATGACCACCGAACGGAACACATCGGGCCGCAGCAATGCACACCACGCCGCGACCGGCGAACCGGCATCGTGGCCCACGACGGCCGCGACGCTCCTAAGCCCACAGGCAAATACCAGCGCCAAGGCGTCCAGCGCCATATTGTGGGTGCTGAAGGAATCCAAATCAGCATCGTAGGCGTCGTCCCAGCCCGTGGTGCGGCCGAAGCCGCGCCGATCCGGGGCGATGACGTGATAGCCGGCGGCTGCCAACGGCAGCATGACTTTGCGCCAGCTGTAGGCCAATTCCGGAAACCCATGCAGGAGCAGTACCGCCGGGCGGCCCGGCGTCTCGTACCCAGATTCCAAAACGTGCACGGTCAGGCCGTTGATATTGCCGACCGAGCGGGAGCGAATGCCACGAGCAAGGGTGCCGTTCCCGTACGGCGGAAGGCCGGCGTCTGTGATGATAGCCACGGAGCGGCTCAACTCAAGGTGCCGAGCGAGGTCTCCAAATCGTTGGCCAGTGCGATGAGCTTCGGGCGAACCTTTTCCAGCAGGAAATCCTTCGACACCATGTAGGCGGGGGCGCCGCAATTGATGGGCATGGGCGGCAGGCCGCCGCCGGGCCGCACGGGAACGGCGATGCCATTGACATCCTTCTGCCACTCGCCGAAGGAGCAACACACTCCGAGTTCGCGGATGTCGCTCATCGCCCGATCGATGCCCGCCTTGATTTCCAACCAGCGATCATCGGGAACCAGCTCGCGCACGCGCTCCATGATTTCGTTCCTCTCTGTTTCCGATACCGCGGTGATGTAGGCGCGACCCATCGCCGAGGTCGCTATCTGGATGCGCGCGCCCATATCCAGGCTCAACGTGACCGCGCCCGAGCCACGCACGACATCGATGTACAACATGGACAATCGATCGCGCGTCCCCAGGCTCACCATGCATTGACCGAATTCGGCCAGTTCCTGCATGCGCGGATGCGCCAGCTTGCGGATGTCCAGGCGTGCCAGCATGGCGCTGCCCAAACTCAAGGTGGCAATCCCCAAGCTGTACTTGGCGCTGTCCTCGACGTACACCAAGTAGCCGAGCTTGGTGAGTGTGTTGGTGAGCCGCGAGACGGTCGATTTCGGCAGGCCGCAGGCGCGCGCGAGATCTTGGTTGCCGAGCATGCGATCACCGTGGCGAAAGCAGGCCAGTACCTCGAGTCCTCTGCCCAAGGCATTGACGAAGTGACGATCGGCTTTGGCCGCTGCGGTGACCGCGGATATGTTCGGCTTCTTCGACAGCATCATTGACAACGCCTCCCCGGCATCCTCATAATTTTGCACCATTTCAGAATTGTATTCTGTTCTGCAGAACAGAATTTAAACGGAAACCTTCCATGCGTCTAGAATTTACTGAAGAGGAACAAGCCTTCCGCGAGGAGGTTCGGGCTTTTCTTAGAGAAAAGCTGCCGCCGCCCATCCGCGACAAGGTCTTGAATGGCTTCGAATTGAGCCGGGAAGACCATGTGCTGTGGCAGCGCACCCTGCACGAGCGTGGCTGGGGCGGCGTCGGCTGGCCCAAGGAATTCGGCGGCCCGGGCTGGAATTCCGTGCAGCAGTACATTTTTGAGGAGGAAACCGCGCAGGCCGGCGCTCCGCGCCTCATTCCCTTCGGCACCAAAATGGTCGCGCCGGTCATCATGGCCTTCGGCAATGCTGCTCAGCAGCGGCGATTTCTGCCGCCCATCAGTTCAGGCGCGGAATGGTGGTGCCAGGGCTACTCCGAGCCGGGCGCCGGCTCGGACCTGGCGTCGCTCAAAACCCGGGCGGTGCTGCAGGGCGATCACTACATCGTCAATGGCCAAAAAGCCTGGAATACGCTGGGTCAATACGCCGATTGGATTTTTTGTCTGGTGCGCACCGACGCGGCGGCCAAGCAGCAATCCGGCATCAGTTTTCTTTTGATCGACATGAAGAGTCCGGGGATCACGGTGCGGCCCATCACCCTGTTGGACGGCGGTCATGAAGTGAATGAGATTTGGTTCGAGGATGTGAAAGTGCCGGTCGAGAATCGCATCGGCGACGAAAACAAGGGCTGGACCTATGCCAAATTTCTGCTCGGACATGAACGCACCAACATCGCCGGCATCGGCGGCGCCAAGCGCGAGCTTGCGCGGCTGAAGCGCATCGCGGCCACCGAGCGCAAGAATGGCCGGCCGCTCATTGAGGACCCGTTGTTCGCCGCCAACGTCGCACAGGTCGAGATTGATCTCTGGGCGCTGGAAATCACCAATCTGCGCGTGCTGTCCCAAGAGCGCGGTTCCAAGGCGCCGGGGCCCGAGGCCTCCATTCTCAAGATTCGGGGCACCGAGATCGCGCAACGTATTTCCGAACTGCTGATGCGCGCGGTGGGTCCTTATGCCTTGCCATTTCGCCGCGAAGCCATGGCCGCCGGCTGGCAATCGGATCCGACGCGCGAGGCGCCGGGTCCGCGCTACGCCGCGACGCTCGCGGCGGCCTACATGAATCAGCGCAAGCTGTCGATTTTCGGCGGCACCAACGAAATTCAGAAGAACATTATTTCCAAGATGATCGTTGGTCTCTAGAGAGCCGCAACATGAACTTCGAATTCAGCGACGAGCAGCAGCAGCTGCACGACACGGTCGAGCGTTATCTGACCGACCAATACACGTTCGAAAAATTTCGCGCCATCAACGCCTCGGCCGCGGGCTGGGACAAAGCGGCCTGGGCGGGATTGGGAGAGCTCGGCGTACTGGCCCTCAATGTGCCGGCGACGCAAGGTGGGCTCGGGTTTGGCCCTCTGGAGACCTTGAGTGTCATGGGCGCCTGCGGCAAAAGCCTGCTGCTCGAGCCCTTCTTGAGCAGTGCCGTGATCGCCACCGCGGTGCTTCGGGCCTGCGCCCAGGATGCGCCGGCCGCGGATCTGCTCACTCGCATGGCGGGCGGCACGGCGATCGCCGTGCTCGCCCACTATGAGCCCGACTCGCGCTTCGAGTCTCAGTGGGTAACCACCAAGGCGCGAAAATCCGGCGATGCCTACACGCTCGATGGCCACAAGGCGGTGGTGATGCATGCCGGCGCGGCGGACACCTTGCTCGTCTCAGCGCGCATCTCCGGCGAGCCCAAGGACGCCAGCGGTGTTTCCTTGTTTCGGGTTCCTCGCGATGCCAAAGGCTTGATATTGGACGCGTATCCGACCATTGACGGTCAGCGCGCCGCGGACGTGTATTTGCAGGGAGTTCAGGTGCCGGCGAGCCATCGCCTCGGCCCCGACGGTGGGGCGCTGCCGATGATCGACGCTGCGCTCGACATCGGTCTTGCGGCCCTGTGCGCCGAGGCCGTCGGCGTCATGCAGGCGCTCGTCGACGCCACGGTCACCTACGTGCAGTCACGCCAACAATTCGGCGTGGCCCTCGGCCGATTCCAGGCGTTGCAGCATCGCATCGCCGACATGCTGATTCATTTGGAGCAAGCCCGATCGATGAGTTACCTGGCGGCACTGCGCTGCATGGACGAGAACGTGTCCGAACGGCGCCGGGCTCTGTCCGCCGCCAAGGCGGTCGTCGGGCAGTCCGCGCGCTTCGTCGGACAGCAGGCCGTGCAGTTGCACGGCGGCATGGGTATGACCGATGAACTCATCGTGAGCCATTGGTTCAAACGCCTGACCGCGGCGGAACTGATGTTTGGCGACAGCGATACCCATTTGCAGCGTTACGCTGCACTCACCCGCGAATAGGAAACACTCAATGGCTCAATTGGCGAAGGCAGTTCTGGCGCGCGAAGTCGGCAAGCCCGTCCTGGTGGAGGAAATCGAAGTCGCAGCGCCGCAGCATCGCGAGGTGACCGTGCGCATTGCAGCCTGCGGCGTTTGCCACAGCGACCTGTCGGCGACCAATGGCACCATTCAATATCCGCTGCCTTTGGTGCTGGGCCACGAGGGCGCCGGCGTGATCGTCGCCGTCGGCGATGGCGTCGACAACTACGCGGTCGGCGATCACGTGGTCAGCTCGTTCGTGAGCATGTGCGGGCACTGCCACTATTGCCAAACAGGCCGGCCGCAACTCTGTGTTCAGTCGCTCAAGTCGCTGTTCACGTTGCCCGACGGCACCGTCCGGACCCGCGATTCGAAAGGCCAGGATCTCAACGTGTTCTGCGGCTGCGGAGTCATGGCGGAATATGCGACCGTGCACATGGACAACGTCGTCAAGATCGACGAAAAAATGCCGCTGGACCGGGCGGCGTTGATTGCCTGCGGCGTCATGACGGGCGTCGGCGCCGCGGTCAACACCGCCAAGGTCGAGGCCGGTTCAATCGCCGTTGTTTTCGGCTGCGGCGGAGTGGGACTGAATGCCATTCAGGGCTGTGCCATCGCCGGCGCCGGCATGATCGTGGCCGTCGACACCAGCGATGAAAAACTCGTGATGGCAAAGCAATTCGGCGCGACGCACGGCTACAACATCGAAGGTCAGGCAAGCGCCGGCAAGGATTTGTACAAGCTGTGCGGCGGCGGAGCGGATTATGCGTTTGACTGCGTGGGTGCGGGCAAAATCTCGGAAATGGCGTGGGGAGTACTGCGGCGCGGCGGCACTGCGGTGATCGTGGGCATCGCGGGCCCCAAGGAGCAGATCGTCTTGGGCGCGCAACAGGTCGCGACCACCGAAAAAACTTTGACCGGAAGCATGTACGGGTCGGCGCGGCCGCAGCTGGATTTTCCGCGCCTGATCGGTCTGTATCGCAGCGGACGCCTCAAACTCGACGAACTGATCACCCGCACCTATTCCATCGATGAAGCGCCGCGGGCGTTTGCGGACTTGAGCGCGGGGAAGCAGGGACGCGGGGTGATTATTTTCGATGCCGCCTGAAGCTCCTCGGCACTGCCGACGTACTAGTCGTCCCGCAGAGTTTCTCCGGGAAACAGCGCATCGTTGAAGCCGAATTGGGTGAGATCGCGAATGCGGCGGGGATAGAGGATCCCATCCAGGTGATCGACTTCGTGCTGCACGACGCGGGCGTGAAAATCTTTCACCGTGCGATCGATCGGGGTCCCCGACGCGTCGAAACCGGTGTAGCGCAACTCGCGGTAGCGAGGCACCAAGCCGCGCATGCCGGGAACCGACAGGCATCCTTCCCAGTCCTCGGTTTGGATCTCGCCGATCGGCGTCAGTTCGGGGTTGATGAGCACGGTATAGGGCACCGGATCCGCCTCCGGATAGCGTGGATTCTCGTCAAAACCGAAGATCACCACGCGCAGACCGACGCCGATCTGGGGGGCGGCGAGCCCGGCGCCATTGAGATTTTGCATGGTCTCCCGCATATCGGTCAGCAGGTTTTCAAGGTCGGGTGTGCCAAATTCGGCCACCGGTTGCGCTACGGCCAGCAGCCGGGGGTCGCCCATTTTGAGAACTTCGCGTATTGCCATGGTTCCTAGTATCTTAGCGGCCTTTTCCTCGCGAGCCCATGTCCTAAATGCCCGGTCTTTTATACATAAAAACCTTCGGCTGCCAGATGAACGAATACGACTCCGGCAAGATGCGGGATGTCCTGGAAGCCGCGCATGGCATGAAGAGCACCGATAACCCGGCCGAAGCGGACGTCCTGCTGGTCAATACCTGTTCGGTGCGCGAGAAAGCTCAAGAAAAGGTGTTCTCGCTGCTGGGCGAATGGCGACTCCTCAAAGAGCAGCGCCCGCACGTGGTGATCGGCGTCGGCGGCTGCGTCGCGAGCCAGGAAGGCGAGGGGATCACGGCGCGCGCGCCGTACGTGGATGTGGTGTTTGGCCCCCAGACCTTGCACCGCCTGCCGGCCCTGATCCAAGGACTCAAGGATTCCGGCCGGTCGCAAATCGACATCAGTTTTCCGGAGATCGAGAAATTCGATCGCCTGCCGCAGGCGCGCTCCGCCGGCGCCACGGCGTTCGTTTCCATCATGGAAGGCTGCAGCAAGTACTGTACATTCTGTGTCGTTCCCTACACGCGCGGCGAGGAAATCAGCCGCCCGTTCGATCAGGTGCTCGCGGAGGTCGGACACTTGGCGCGGCAGGGCGTGCGCGAGATCACGCTGCTTGGCCAGAACGTGAATGCGTATGCGGGTCCCATGGGGGACGGTACGCTCGCGGATCTATCGACGCTGATCCATTTCGTCGCGGCCATCGACGGCATCGAGCGCATTCGCTTCACCACATCGCACCCGTTGGATTTCAACGACAGCCTGATCGAGGCGTACGCCAACGTTCCGCAACTCAACAACTACTTGCATCTACCGGTGCAAAGCGGCTCGGACCGCATCCTTGCCGCCATGAAGCGCGGACATACCGTGCTGGAGTACAAGCAGAAGCTGCGCAAGCTG
>Ga0210406_10002744_pt1 | contig 19830 bp, 11 predicted proteins | sample IncBWC30MmetaG_FD_155454 | JGI IMG/M metagenome (GOLD analysis project Ga0210406, IMG submission 155454) | Forest soil microbial communities from Barre Woods Harvard Forest LTER site, Petersham, Massachusetts, United States - Inc-BW-C-30-M | ecosystem: Environmental > Terrestrial > Soil >... | reverse complement strand
GTTCACCACCTGCTCTGCCTGATACCTCTTGCCTCGTGCCATATCCTCTCCTCGTTCCAGTGTGTCTCTTAGTCACTGGTACAAAGCAAGCCGGGCACTCAAACCCGACTGAGTCATTCGCGTTTGGGCTTATGAAGAAGCAGTCGATAGCTATGCAGCCTATTGCTTCTATGGAGATCCCGAGGCGTGCGCCTCAGTTACTTCCGGTCGATTCTCTCCAACCGAGGTGAGTTCCCTTTCTGGGTCCCATTTCGTTTGAAGTTTTGGAGTATTATCGGGCGGTTTAGCTCTTGACTCTTTCAGTAGGTGGGCGAACTAAGCATGTACATTACCGACAGATCAGCGCGCCTTGGCTTCGGATTTGTCGCTCTCAAGGAGCGCATCGAGACTGTAGGCCGCGGACGCTGCTGCCTCCAGGGCCTCCTTGATTGCCTTACTTGACTCCGCGATTGCGCTCCGGTCTGGCACGGATTCGCCAGCTAACTTGATCAGGACTGGCAACTGGAGCCACCAAATCAACTCCTCATAGGACTCCTTGACGAAATAGGTGTGCCCGTGGGCCTCGTGTACGCCGGTTAGCCAGCGGACATCAGCGTCGTGCCACAGGATAGGGGAGAGAGCCGGGGTAGCCTGCTTCCGCTCACTTAGCGCTTTGGCCGGAGCGGCGCTCGTAGCACTTGCAGATGCCGCTACGCCGTCAATTGGCACTGTTTCCGCTCTTTCGTGTGGGGTGCTAGGAGCCTCTTGCGCAGACCCTCTGGCTTCAACCAGCAGCGCAACCTTGATTCGGGCTGCCGCGCGCCAGCTTTCATCCCCCTTAATTCCCAGTGCTAAGAAAGAATGTGCCAATGGTTCCCGCAGCCGTAATCGATCAAACAGATCGAGTGCCGCACGTTCCGGCTTCTCTGCATCGATCGACTCCGCAAGCAATTCCAGGACACACCAACTAAGCACCGGACCCCAAATGGCGGTGGCTATCAATTCGGGGCTCAGGCTAGGCAGTATTCGGCGAGCCCCGACATTCCACGGAGTGGAAAACAGTCTCTCGAGTGTTGGGATGTCCATCGCAGCACGCATCCGCTTGCGGAATTTATCTGCGATCAAGGCTCCATTCGTCGGTCTGACCGCGAGTGGTTCCCCTTTGCGAGCACGAAACGCAACCTGCGATTCGCGCAAGAAATCCTGGCTTCGTCTCCATGCTGTCTCAAGGAATTCCTCCTTCTGCAGCTCGATGTTCTTCTGCTTCTCCGAGCCCCGGGCCACCTGCGGATGTTCAGATAATTCGGCTAGTGTTCGCACCAGCGCCGGATCAAGCAGCTTGCGAAGGGCGCTGTGTGCAGGCCGCAACGCCAGCCTGACCAGTTCATCATCCAGATTGGGAACGCCACGCCCATTCAGTTCGTCGCACAAGCGGTCCCATGGCTTCTCTGCGGTCGAACGCATCTCGCGCCAATCCATAAAGATGTGGCACTGATAGGCGTGCAGATCGAGCTGCAGCCCCCGTTCCGCGATAGTCGTTGCACGCCGCAGATATTCGAGCCCGGTCAGGCCGTCGCGATAGGAAAGAACGGTCGCTGAGTCGCCTCTCAGCTCAAGGCCTTCCCTCAGCCGCTGCTGTCGCAGTCCTCCCGAATGCTTGTCTGCGTAGGCTGCCGACCAGTCGATCGTCCCCTTGGTTGTGGAATAGCGATTGTTATAAATCACCAGGCCACGCCGGTCTCCCTGCCGGTTCGAGTAAGCGAAGACGTTTTCGTCCACTGTGCCGTTTTCGGTGTAGAAATCATAGAGCAGGAAGTTGCTGCTCTCGGCAAAGAGCGACCGCTGGTGCAGCAAGGGCGCTATTTCGCGCTCATGGCGTTCCATCAGCCAATGGTTCGGCGTCTCGTCATACCGTGGCCTCCGATATTCCATGCCGTACTTCTCGGTGAACCCCTCTATCTGACCGTGACCGAACATCGGCAACCCCGGTAAGGTCGCCATCATCGCTGTAACGCCGAAGCACTTGTCGCCATCGCCAAACTGATCGATCGTCGTGCGCTCGTCAGGGTTGCTCATGAAGTTTACGTACCGCTTCATGATGTCAGGGTCGAACTCGAGCGTGTTTTTGAGCACCAGCCGATATTTTGCATTGTCCTCGTCACGCATCATGTTCATGAAGGCGCTGTTATAGACACGATGCATTCCCAGTGTTCGAACGAAGTAACTCTCCATTAGCCAGAAGGCCTCGGCCAACAATAATGTCCCCGGAACCTCGGCAGCTACTCGATCTACGACTTCCCGCCAGAACTCATGCGGCATATGCGCGTTGAATTCGGCATTCGACATCCCGTATTCGGCACGGGAGGGAATCGCACCGCTGCTCCCAGGGCCGGGAAACCAAAGTCGGTGAAAGTGGCGTTTTGCCAGGGTCATTGCCGCGTCGAAGCGGATGACCGGGAACAGGCGTGCCACGTGGAGAATGGTCTGGATCACCTGTTCCCGTAGTGCGGGGTTCAGATAGTCAAGTTGGGCGGTGTCGTTCCACGGGAAGCTCGTGCCGTCATTGCCGTGATAGATGTACCTCGTCTCACCCGACGCCCGATCGCGCCGTTGGAATACCACCGCTGCGTCCGTCTGCTCGTAGTAGTGGCTTTCGATCTTGATCTCCACCCGGGGGTCCTGTGACAGATCAGGTCCATCAAAGTTGTAAACGGGATACGGTGGATCCTGCCGCGAGATGAACCAGTCCGGATGCTCCACCACCCACGGCGAATCGATACCCATATGGTTCGGCACCATGTCGCTGGCCAATCGGATGCCGCGTGTGTACGCACGATTCCGCAAGTTCACATAAGCGGGTTCGCCGCCCAGGTCCTCGGCGATGTTGTAATCGAAGAGCGAGTAGGCCGAAGCCACCGCATCCGGGTTTCCACACAGCTGCTTGATCGTTTGCGACGCCCGACTACGCTCCCAGATACCGATCAGCCAAAGCGAGTTCATCCCGCGACGTGCCAGCGTATCCAATTCTTCGTCCGGGATCTGGTCGAGCCGTGTAATCGGCCTCCCATGTTGCTTGCTGAGCTGTGCGAGCCACACGTAAGTGCTCTTGGCGATCAACACGGCACCTGGCATCCAGGCCACGTCCGGGCTGAACTTCTCGGGTTCATGCGCCGCTTCGCCAAACTGCGGCACCTCCGACTGGCTTACAATCGAGGGCCACTGCTGCTGGCCGCTCTCCCTGCGACGTCGTGCGGCAGCGGCAGCGGCGGCCTCTGCAGCGGCTCTGGCAGCTGCCTGAGTTTCAGCGTTCGGCGGATTGAATTGCGCCCAGATAGCCAGGTCTTCTTCGTGTAGGATCTCGCCCGAGATCGATAACAAGCGGTCGAGACTGTCCCCGATCAGCCGTCTCCACTTCATCCGGATGAGATCAAGTTGCTCCCTCAGCGAGCTTGGAGCGGCCACCGCGGGCGCTCGCAACACGTCCAACAGGCTCTGCGGCTCGGAGTCCTCCATCGGCACAAGGGGGCGGGTCGCAAAATACGCCGGCAGCTTCTCCACGACGCTCCGATAGGCTGTTTGCTCCGCCAGGCCTCTGTCTGGGAACAACTCCTCGAATGGCCGGAAGGCCTCGTTGCGATTTGCCACCCAAAGCAGCATCATCTCTTCCAGCGCGACCGCTCGGTGCGGTGTGCCGGCGGTGAAACCTGCCAGCCATTCCTTCGGGGTTTCGAGCCCGCGATAGACGCTGCTGCCGGGAAACTGCTCCACAAAGCTCAGCAGCATCCGGTCCAACTCATTCGATCCGATGTGCCCGGAGAACCAGGTGAGGGCATCTGTCATTACGGCGGGGTCAAACTCCTGCCGATAACGCTCCAGGAGTACATGACTGGCCTCGTCAATCAAACCCATGGCGTAAAGCGCTCCTGCATGCACCGCACGCTCTGGATGCTTCTGCACATCACGGACCTGATTCATTCGGTGCGCAAACTCGCGGCTTGCCGACACATTGGCGAAGACTACGTTGCCGGTAAAGGAAAAGAGATTTCCCGCGAACCGGTAGCGGTCTCGCGCGTCTTTCGAAATGTGAAATTCCATCATCGTGAACGTGTCCCCATCAAAATCTGGTATTCGTCATTGTCTTTGTATTGAAACCCTGAGACCAATCCCGAGATTCGCACTAAAGCAATACGCAGGATCGCCCAGGGGAGTCAAGCAAGAATGCCATATCACCTCCGCTTTTGTTTTAGTCAGCCGACCAAACCAACTTGGTTTGGAAGTCCTCCCTGAGACCTCCTGCAACTCGAGCACGCGATGGCGATCGAGCAGGTCCTGAGCGAGTTTCCTTACAGCTCCATATGTGCTGAATCAGTCGTTTCTGACGTCTATCCAGCGTCGATTGCGGTGACTTTCAAGTTCTGCTTCCATGATCCTCATCTGTCGCATGCCGTCCGTCATTTGCGGATACTCTGAAGAAAGGCGGGGCTCGACGATCGAGCTATAGAATCGCCGGAAGATCTGTTTGAACGTGTCATCGTATCCCTCGGAGTGGCCCGCTGGCAGGTCGGCATACCCACTAGCCGCCTTCTTCAGTAATGACGGATCTTTGACTATCACTTGATTCGGACTGTCGCGCTGCCCGATCCACAACTCTTCAGGTCGCTCCTGGTCCCAACGAACCGACGACTTTGTCCCATAGATTTCGATGCGGAGATGGTTTTTCCTGCCGGCGGACACTTGACTCGCGGTCATGGCACCCCGCGTCCTCTCTCCCATCCGAAAAAGGACTGCTCCGAAGTCCTCAGTGTGCACTGGGGTGTCCTCGACATCGGCGCCGGCGAGTAGCTTTTTACCAAATGTTTCGGTGCTCTGCTTCGGCCGTTTGCGGGTCGAGTAAAAGATTTGCAGATCGGCACACAGCGACCGAACCCGCAACCCAGTGACGTGTTCCGCCATATCGAACCAGTGCGAGCCGATGTCTCCCATCGCCCGTAATGTTCCTCCTGTCTTCGCGTCGATGCGCCAGTTCCAGTCGGTCTCATAGAGAAGCCAGTCTTGCGAGTATGTCCCCTGCACTACCAGCACCTCGCCAAGGTCGCCATCCTCACGCATCCGCCGCATCTGCTGAACCATTGGATAGTAGCGCAGGTTATGGCAGACACAATTGCGAAGGGCCCGTTCTCGTGCCAGATTGACCAACTCCTGTGCCTCCTCTACTGATATGGAGAGGGGCTTCTCGCAGAGAACATGCTTGCCGGCCAGCAGCGCATCCTTCGCCATTTGATAATGCGTGGTATTGGGTGTGCAGATGTGCATCGCATCGATCGTCGTATCCTCGAGCAGCTTGCGATAGTCGTCCACCGCAGTTTCTACACCAAACCCAGCCCCAAGTCGTTTTGCCGACGCAAGTTCACGGCCTGCGATCGCGGCTACGTCGACGAACTCCACTCGCCGGAGCGCCTCCAGATGCACGCGTCCCATAAATCCAGTCCCGATTACTGCCGCTCTAAGCCGTCTCACCCTGACCTCTATCTGCGGAGCGCCGCTTTCTTACACCCACTAGCCGCTGTGGGCCGCTCTTTGACGACAATCTCATTTAGTAACTGAGCTGCTTTCCTGAGCCCTTCTTTGGGAGAGGGCAGGCTGGGTAGTTACCGGTTCCCAGTTCTACGGTGTCAATCTGAAATGCCTTCAATTTCTTCGGTACTTCATCAAGCAGCAATTGCGACAGCGGCGCAGTGAAGACACCGACCTTCATACTCTTAACCTCCGCGGATCAGTATAGAGAGTTTACGTGCCGGAGCTTAGCGCAAAACGGCCCCGAGCGCACACGCGGTCCGTAGACTTCTCAAAAAGAGTTTTATATGCACATTGTTGTAGACTCGCCCCTTGGGATGCGCCAGCTTAATTCACTGTGCCAGCCGCCACGGGCATACCAGATTTCGTTGTTTGAACGAGGAGAAAGCAGCATGAAGAGACTCGCGTTCACTACCCTTTGGAGCACAATCCTCTTTGTAATGACTTCATCTGCGGAAACGAATCCGATACGTGTATTGCTTCTTGACGGCCAAAGCGCTGGGCCCTATCACAATTGGCAACTGACCACGCCTGTATTGAAAAACGAGCTGGAAGACTCCGGACGGTTTCAGGTCACAGTCGCGACCTCCCCTAAGGCCGATGGCGACTTCAGCAGCTTCAAGCCTGAGTTTAGCGAATATCAGGTGATCGTACTTAACTATGACGCCCCCGATTGGCCGGCCGATCTCCGCATGCAGTTCGAGCATTACATAGAGAATGGCGGCGGCCTTGTCATCGTTCATGCCGCCGACAACGCCTTTCCCAGTTGGGCGGCCTTCAATCAGATGACGGGAGTCGGCGGATGGCGGGATCGAAACGAGACAGCAGGGCCCCTCTGGTACTTCAAGGACGGCAAATTGGTCTCTGATACCTCTCCAGGATCTGCTGGCTCCCATGGCAATCGACTCCCTTTCCAGATCAAGACCCGGGTGCCTGAGCACCCGATTATGAAGGGACTACCGCCCGTCTGGATGCACGCCGCCGACGAGCTTTATGCCACGCTCCGCGGCCCGGGCAAAAGCATGACCGTGCTCGCTACAGCGCATTCCGACCCAAATAACAAGGGCACGGGCCGCGACGAGCCCATGCTGATGGTCCTCAATTACGGAAAGGGAAGGATCTTCCACACCACACTAGGGCACGATGTCGCCGCGTTAAGCGATGTTGGATTCATCACGACCTTTCAGCGAGGGACAGAGTGGGCAGCTACCGGAAAAGTGACTCAGAAGGTGCCTGCCGGGTTTCCCACCGCGGATACCGTCAGTTTTCGTGTGGACATCGCGGAGATGGACCCGGCCTTCGCCAAAGGTCAAGTGACGGTCTCACCTAAATCGAACGCTGCAGGTTCAACCGCACCTCCCCCACCACCCGGATCAGAATCCTTGGGCATCTTCGAAGGCCAATCCGACGTCGGCAGCGTTACTCCTTCGGGGACTATTTTGTACGACCCGGCCGCACATACCTATACCATTGCTGCCGCGGGCGCGAATCTATGGTCGACAGTCGATGCCTTCCACTTTGTCTGGAAGAAGGTCGCTGGCGATGTGTCGTTGACAGCGGATATCGATTTCCCGATTAAGACCGGAAATTCCAACCCCCATCGCAAGGCACTTTTGATGTTTCGCCAGAGTCTCGACGCCGACGGCGTCTACGCCGATGCGGCGCAGCACGGCTCAGGACTGACTGCGCTGCAGTACCGGCATGCAGTAGGCGCCACAACTCAAGACATTGAACTGGACATCTCTTCTCCAAAAAGACTGCGCCTCGAGAAACGTGGCGACACGATCACCATGTTTCTAAGCATGGGCAGCGAACCGATTCATCAGGTTGGGTCGTCGATCAAGCTCCATTTTCACGAACCGTTCTATGTTGGCCTCGGCGTATGCTCCCATGATGTAAAGGTCGTCGAAAAAGCTGTCTTCTCAAATGTCGAGCTCAAAGCGTTGCCACCGACCAAATCCGACAATCTTGCACTTTACAGCGCGTTGCAAACTGTCGGGACCGGTGACAACGCTCGCAGGGAAATGATCTACACGACTCGGGGTCGCCTTGAAGCGCCCAACTGGACGCGGGACGGGAAGACTTTAATCTTCAACCAGGATGGCAAAATCATGAAAATTCCTGCCTCGGGTGGGACGCCTGATGCCGTCGACATTGGCGCGGCCACCCGATGCAATGGAAGTCACGGACTTTCACCGGATGGCAACTGGTTGGCCATCAGCTGCAGCATGCCCGAAAAGCCGGAATCGCGCATCTATATCGTCCCCTCCAATGGAGGAACGCCGCGCCTGATAACGGAACATCCCAACTCCTACTGGCATAGCTGGTCGCCCGATGGCAAGGTGATTGTCTTTACGCGACCGGACCACGGTTCCCTCAATATCTACGCCATTTCCGCCGAAGGTGGGGAGGAGAGGGCTTTGACCGCAGGCAACGGCGTCAGCGATGATCCGGACTTCTCTCCGGACGGAAAATACATCTACTTCAACTCCGACCGCAGTGGAAATATGCAGATCTGGCGTATGCGCCCTGACGGTAGCGGGCCGGAACAGGTCACCTCTGACGACCTCGTGAATTGGACGCCCCACATCTCACCGGACGGTAAGTCAATGGTCTTCCTCAGTTATGAAAAGGGTGTGACTGGACATCCAGCAAACAAGGATGTTGCGCTGCGGATCATGTCTATGGAGGACAAAAAGGTGACGGTGCTTGTGAACATTGTGGGCGGTTCGGGCACGATCAATGTTCCATCCTGGGCTCCTGACAGCCATCACCTCGCTTTTGTCAGTTATCAAATGCTCCCGGCCGAGGATGACGGGAGTGGCCCGTGAGACCTTTCCTCAGCGTGGGCTGACGCAGACCGCATATTGGTCGTCGCGCCGGAAGTCTCGTGAATCAATCTTCCTGCCCAACAACGACCGCAAACAGATTCTCTCGAAGAGAATTTCACAAGCTCGCGCAATTTCATTTCTCGGAAAATGACCTACTTAAAAACACAAAAGTACCCCGACCGGGGTACTCTGTGACATCCATTCGAACTTAGCGAACGAACTTGCGCCGCGCCGCACCTGCAAATCCCAGCAAGCCACTGCCCGCCAGAATCAAGCTTGACGGCTCTGGAACTGCCGGAGCAGGCGCAACTGGTCCCTGCGCCGTTCCTGAAAGAATTCCCTGGTTCGAGGTCACGGCAACGTACGAGACACTGCCGACTGTCGTGTCCGCGGAGTTAACGAAGAAAAAATCCGGAAGGATCGCTGGCGTCGATCCCGGATTAGTAGGAGTTGAGGCTCCGCTTCCCGTCTCCGTAAACGTCGCGCTTGTGGAAGTAAACGTAGTCGTAAAGCCAATGTTCGGCGCCGCACTCGCTCCCGTCACCCCGAACAAGCCGGTCAACGTGAGGCTATCTCCCGTTACCGCCATGATCCCTGGTGACCCGGGATTTAGCTCGATCCCATAGCCAAAAACACCGGGGCCTTGCGATGTCAGTACGATGGAATCGGCACGCGAGGCGCGAACTGATATAACCAGAAACAATAAAATAAAAATAGTGCCAAGGCCTAAGCGTCTCATAAACAGCCTCCCAAAGTACTCTTCTACGATTATCAGATGCCAAGTGCACCCAAGTTGCAAGAGGGCACATCGGAAACTTTGCAACTTTTTACATTTTGGCGCAACTCGACATTCCCTCTATGAAACTACTTGAGGAGACCTACTTCGCTCTAAGTCTCTGACTTAACATCATCTTCGGCTCGGTTTACTCCCTGCAAGCCCTCATCGCAGATCCTGCAAGCCGCCTCGCTCGCGTACACCTTCGCCATCGTCGACTCCATCGTCACCTTCTTGCCGTCGTCCCTCATCTGCGCCGCACGCATCGTCACCAACCATGCCGCATCCAGTTCCGTCGCCATATTCGCCAGCTTGAACTGGATCGCCTGAAACTCACTAATCGCTTTGCCAAACTGCCGACGCTCCTGGCAGCACAGCAACCTGTCGTCATGATGGTGGACGAACTCGTGGCCTATCTGCGCGCCAGTGTTCACATCCGCTCAGGACCATTCAAGCATCCCCGCGGCAGAGCGATTCTTACCGCTTTGTGTCCACAAATGTGTCCACCTTAGTTTCTTAATGGCCGCATCCCATAGATTCCATGTTGGTTGCAAGAGTTCAGCAAGTTCTGCATCGAAGTAGACCCACTTTCCTGCCGCGGGTACTGTTGAGGAGGCAGGTTCACGATAGGCATAAGAGCTCGCGGCATTAGTCAGACGGTTGAATATTACAAAAACATGCAAAGTGAACGTATTCAATCAGGTCTTGGCTACGCTATCGTGGCACTCTCTGTTGTCGCAGCAACCGCTTTGTCGCTTGGCATGTGGCCTTCTCAAGGCCCTGCGGCGCAGGCTGCTGAAAAGGGCGAGCCAGAAGGACCGTGGGTGCGAACAGACTGGTCCACCTATAACGGCGACGTCACGGGCAACCACTACTCTCCGCTAGATCAAATCACGACCGACAATGTACAGCGCATGAAAGAGGTTTGGCGATTCGATGCTGGTAGCGACGGCGGAGTGCAAACCAACCCTCTGGTGGTCGGACGGGTTCTCTATGGCTACGATCCCACGCTGCAGGTCTTTGCACTTGACGGAGCCACCGGCAAACGGCTTTGGCAGTTCAATTCCGGAATCATCGGACGGCAGCCGAGCCGTGGGTTCACGTACTGGAGCGACGGCAAAGAATCCAGGCTATTCGCCTACATCATGAACTTCCTCTATGCTCTCGATCCGGCCACCGGCAGGCCGATCAAAGCTTTTGGTGAGAATGGCCGGCTCGATATGCGCAAAGACCTGGGTTCGGACTACACGCAAAACATGGTCGCGTTGACTACACCCGGCGTGCTCTACCACAACCTGCTAATTCTCGGCTTTCGCGCCCCTGAGACTCATCCAGCCCCACGCGGTGATATTCGCGCCTACAACGTTCGCACCGGGAAGCTTGCCTGGAGTTTTCACACAATTCCTCATCCCGGCGAAGAGGGCTATAAGACGTGGCCTGAAGGAGCCTGGAAGACTGCAGGCGCGGCCAACAATTGGACGGGTATGTCGCTCGATGAGCCACGCGGCATCGTATATGTGCCCACTGGCTCCGCGGTCTCGGACTTCTATGGCGCCGATAGAGTGGGTGACAATCTCTTTGCTGACACGCTGCTCGCACTCGACGCCAGAACCGGCAAAATGCTTTGGCATTTCCAGGGTGTGCACCACGATATCTGGGATAGGGATTTTCCGTCTCCCCCCGCACTGGTAACTGTCAAACACGAGGGAAAGATTGTGGACGGGGTCGCTGAAACGACCAAGCAGGGATTCATCTTCGTCTTCGACCGTATCACTGGCAAATCGCTCTTTCCTATTGAGGAGCGACCGTTCCCTGCCTCAGACGTACCTGGCGAAGTGGCCTCCCGCACGCAACCGATCCCACTTGTGCCGCTGCCCTTCGCTCGCCAACGTCTCACGGCAGATATGCTCACCGTCCGAACTCCGCAAGCCCATGTCTGGGCGGTGGATCAGTTCAAGGTCTTTCGTAGCGATGGTCTTTTCGTTCCTTTATCGCTCGACAAGCAGACCGTCGTTTTTCCCGGATTCGATGGCGGCGGCGAATGGGGAGGTCCGGCAGTCGATCCGCACTCGGGCGTGATCTATATCAATGCGAACGATTTGCCCTGGACCGGCGGCCTAACCGCAAACAAAGAAGGGAGCGCCGGAGAGCTCACCTATCAAATCCAGTGCGCTCTCTGTCATGCCGGAGACCGTCGTGGAAATCCGCCGGCCTTTCCCTCCCTGGTGGACATCCACATGAGGCTTTCACGCCGCCAGCTTGGTGAGATCATTCACAACGGGAAAGGACGAATGGCTGGCTTCCCTAACCTCCGGGATGCTCAGCTTGAGCGGTTGCTTGATTTCCTGGAGCATCCGCAAAGCGCATCCGCAAACGCCGACTCAGCGTCGCCCGGGGGCAGTCGTCGGGAGCTCACCGGAAACGCTTCTACGGCCGCTCTCAAATATCACTTCACCGGCTATCGAAAGTTCCTGGATCCGGATGGCTATCCGGCTGTCGTTCCGCCGTGGGGAACCCTCAATGCAATCGACTTAAATACCGGTAAATACCTTTGGAGGGTTCCTCTTGGACAGTACCCCGAACTCGTCGTCGCAAGAGGAATGCCGGATACAGGCTCGGAGAACTATGGCGGTCCTATTTTGACGGCTGGCGGGGTTCTATTCATTGGCGCGACGATCTATGACCGCAAGTTGCGTGCCTTCGACGCCAAGACAGGCAAACTTTTGTGGCAGGCTCAACTCCCCTATGCTGGAACAGCCACTCCGAGTACCTATATGATCGACGGCAAACAATATGTTGTTATTGCCGCCAGTGGGTCAAGGAATCCGAAGGGGCCGCAAGGGGTCGCTTATGTTGCATTCGCTCTTCCTTAGAGATGGGAAGACGGGGATCAGCTTGCGGTTCCGCAAGCGCTCCTGGCGGGTTTAGAGAGAGAACCACGCGTCATTCACTGTTTAGCAATATCAATCATGTTGTCGTCGGGAATCCTGTCGATGAGCTTGTTATAAGGATCGATGCCAGCGCGTGTCGGCATCTGGTCCACGACAATCTCGAAGGTCTGGTTTGCCTGAGTGATCTTTTCCTTCCTGAGATACAGTGGCTTCTCCTCGTCCTTCTTGCCGATAAAAACACCAATGTCGATGAAATCGTTTAGTGCCATCGGCGTCTCATTTCCGCTGCCATCTGACTTGAGCTTACGAACCTGTACGGTAAGAGTGACCTTGTATTTTTGATCCGGAGTTTGGGTTACCGTCGCAGTTACCGCCTTATTGTCATACAGAACGATAGACTCGAAAGCATCGGTGATGTAGTACTGCAGGTCAGCCGGTGTCTGGGCGCGTAGTGCATCCACGAATTGACGGGTATCGGGATAAGGGCCACTCTGCGAATCGTTCGCGTTGGCATAGCGATACTGCATCAGGAAGTTGTGAAGTGCGAGGTTGAGTTTGTCTTCGCCGATATAGTCAGCGAGGGTATACATCACCTGACCGCCCTTCTGATACCAGACGTAAGGTTCATTCTGGACGAGGACCACGGGACGTTCTTTGCGGATCTCACCAGCGCGTCCACGAAGATATTGGTCGAGTTCATGCTTCAGGAAGCGATGCATGTTGTCGCTGCCGTATCTCTGCTTCACTACCATCAGCGCAGAGTATTCGGCGAGGGTCTCCGAGAGCATGTTCGAGCCTTCGACACGTCCCCCGATGAGTTGGTGGGCCCACCACTGGTGACCTAGCTCGTGCGCGGTCACAAAGTAAGTGAAGTCGATATCAGTTGGCTTCTCCAGACGGCCGATGAAGCCTATGCCCTCAGAGAATGGAACCGTGTTGGGAAAGGATTGAGCGAAGGTGCGGTAGCGCGGAAACTCCAGGATGCGGTACTGGCGAAATTGGAAGGGACTAAAGTTTTTTTCGTAGTACGCGAGGCCAGCTTTAGAGGCGGCAATCATATCGTCCACGTCGTAGGCATGGGCCGGAATGTGATAGACCTCAATGGCTATGGCGCTTGCAGCCCCCTGATACATCTCACGTTTCACATCATAGCGGGCTGAGATGAACGCGTAGAAATCGAGGGTTTTGACGTCGCCCATGTCATAACTGAAGTAGTGGCGGCCGTTCTCGTGCCATTCTCGAGTTAGATACCCGGGAGAGATAGCGATCTGGGATCGACCTTCGGAATCCGAATCCGAGGTGCTGACGGTGGTGCGATACGTAATCCAATCGGAGTTCGGTGTGAAGAGATTGGTGACCGTCCCGACCGGGTCGCCGCGATGCGGAAGGAATTCCTGTTCGGGTAGATGCTCTTCGCGGCGACGGCGAGGATCGTCAAGTTCGATGTTGTTGTCATACCCGATGGTGGGGAAATAGTTGGAGTCGAAGAAGGTGCCGGAGTAGGCGAGTTCGGGGCGCTCGTTGCCGTCCTTGAAGCCGCGGCTCGTATAACCAACGTTGAAGTTGATATCGAGCTTGTCACCTGGGGCGAGCGGGGCTGCCAGTTCGTAGATGGTGTAGAGATCGCGAGGGCTGGAAGAGACAACATGGAAGGATCTACCGAATCGGACGTTTGATACCGCTTGAAGCTGATTGGTGATGTGAATCTGACTGATGGCCTGCGAAGTCTTGTTCTGCAAAACGAAGTGGCCGGTGCCGTCGAAGGAGCGGCGCTCGGGATAGATGTTGATGTTAGCGTCAACAGCGACGACCTTAGGCTGCGGCACGTTCTCATATTTCTTGAAGTCACGTTCGTAGTTAGCCTGTATGTGACGGCGGTCCTTCGCAGTCAGATATTCGTTTAGTACGTGAGCGTTGTAGTAATACCAGGTCCCGCTGCCAATTGCGATCACCAGCAGAAGAGCCGCGGCAGGAAACAGTCGCGGCGCCCGCTGACGTGCGAGCCTAAGGCGCGCAGGCCATGCGTCGTCAGAGCCGCGCCGTGCCAGCGCGATGGAGATGACAGCCAGGATAGCTGTTATCGACAGCCAATAAGTTAAAGACCAAAAGAGTGCGGGAGCGAAGTGGCCATAGCCGTTCATGTCCGAATAGGTGTAGGGCGGCGTACTACCAACTAAATAGAGTGTGTTTTCCAGTCCGAAGTTATATAGGATCGGCGAGATGACGAAGATGCCGATAACGATGCCGTGACCGATGAATTTGTTGGAAACTACAGTCTGGACAAAGAGTGCGAACAAGACGAAGATAAGGACCTGGGGAAAGGTAATGAAATAGAGCTCTTTGACATACTGGAACAGCTCATAGTGATGGTAGCCGGCGATAGTCTGCATGAGGATGCCGCAGAGTCCGGTAATCGTAAGCAGGACGAACTCGACGAAACATAGAGCGAAGAGCTTCGAAAACCAGTCGGTCGTTTCGCTGATCGGAAGTGCATCGTGGATGCCGGAAAAATGAGTGTCGCGCTCTCGCCAGATCAATTCGGCAGCGTAAAGAGTGGCCACAATGTAGAAGAACAGCTGAGCTCCGCCTTCGACCGACTGAAGCATGAGGTAAGTGACAGGCCAGACGTTTCGATCGGCCACGCGGCCGGCGAAGTGGCCGTTATTGATGGCCAGCCCAGCCATGAGAATGAGAATGCCCCAGAAAGGAATTTCACGCACGATATTGGAGACGCGTAGGCGGGTCAGCGACGCGAGCTGCACGAAAGTCGTCCTGGTACCAAAGACCTGGTGGATGGAAGGAAGCCTGGCGGCGACTAGACTACGCCGGGGCTTGGCTTCCACCATCTCCTGCTCTCTCGCACGAGCCGCTTGTTTACCGCTGATTCGGGCGGTGAGCGCTTCGACCGACATAGGGAAGAGCTTCCACACCGCTACGAGCGATAGCAGCCCGACCGATCCCCAGAGCAAGCGGTTATAGAGAAATACACCAGAGGCAGCGTGCGCCGACCAGGAGAAGAGTTGCGAGTTGCGCTCCACGACGGTCCAGTAGCGAGCGATGGCGTCATTGTAGAGAAAGCCGACGGGATCGAGGATGCCGGACCAGAAGTGCTCGAGCGAACGCGTGGCGCCGAAGGCGTTGACGCCGATAAGGTAGAGCATGAAGATCGCCGCGCCTTGGAGGTAGACAATAAAAATCTTGCGCGAGAGGGCGGCGACAAGGAAGAAGAGAGAGCCAAGAAAGAAAATCTGAAAGACAACAATGGAAAAGAACGGCTGCAGATACCAGGAGAGATGGTTGGGAACGATGCGGGAGTGATCGGCCCAAGGCGCGAAGGTGCCGAAAAGCTCGCCAAAGAGCAGACCTGAAAAGGCGAAGACAGTGGCGACAAAAGAGCCGGCCCATCGACCGCCAAGGTAAGCAAACTTCGAGATGGGTTTGGTGAAGAGTATCTGAATCGTGTCGCGCTGGAAGTCGCGCAGAATGGAGGTGCCGAAGATCGCAGCGATAACAATCAGGCCGAAGAAGCTGATGCCGATGTCGTTGTAGATGTTTGCGTAGGGACCATTCAGCAGAATCTTGCCGTTGTTATTGCCGATCGGGCCGAAGCTCTCGCTGGCGACGCAAAGAAAACTGAAGGTAAACCAGATAAGGAAATAAATATAAATCGAGATACCCTTGAAGCGAAATTTCAGCTCAAAGGTAAAAAACTCCCAGAACATGGCCATACCGTCGTCTCCTGTGCTGGTTAGTTTTTGGCCTGGCCGGCAAGATTGAGGAAATAGACATCTTCGAGACCGGACTCGACGGGCCGGAAACCGTCGCCAGGACTGGAGTCGGCATAGACGCGAATCTCATGAAGGCCGCCAACAAGGTGAGTGGAGATGACATTGAAAGTACCTTCGAGAGCGCGGAGCTCATCGTCAGTGGCGACTACCTTTGACCAGATTTTGCCGACGAGAGAATCGAGCGCCTCTGAAGGGGCGCCTTCGAGGAGCAACTCGCCGTTCGAGATGATAGCCATGCGGGGGCAGAGCTCGCGCACGTCATCAACGATGTGGGTGGAGAGGATCACAGTCACATTCGACCCAATCGAGCTTAGAAGGTTAAGAAAGCGGTTTCGCTCAGCCGGATCGAGACCGGCGGTCGGCTCGTCCACAATAATGAGCCTTGGGTTGGCGAGGAGAGCCTGTGCGATGCCGAAGCGCTGCTTCATACCGCCGGAATAGGTGCTGAGTGACTTCTTGCGAGCGTCCCAGAGGTTCGTCTGCTGGAGAAGAGCTTCGACCATCTGCGTTCTCTCGGTCTTGTTTGTAATGCCCTTGAGGATTGCGAGATGGTGCAGCATATCCAGTGCCGACATCCTGGGATAAACGCCGAACTCCTGTGGCAGATAACCGAGAACTCTACGCACCTCATCTTTTTGGGTTAGGACGTTGAGATTATCGAGCTGGACGGTACCGGAGTCGGGATCCTGCAATGTCGCGACTGTCCGCATCAAAGTGCTCTTGCCTGCTCCGTTGGGTCCAAGCAGGCCGAACAAGTGGTTGCCAATGGTGAGTGTGAGCTCCTTGAGAGCCTTTACGCCATTGGGATAGGTCTTGGACAGACCTGTGATTTTGAGTGACAAGGGAAGTGTCCTCCGGAACGGTTACGTTGTGCTTTTCGTAGTAGCCGCAATTTACCACATCAGGTGGAAACGGTCTGCAGATTCAGGTTCCCTCCTGAATCTCGATGCACGATTCCGCCGTCGCCAGGTTCTTGGCCGCCTGGTGGAGTAGGCAGTCTACGATAGGTTCCGATCAACCACCGGCGTTAATCTGCCCTGGCCCACGCACCAGAGTCGCCCTTCGCCAAACCACGCAACACTCGCCGCTCCGAAGAGGGCCGCTTTCTGTGCGTGTTCGTTAGTTCCCCGCAGCAAACTTGGTTTCGGCCGGCGGATTTCGCTTGATAGAGGGCCTTGTCGGCTGCGTCCAGCAGATCCTCTTGACAGGTGGAATCGTTTGGCCTGCATGACGCTACGCCACAACTCACCGTTGACAGCCGAGGGTGGCTGCCCGGTTCTGGCAGGGCCGGGGATCCTGCAACCTCGACAAGCTTTCGAATTCGTTCGGCAACGATCATAGCGCCCTCCTGCGTTGTTCCGGGAAGCAGAACCACGAACTCCTCCCCGCCAAATCTTGCGGCAAAATCGTCCTTGCAACGCAGACTCTGCAACAGCAGCGACGCCACTCGTACCAGCACGCGATCGCCATAAAGATGACCCCGAGTGTCGTTCGTCACCTTGAAGTGATCGATGTCGATGATAATAGCGGACAGGCAGGTTCCGGCACTAACAGCCTCGAGCCAAAGCTTGGCGAACTGCAACTCGTAAGAGTGTCGATTGGCAAGCCCGGTCAGACTGTCGATGTAAGAGATTTTTTGCAGCTCGACATTCAGAAAAGACAGCTCTCGGCTTTGTATCTCGCTGCGCAGCCGCATGAGGTACCCCAGACGTTCCTCACGTCCGATGCTGTAGTTGGCGACCACGGTCATCGAGATGGCACAGACGGCTAACGTGATTCCGAGCAACTTCTCCGAGTTGTTGAGGAAATGATCCTGGTGAATGAAGACCAGATCACTGGCCAGCAAAAATGCGGATGCGCTCAAAGCATAGGGAAACTGCAGCCGCATCACAACATTTGCAAAGATCACCGTTACGATCAGCCCTACTTGTGCATAAGCTGAGGAGGTCGAATTGGTATTGCTTTCAAGGTAAAGGTGCGTCGCTCCTATAAGGCAGCTCGCCAGCGCAATACTAGTTTCGCGGTACACCTTATTCGGACTCCACCGCATGCTGATGTTGATCAGTAGAGCTATTGGCGTCACGATGCACAAGCGTACCTGGAGTGGAAACCATGACACGCCGCCGCGAATAAAGTAGTCCGCGATGACATAGACATTGAAGAAACCAATCGCAAGCAGACCTTCAATCCAGAGGCGAGCTGCGCGCTGAACAAACGTCGATTGCTCAAAGCCGCTCTCAAGAGGTTCCGGCAGGCCTAATCGCTGGAATCCCTTTCGTGAAAGCCGCTCTATCTCTTCGATCGCGAGTTCATGGATTGAAGTACCCGGCATGTTGAATCTGCTTCTTTCTCACGTAGGTCTGTTAGACTCTGTCGGCCCGGGTCCCGTCTTTCATCAGTTGATAGAGGACAAATCGGATCGACTATCGATCAAGCCAATGTTACTAAAGGGCCAAGGCCCCACACTTCCTATTCCGAAGGAACCATAGTACTTCCGGGGAATTCTCTTACAGGATTATCCATGGAATATCAGACACATCCGTGTAACGCCTCTTTCATCGGAAAGATTCAGTCGTTCAGACCCGTTGACCGTCGACAAGTCCCGAACGGAATTAAAACTCTCCCCGGAATTGAAAACCTTACGTCGCAAGAAAATTATCGATCAGACGTGTGCTTCCCACATACGCCGCTACCGCCACCAGTGTGCCTCTCTCGACAGACGTCACTGGGAGCAACGAATTCGCATCTACTATGGCCAGATAGTCCACCCGCACTCCAATCCCAGTGTTTAGAGTTTCCATCCCCCTCCGCACCAGCGTTATACTTTGCCGCTCCCCTTCGGCGATCATTTGTTCCAGCCCCAGCAATGTTCGATGCAGCACCAGCGCCTGTCCCCGTTCCATTGGGCTTAGATATTTGTTTCTGCTGCTTAGTGCCAGTCCGTCACTATCCCGCACAATTGCGCAACCCACCAGCTCGACGTCGAAATTCAAATCTCGAATCATCTGTCGCAATACCGCAAGCTGTGCGGCGTCCTTCTGTCCAAAGTAAGCCCGTGTCGGCCCCACCACATGGAACAACTTCGCCACCACCGTAGCAACTCCGGTGAAATGTCCTGGCCGCGAAGTTCCATCCAATCGATCTCCGACCCCTGATACAGTCACCGTTGTCACTGAGCCGTTTGGATACATCTCTGCTGCATCGGGAGCGAACAAAACATCTACTCTTTCCAACTCCAGCAATCGACAGTCTTCCTCAAACGTCCGAGGATACTTTGTAAAGTCCTCCCCTGGCGCAAACTGCAGTGGGTTCACAAAGATTGAAGCAACAACCGTGCCGCACTCCGATCGCGCGCGTCGCACCAGGGACAAATGCCCTTCATGCAGGGCTCCCATGGTAGGTACAAAACCCAGGACAGACCCTGCCATCCGCAGGCTGCGGCAAACGTTCTGCATCTCCGCAACGGACTTTACAATTTGCACAGAAGTTCCTCTCTCTGTCGCAATTCCTAACCTCTTGGATTTGCAGTGCTTGGATTCACAATGATCGACACACAACTTCGCTTCGCTATCATTGCACCGATCTCACCAGTCGACGTGGATTGCTCTTCCTTCTACCCAACCACTTCAGCCGGTACACCCATGAGTTCCCGCATCTCTCGCGAGAGATGATAGCTCTCCGCGTCCGATGGAAACGTTCTGGTCTCCACATCGTGACGGTACTCTGCCAACGCCTTTTGCATCAATCCCATCACATCCGCGTACCGCCTGACGAACTTCGCCGGAGGCGAAAACGTCAGTGTCATCATGTCGTGTAGCACCAGAATCTGTCCGTCGCAGTCCGGTCCTGCGCCGATACCAATGGTAGGAATCGTCAGCTCCTCGGTGACGATCTTGGCCAACTCTCGCGGCACGCCCTCCAACACGAGCGCAAAGCAGCCAGCGTCCTCCAGTGCGAGCGCATCGGTGCGCAGCTCGTCGATCGCCTCCATC
>Ga0210406_10002743_pt1 | contig 19842 bp, 17 predicted proteins | sample IncBWC30MmetaG_FD_155454 | JGI IMG/M metagenome (GOLD analysis project Ga0210406, IMG submission 155454) | Forest soil microbial communities from Barre Woods Harvard Forest LTER site, Petersham, Massachusetts, United States - Inc-BW-C-30-M | ecosystem: Environmental > Terrestrial > Soil >... | reverse complement strand
CGCCACCCACAGGCTGACGAAGAAGCCCAGGAGACGTTTAAAAAAACTTCGCCGCGACAGTCACGGCGCAAATCCCCGACCGCGCCAAAGGCAAGCCGATCGAAATCTGGTTCCAAGATGAGGCCCGGATCGGCCAGCAAGGCACGCTGACCCGCGTTTGGGCCAGACGCGGAACACGGCCTCGGGCGCCTCGCGATCGACGTTACGACTGGGCCTATCTGTTTGGCGCCGCCTGTCCTCAACGTGGCATCGCAGCAGGCCTGGTTATGCCGACGGCGAATGCTGAGACCATGTCGCTGCATCTGAATGCGATCAGCCGCAAGGTCGCGCCCGACGCACATGCCGTCCTCGTCTTCGACGGAGCCGGCTATCACGGGGCGGGCGCTCTCTGCGTACCCCACAACATCACTCTTCTGAACCTGCCGCCCTATGCTCCCGAACTCAATCCCATCGAAAATGTCTGGGAATATCTGCGCGGCAACAAACTCGCCATCACCGTCTTCGACGATTACGACGACATCGTCGACAAAACCTGCGACGCATGGAACTTCTTCGAACAAGATCCTTTGCGTATCGCGTCAATCACCACCCGAACATGGGCAACAGTCAATAATTAGGGCCGTTGGTATTAGTCTTTCATCGACGCGTTTTCTTCACGCGAACCGGTATCCACTTCGCTCGAAAACGCTATGTTACGGCCGCACCGCCGGCGTCTCCATCGGCATGCCCTGCGCCCGCGCCATCAGATAAAGCTCGAGCTCGACCAGTTCCGGCGCGCCGTAGTCGTACGGCTGCGCCCTGATGCCGGAGATGCAACTGCGCAGTCGCCGCTGCAACGAGCCGAGCGATTGCCATTCCAGGCGGTACTCCGGATAGCCGGTCGGGTGGGCTTGCGTGATCGCCGAGCCCGCCAGATGGTTGTCCCAGTTGTCGTCGTGGCAGTTCGCGCAGGCGAGATTGAGCTGTCCCTGTCGCTGCATGAACAACTCGCGTCCGTGCGCGACGAACGGTTCGAGCTCCCGGTCGCTGCCTGCCGAAATTTCAATGCCGCGCGATTGCTGCGCGATGAACGCGGTGAGCGCCAAGAGATCGTGGCTCTCATAAGCGAGCGGCGTCGCCTGCTGATGTTCGGCGCGGCAGAGATTGATGCGCTGTTCCAGATCGACGGGACGGCCGCGGCTCTTGTCGTAAACAGGGTAGCGCGCCGCCACGCCCTTCATGCTGACGCGTGCGTCGTTGTGGCAATCGGCGCAGGCCTTGTTGGCGGCGCCGGCTTTGCCGTTCCATAACTTCTCGCCATCGAGCACCCACAGCATGCCGGGATTGGCGGTATCGTCATTCTGCATGGCTTGCGTTTCCGGGGCCATGAAGGTGAAGCCGGAGCGGCGCTGTCCTTGCGGGATTTCGGCCGCGAGCAACGGAAGGGCCATCACCAGCAGGGCCGCGACGGTTATCGCCGAGCCTTGCGTCATTCGACGGTGATGGAGGTGGATGCGGTCTCGGAAAATCCGTTGTCGCCGACCCATTCGAAATCGAATTTGCCGCTCTCGGTCGCCACCGTGAAGAACGAGATGAACGGGTTCGCGGCGATCGCCGGAAATAGATCGGTGCGGAAAATCGCGTTACCGTTGAAGCGACAAATGAAGCTGGTGATGATATCGCGCGGAAGGAGTTCACCGGCCGCCGTGCGGCGAAAGCCGGTCTCCATGATGTGCGACATCAGCGTCTTGATCTCGATGATCTGGCCGCGTTTCGCCTTGGCTGGAACGTTGATCAGTGCTGCGGCCATCAGCTCGCCTCCTCGGTGCAGGCGGCCAGCGTCACGACAACATCTGCCGTCGCCGACCAGAATGAGCCATCCGACAAATGCGCGATCGCGACGACCTTCTGGCTGTCGGCAAGCCGAATGCGGGTCGATACCTGCGCGCGGCCGCAAGCCGGGCCAAGATAGAAATTGCCGATATTGGGCTGCGGGTTCTTCTCGTTGAAGACATGGATGCTCTTGACGTGATCGTCCGGCGTCATCGGGCTTGCGAGGCTCACCGTCATCGGCACGGTGTTGCCGTTTTCGACCAGCGGCGGAATATCGAGCCTGACCTTGCCGGTCATGATTGCGGCCTCACCGACGACATTGCGGATGGCTGAGGCGAGCATCGCGGGCGTTGCCTCGAGAGGCCGCGATGTCACGATGGGGATCGTGCCGGCGACCGCGGCGCCGCCGGCGAGGCCGAGGAACCGGCGGCGTGTGGTTTCTTGTTTGTGCATCACAGCTATGCTTTCCTAGTCGCGCAGGTTTGCCAGATAAGCCACGATATCTTCGATCTGTTCCGCTGATAGAATCGGCTTGTCGCGCCACGCTCGGCCGACGCGGCCAAATCCGTCGACGCGATAGAAAGAGGGCATGATCGTGGCGGGATTGAACCGCGACGCATCGACCAGTCGAAGCCGCAGCTGTCTTGCGGTCCAGCGGTTCCCGGTGCCGGCAAGGCTCGGCGCGAGATCACCCTGGAACTTGGTTTCGGGGAACGGTCCGGAGTGGCAAAGGATGCAGGTGCTGCTGCGCTCGACGACGAGCGCGCGGCCGCGCGACATTTCGCCCGGCGCACCCGTCAGCGATGTTGGAATGCCGTCGCCGACCACGACATACGGTTTCAACTCTTGGGGTCTCAACTCTTGAGGTTCCAACTGTTGGGGCTTCAGCTGCTCGTCGCGCGCGGCGCACGGCAGGGCGGATATCGCCGCCATCAAAAATGCCCCGCCAATATGGATTGCCCGGCTAGCCAAAGCTATCCACCGTGATCGTTGCGAACCATCGCCGTGCATCCTCTGCTTCGCGGGTGCGCACTTCGCGCGGCGCATCGAGCGGACTGGCGCCGCCGCCTTCGACCTCCACAAAGATGCTGTCCTTCGGCGCGTAAAAACCCGCGAGCGAGAACGCGTGACCCGGCGCCACAATGTTGTAGCAGACGCCGGTCAGCCTCGGCATGTCGGGCGCTCTGCCTGAAATCAGGCTTGCGACCGCAGCCGCGCAGGCTTTTCCTTGCGCGTTCGCAGCCGAAGCCGATTTCGGAATCGCTCCGCCGAGGCAGGCATCGCCGATGACGTGAATATCGGGCACGAGCTTCGAGGCAAACGTCACGGGATCGATCGGGCACCAGCCGGTCTTGTCGGCCGCACCGGCAATGTCGGTGATGCGCCCTGCCTTTTGCGGCGGAATCACGTTGGCCACCTGCGCCGTGTGATCGCCGAATTCGGTGATGATGGTGTTGGTCGCGGGATCGACCGAGGTGACCCGGCCGCCTTGCGAGAGCGATATCCGCTCAATCATGCCGGCATATAGTTCCTTCCAAGCGCCTTCGAACAACCGCTGCTGGGGAAATGCGTCCTTGGCGTCGAGGATCAGCACCTTGGAGCGCGGCTTCGTCGTCTTCAAATAATGCGCGATCAGGCTGGCGCGCTCGTAAGGCGCCGGGGGGCAGCGTGAGGGATTGGCGGGTACCGCAAGCACGACGACGCCGCCATCGTCCATCGCTTCAAGCTGTCGCCGCAACAGCGTGGTCTGCTCGCCCGCCTTCCAGGCGTGCGGCATCTTGGCGGACGCCGCCTCGTCATAGCCGGGCAGGGCGTCAAAGCGCAGGTCAATGCCGGGCGACAGCACCAGCCGGTCGTAGCTGAGCGAGGTGCCGTCGGCGAGCGTCACCGTTCGCGCCTGCGGATCGACCCTTGTCGCCGTCTGCGCGACGACATGGACGCCTTCGCCGGCGATCCTGTCATAGCCGAATTGCTGAGCCTCAAGATCGCGCAGGCCCGCAATCACCTCATTGCTGAAGGGGCAGGCGGTGAAGGTGCGGTTCGGCTCGATCAGCGTCACATCTAGCTTCGGATCGATCCGCTTCAGAGCGCGCGCGCAAGCAGCGCCGGCAAAGCCGCCGCCGATCACGGCGACACGCGCAACCGACTGCGCACGGGCGACATGCGGGACGGCGAGGGCTGTCGCGGACGCAGCTAAGCCGCCAACGACATTTCTCCGCGTCACCGGATGCAACGCTCTCATCAACACGATCCGAAAACTGTGCGGCGGCACCCTCTAAGGCCGCCGCATGCCGTATCAGGCAAAGCTGATATTGTGATCCCGCAAGGGGATCGAGCGGATGCGCTTGCCGGTCGCCGCGAAATAGGCGTTGAGCACCGCCGGCGCCGCCACGCCGATGGTCGGCTCCCCGACGCCGCCCCAGAAGCCGCCGCTCGGCATCACGATCGATTCCACCTTCGGCATCTCGGCAATCCGCATCGAATTGTAGGTGTCGAAATTAGTCTGCTCGATGGCGCCGTCCTTGACCGTGCATCCGCCATAGAACAGCCCGCTCAGGCCGTAGACGAAGGAGCCTGCGATCTGACGTTCGATCTGCGCCGGGTTGACGGCATAGCCGGGGTCGGTGGCGGCGACGATGCGCAGCACCTTGATCTTGTTGTTGTCGGTGACCGAGATTTCAGCCGCGCCCGCGACGTAGCTTGCATAGGCATTGAGGTGGGCGAGGCCGCGGTAGACGCCTTGCGGCGCCGGCTTGCCCCAGCCGATCTTCTCGGCGACCGCATTGAGCACCGCAAGGTTCTTTGGATGCTTGGTCATCAGCTTGCGCCGGAACTCGAGCGGGTCCTGTCCGGCGGCCTGCGCCAGCTCGTCCATGAAGCATTCGAGATAGATCGCGTTGTGATTGACGTTTACGCCGCGCCAGAAGCCCGGGATGATGTGCGGATTGCGCATCGAATGTTCGATCAACAGGTTCGGAACCGAATATCCGAACGCAGCTTCGCCGCTCGGATTGAGACCTGCGAAGGCCGCCGGGTCCTTGCCGTTGACTAGCGCCTCGGGCCGAAGGCTGAACAGGATCGACTGTCCCGATATCCGCATGTGCAGCGCGGTCAGGTTGTTGTCGGCATCGAAGCCGCCGACCATCTTGCATTGCGTGATCGGATGATAGCGGCCGTGCGTCATGTCCTCTTCGCGCGACCATATCAATTTGACCGGCGTGCCCGGCATCTGCTTGGCGATCTCGACGGCCTGCCGAACATAGTCGGTCTGGCCGCGACGGCCAAAACCGCTGCCGACCAGTTGCTTGTGGACGTCGCATTTGGTTGCCGGCAGGCCGGATGCTTCCACGACGGCTGCGAATGCGGCCTCGCCGTTTTGCGTTCCGCACCAGACCTCGCATTTGTCCGCGGTATAGAGCGCCGTCGCATTCATGGGCTCCATGGTGGCGTGGTTCTGGTAGGGATAGTTGTAGACCGCCTCGACTTTCTTGACCGCGCCGGCGAGCGCGGCTTTGGCGTCGCCGTTCTCATTGCCTACAAAGGCGGGACCGGAATTAAGGCCTTGCTCGAGCCATTTTGCGATCGACGCCGACGTCACCTTGGCGTTTTCGCCTTCGTCCCAGACGATCGGTAGCGCATCGAGCGCGGTCTTGGCGTGCCACCAGGTATCGGCGATGACGGCAACCGCGCTATCGCCGACCCGCACCACCTTTTTCACGCCCCTCATGCTGGCGATCTTGGCTTCGTCAATACTCTTCAGCTTGCCGCCGGTGACCGGGCAGTCCTTGATCGCGGCGTTGAGCATGCCCGGCAGCTTGACATCGATGCCGTAGATCGTGGCACCCGTGGTCTTGTCGGGGGTGTCGAGCCGCTTCAGCGCCTTGCCTGCGATCTTCCAGTCCTTCGGATCCTTCAGCTTGACGTCGGCCGGCGGCGCCAGCGTTGCGGCGGCTTCGGCCACCTTGCCATAGGTCGTGGTTTTTCCCGACGGCATATGCGTGATGACGCTGCTCGCCGCCGTGCATTCGCTGGCCGGCACCTTCCATTCATCGGCCGCCGCCTGGATCAGCATGACGCGCGCGGCGGCACCTCCCTTGCGCACATAGTCCTGCGAGGCGCGGATGCCGCGGCTGCCGCCGGTCGAGAAATCGCCCCACGCACGCTTGCGGGCGACGCTTTGCCCCGGCGTCGGAAATTCGGTGATGACTTTGGACCAGTCGCAATCGAGCTCTTCGGCGACAAGCTGGGCGAGGCCGGTGAGCGTGCCCTGACCCATTTCCGAGCGGGCGACGCGGATCACCACGGTGTCGTCGGGCCGGATCACGACCCAGGCGTTGACTTCCGGCGAGCCGTCGGCGGCGCGTACCAATGTGGGGCCGCCGAAGGGCAGGTCGAGGCCGAGGGCGAGGCCGGTTCCGACCGCGACGGTGCCGATCACGAAGGCGCGGCGATTGAGTTGAGGCGTGACGTGCTGATTCATGACGTGCTGATTCATGGGCCCCTCCTCAAGCGTTCGCGGCAGCGTGGATTGCCGCGCGCACCTGCTGGAAGGTGCCGCAGCGGCAGATATTGGTGATGGCCTCGTCGATGTCCTGATCGCTCGGCTTCGGCTTTTCCTTGAGTAGCGCCGCCACCGCCATGATCATTCCGCTCTGGCAATAGCCGCATTGCGGAACATCATTCGCAATCCAGGCCTGCTGCACCTTGTGCAACATGCCGCCGGAGGCGAGACCCTCGATGGTGGTGATTTGCTTGCCGACGGCATCGCTGACCGGCACGCCACAGGAGCGTACCGCCGCGCCATCGATATGAACGGTGCAGGCGCCGCATTGTGCAATGCCGCAACCGTATTTTGTTCCGGTTAGTCCGATGTTTTCGCGGATCGCCCAAAGTAGCGGCGTGTCCGGCTCGACGTCGACATCGATTATCTTGCCGTTGATTGTGAGGTTCGCCATCTTCGGTCCCCTTGATGGTCTTGAACCCCTCCTCGAACGCGATGCTGTCGCGGAATCCGGGACCGTTCAAATCAAGAATCTGCGTTTAAAGCGTGAGGAACAATCGTCCGGCTCCGGTGTTTAGGCCCGACGCGCGACTTTCTGCTACCTTTCCGGCTGGAACCCGATCACCTAGGCTTCGCGCCGATGGCGGCCGCAACGACGCCGCCGGTGAGGGAACGCGCGTTTGAACGGGCAGCCAGGCGGGCGCATCGAAGCCGTGCGGAACGGCGTTGACGGCCAGCGCCGGGGCATGATGGCTTACCTGTGGGTCGCCTCACTGCTGGCGATCCTGGGCTTTCTGGTGATCTACCCGGTCCTCACCCTGTTACTGGGCGCATTGACCGACACCAATCCGGTGGTCGAGGGCGTAAGCCTCGCCCATCTTTCGATCGCGAATTTTCTTATCGTTCTGCAAAATCCGAACGTTGCGGAGGCGCTGTTCAATACGCTTGCCGCCTGCGCGGGCGGCACCCTGATCGCGGTTGCGATCGGATTGCTGTTTTCCTGGATCGTGGTGCGCACCAATACGCCGTTCAAGGGCTTTATCGCGGCGGCCAGCATCCTTCCCTTGTTCGCGCCGCCGCTGGTCGCGGGCGTGGCGTGGTCGATCCTGGGTTCACCGAAGACTGGCCTGATCAACGCCGTGTTCAAATGGGCGGGTCTCGACTTGCATGTCGATTTCTATTCGCTCTCGGGACTCGTGTTCGTGTTCGGCATCTACTACGCGCCCTATGTCTACATGTTCACCTCGTCGGCGCTGCGCAACATGGATCCGAGCCTGGAGGAGGCCGCCGAGATTTCCGGGGCGAGTGCGTTCTCGACGCTGTTCACGGTGACGTTTCCCTTGATCATGCCGGCGATCGTCTCCGGCACGCTGTTGTCCTTTATCGTCATGCTCGGCATCTACGGCGTGCCGGCGGTGTTAGGTGCGCCGAGTAACATCAACGTGCTGACCACCTATATCTTCAAGCTCACCAACTGGTCGCCGCCGCTCTACAATACCGCCGCCGCGGTCGCGATCATCCTGATGGTGGTCACGGGTTGTCTGGTGGTGCTGCAGCAGAAAGTGCTGAGCGGCCGCAGCTACACCACTGTCGCCGGCAAGGCATTCCGTCCGCGCAATCTCGATCTTGGAGGATGGCGCTGGCTCACCTTCAGCCTCGGCCTGATCTACCTGCTGGTCGTGGTGGTGCTGCCGACGCTGGCGCTGATCGTCGCGGCATTCCGCAAATTCATGTTCATTCGCGATGCCACGAGCCTGTTTGACATGCGGCAATATTCGCTGATGCACTTCTACAGCATTTTCGACAATCCGCTCACTATGAATTCGATCTACAACGCGGTTGAGGTCGGCATCATCACGGCGATCGTCGGCGGCGCGCTGGCGTTCGCGATCGGCTACACCATTCATCGCACCCGCCTCGGTGGCCGCCGCGCCATCGACCTGATCTCGACCGTGCCGGTCGCCATTCCCGGTCTGGTGATCGGCGTCGCCTATCTGTGGGCGTGGATCGGCATCCCCGGCGGGCTCTACGGCACCATCTGGATCCTGGCGCTGGCGTTCATCGCGCGCTTCATGCCGGATACGGTGAAGGCGCTGTCGACCTCGTTCCTGCAAATCCATCGTGAGCTGGAGGAGGCGGCCTGGGTCTGCGGCAAGGGCGTGCTCGGCACCATCGGCACCATCGTATTGCCCTTGGCGCGGCCGGGCGTGATCGCCTCCATGACCCTGTTGTTCGTGCTGTCGATCCGCGAACTCGGCTCGTCGCTGTTTCTCTACACCAGCAACACCATGGTGATGTCGGTGCTGCTGCTCGATTATTACGAAGGCGGCAATATCGGAAAGACCGCGGCGTTCAGCCTAGTGCAGACAGTGCTGCTTGGCGTCCTGATCGGCGGCGCCAACTGGCTGGCGCGAAGCGCCTCGCAGGGCAGCATCGCGCAACGGATAAGATAGAACAGGCAAAAGGGAGGGAAGCCATGAACAGGAAACTCGCAGCGGCGGCGGCCGCTATCGCCAGCCTCGGCCTCGCGCTCGGCGCGGGGCCTGCGCAGGCGGAAGAGAACTTCGGTTCGCCCGAGTTGATCGCGGCGGCGAAAGCGGAGGGCAAGCTCGTCCTCTACACCGCGAACTACGCCGAGGTCGAGCAGGACGTCATCAAGCAATTCAACAAGCATTTTCCGGAGATCAAGATCGAGATGGTGCGCGCGCCGGGCGGCCAGTTGATCACGCGGGTGAGGACCGAAGCTGCCGCCGGCAAGCTGATCGCCGACATCGTCGATCATTCCGACCGCGCGCTGATGCTGCCGCTGGCCGACCTGTTCCAGGATTACGCGCCGCCGAATGCCGCCGACTACGATCCCGCATCGCTGGTGTCGCCAAAGTTCTGGCCGCGTGCCACGCTGGTGTGGTCGATCGCCTACAACACCGAACTGGTGAAGGATCCGCCAAAAACCTGGATGGATCTGACCAAGCCGCAATACGACAAGCTGATCGGCCAGGTGTTCGCGCAATCCGGCGGCACCACCTGGACCCGCATCATGTTCGAGCGCCAGGTGCTGGGCGAGGATTATTGGGCGAAGCAGGCTTCGACCCATCCGGTCCTTTATCCGTCGGGCGCGCCGATGTCGGATGCGCTGGTGCGCGGCGAGATCGCGATGGGGCCGCTGCTCTATAACGCGGTCTATCCGAAGCAGAAGGAAGGCGCGCCGTTGAAGATGATTTTCCCGCCCGAGGGCGTGCCGGCCAATCCCTATGCGACGGGGATTCCGAAGACCGCGGCGCATCCCAATGCCGCAAAACTGTATCTCAACTGGTGCCTGTCGAAGGAAGGCCAGACCTTCATGATCAAGGAGCAGGGCAACCTCACATCCTTGAAGGTGTCGCCGGCCTATCCCGAAGGGTTTGATCCCAAGGTGGTCAAGGTCTGGTATCCGAATTTCGATCAGTATGTGAAGCTGCATGCCGATTGGGTCGCCGATTGGGACAAGATCTTCGGTTATCGCCAGTGACCGGTGCACTCGGGGGGCGGTGACAGCATGACGACCACGCTGGAGGTCAACGGCCTGCGCAAGCAGTTTGCGATCGGCCGGCCGGCGCTCGACGGCGTGAGCTTTGCGGTGCCGGCGGGCGAGATCGTCGTGCTGCTCGGGCCGTCCGGTTGCGGCAAGACCACCACGTTGCGCTGCGTCGCCGGCCTCGAACACCCGACGTCAGGCGAGATCAGCATTGCCGGCCGGCTGGTATCGTCGCCGCAGCGCGGCATCCTGGTGCCGCCGCGCTCGCGCGAACTCGGCATGGTGTTTCAGTCCTATGCGGTATGGCCGCACATGACGGTGCGGCAGAATGTGGTCTATCCCCTGAAACACCGGAGGATCGCGCGCGGTGAGGCCAGGCGCAAAGTCGATGAGGTGCTCGAACTGGTCGGGTTGTCGGAATATGCCGAGCGGCCGGTGGTCGCGCTGTCGGGCGGCCAGATGCAGCGCGTGGCGCTGGCGCGCAGCATCGTCTACCGCCCAAAATTGTTGCTGCTCGACGAACCATTGTCGAACCTCGATGCCAAATTGCGCTTGCGGCTGCGCGACGACTTGCGCCTCATCCTGAAGCAGACCGGCATGACCGCGCTTTACGTTACCCACGACCAGGCCGAGGCGGTCGTGCTCGGCGACCGCATCGGCGTGATGCGCGACGGCAAGCTGTTGCAAATCGGCACGCCGGACCAGATCTACAACCGGCCGGCCGATCTGTTCGTCGCCAATTTCACCGGCGCCACCAACGAGCTGCCAGGCACGCTGGTTCAGTGCAACGGCGAATTCGGCGTGGTCGATTTCGGCGGCGGACGGCGCGCCGAGGCGGCGCTGCTGCATCCGCTGGCCTCGGGTGAAAAGGTACGGATTGCGCTCAGGCCGGAGAACATCGCGATCGGCCAAGGGATCGGCCAAGCGAACGGCGCCAATTCGTTCACCGCGCGCGTGGTCGATCGCCGCTATCAGGGCACGCAGACCGTCTATGACATTGAGTTGTTCGGCCACCGGCTGGAGGTGCTCGAACTCGGCACCGCCGCGCGTCATCAGGTCGGCGTCGACACGCCGATTTTCCTGCCGCGGGAAGCCTGCTGGGCCTATCGCGACTCTGGGCCGTCGTCGCACGATTAGCGCGTTTCCCTGTTCGGTGGCCTCGCTCGTGGAAATCTTGCGGCCGGATGGCGCGACCGCGCCGGCGGTGTAGACTTATTGCAGCGTGAGGAGGACGGCATGGCCCAATTGAGCAGCAGCGAAGTACCTCTGGGGACCCCGAAAGACGCCTCGGCATCCGTGGTCGCGCAGCACGCGGCGATGCTCAAGGCGCTGCCGTTTTCGGATAACAGCGACTTCGACGATGCCGCGCGCGGCTTTCTCGGCACCATCGAAAACGCCAAGATCACCTCGGCGTCGGGCAGGGTGGTCTGGAGCCTCGAGCCGTACGGCTTCCTGTCCAGCGAAGCCGCGCCGCCGACGGTGAACCCGAGCCTGTGGCGGCAGTCGCGCCTCAACATGAGCCACGGATTGTTCGAGGTCGTCCCGGGAGTCTATCAGGTGCGCGGGCTCGACATCGCCAACATGACGCTGATCGAGGGCGACAGCGGCGTCATCGTCGTGGACACGTTGACCTCGATCGAAGGCGCCCGCGCCGCGATGGAGCTTTATTACAAGCAACGCGGCAAGCGCCCGGTCGCCGCTGTGATCTTCAGCCACACCCACACCGACCATTGGGGCGGCGCGCGCGGCGTGCTCGATGACGAGATGCTCGCAAGCGGCGGGGTGCCGATCATCGCGCCCAATCTGTTCATGGAGCATGCGGTTTCCGAAAACATCATCGCCGGGCCGGCGATGCTGCGGCGGGCGCAATATCAGTTCGGGCCTTTCCTCGCCAAGGGCCCGCGCGGGCAGGTCGACAACGGGTTGGGCAAGTCGATGGCGGCGGGTTCGGTCGCGCTGCTGCGTCCGACCGACCTGATCATGGCGACCGGCGACGAGCGCACCATCGATGGGGTCGAATTCGAATTCCAGATGGCGCCGAACTCCGAGGCGCCGGCGGAAATGCATTTCTTCGTCCCGCGTCACAAGCTGTTAAACCTGGCCGAAAACTGCACGCATAATTTCCACAATCTGCTGCCGTTCCGCGGCGCCGATGTGCGCGATGCGCTGGCGTGGTCGAAATATCTCGGCGAGGCGTTGCGGATGTGGGGCGGAAGAGCAGACGCGATGTGCGGCCAGCACCACTGGCCGGTCTGGGGCAAGGAGCGCATCGACACCATGATCCGCCAGCAGCGCGACCTCTATAAATTCGCGCACGACCAGACCATCCGCCTGATGAACCACGGGCTGACGGCCGCCGAGATCGCCGAGACCATCCGCCTGCCGGCAAGCCTTGAAGGCGCCTGGCACGCACGCGGTTACTACGGCCATATCCGGCATAATGTGAAAGCGATCTACCAAAAGTATCTCGGCTGGTACGACGCCAATCCCGCCAATCTCGATTCCCTGCCGCCGGTCGAGTCCGGCAAGAAATACGTCGAATATATGGGCGGCGCCGGCGCGATCCTGGCGCGGGCCGAAAAGGATTTTGCCAAGGGCGAGTTTCGCTTTGTGGCCCAGGCCTTGAGCCATCTGGTATTCGCCGAACCCGGCCATCAGGCGGCGCGCGCGATGCTCGCCGATACCTTCGAGCAGCTCGGTTATGCCGCCGAGAGTTCGACCTGGCGCAATGCCTATCTGTTCGGCGCACAGGAGCTACGGCAGGGTATGCCGGGGACGCAGCCGCGGCCGCCGATGCCGCGCGAGACGCTGGCGGCGCTGCGCACCGGACAGTTGTGGGACGTGCTCGGCGTGCGACTCAACGGCCCCAGGGCCGAGGGCAAGCATATCGTGCTGAACTGGAATTTTACCGACACCCGCGAGACCTTCGCGCTCACGCTTGAGAACTGCGCGCTGACCTATGCCGAAGGTGTGCAGGCGGACAACGCGGACGCGAGCTTTACGCTTGAGCGCGGCACGCTGGACGAGGTGATCGCGAGGCAGATCAGCTTTCCGGAAGCGATGGGCAGTGGCAAGATCAAGACCAGCGGCAATCCGATGCGGCTCGCCGAATTGATCGGCCTGCTCGACGAATTCCCGCGCATGTTCGAAATCGTCGAGCCGAAGCGGACGGCGGTGACATAAACCGTCATTCCGGGGCGATGCGAAGCATCGAACTACGATGTGCAATTGCACATCGTAGAATCTCGAGATTCCGGGTCTGGTCCTTCGGACCATCCCGGAATGACGAACTGACCCACCCCACCACCTACTCCGCCGCGCGCAATGGGGTCGATGGCGGGTGCAACGCCGCGTTCAGTTGCCTCGCATAGATCTCTTGCCACGGACTGTTGTCATTGCTGACGAAGTAGCCGCTGCGCGCGCCGCGAAACACTTCTGCGTCCGCGACACCGGGCGGCAACACATTCTCGTCGCGTAACGCGCGAGCCGCCATCAACAGGCGCCGGCGTGTGCGCGTGATCATCTGATCCGATGGCGCGAGATGCTCGAATTCGTGGTCGGTGATCGGCCCCATGCTCTCGGTGATCGCCTGATCCTGCTGGTGAATGCCATCGATCCCGCTGTAGATCGCGTTGCTGCGCTGGGCGGCGCGGTCGAGCCCCCAATCGTTGCTTGGGTTTGCGGCAAGCCGAAATCGCCCGAGCCAATCCGTGGTGTTCGGTAGAAACTTGTTGCCGCGACCGGTGCCGCCGATCGGCCTGCCGTCCTTGAAGGCGGGCTGCGGCTGCGTCAGCGCCGACACCCCGCGCTTCCAGCGCAGGAAGCAGAACATGGTGTGGCCGTCGTCGAGCGGCACCCAGGCGCGCGCATGCACGTGGCTGCCGAACTCGCCGTTGGGTGCCTGGCTCCAGAATGGAAACAGGAAGTTGGCGAAGCGCCAGTAAGTGCCCTCCGCACCCGCCGCACGGTAGCCCGCGTACTGGGTGCCCCAGGGGGCATCGGCGATATGGTACTCGGGCGCCCGGTTGGTGATGGTGTGGTAGACCGGATCGTCCTCGGGCACGTCGTCCGGGTCGACGTGGCCAGCGTGCAGGAAACCGAAATGCGAGGTATCGATCTCGCCTTCGAGTGCCTGCAAATAGTTGCATTCGCGCTGGATGAAGGTGACGCTGACTTCGTCGTCGGGAACGTCAAGGATTTCGAACGCCGGCAGCGGCGGTACCTTGACCGGTTCCTTGGCGGTCGATCCCATATAGACCCAGACCACGCCGGCACGCTCGACGGCCGGGTAGGCTTTGGCCTTCACCTTGTGCTTGAAATCCTGGTGCGGCGGCACGCTCGCCATGTCGATGCAGTTGCCGGCCACGTCGTATTTCCAGCCGTGATAGATGCAGCGGATTCCGCCTTGCTCGTTGCGTCCGAGGAACAGCGAGGCGCAGCGGTGCGGGCAGCGATGGTCCATCACGCCGACGCGGCCTGCGCTGTCACGAAACGCGATCAGCTTCTCCCCCAGCAGCATCAGGCGGATTGGCGCCCCGTCGCGCTCAAGCTCAGCGGATTGCGCTGCGGGAATCCAGTACTGCCGCATCAACTCACCCATCACCGTTCCGGGGCCGACTTGCGTGAGTTCCCTTCCTTCCACAGCAGTTGTCATCGTAGCCTCCCGATGCGGCCGTGCCGCCGCTCATTGGATACTATGTTATCACGGAAAGCGGTCGCTGGGGGAGACGGACGTTGATCGACACCCGTCAGTCGGCCCTGAGGTTGGCCGTCCGGACCACCTTGCCCCACTTCTCGGTTTCCTCAGTGATATGCTTTGCGAAATCGGACGGTGAACCGACAAACACCGCGACGCCGAGGTCGGCAAATCGCGCTTTCAGCTTCGCATCCGCAAGCCCCGCATTGATCTCCTGGTTGAGCCTGTCGACGATTTTGGCGGGCGTTTTGCTGGGCGCCCCGACGCCGAACCAGCCGCTTGCCTCATAGCCCGGTACGAACTCTCCAACGGTCGGAAGATCGGGCAGCACTTCCGAGCGAGCCGCTGTGGTCACGGCCAGCGCACGAAGCTTGCCGGCTCTGACGTATTCGATCGACGAGGACAGCGGGCTGAACATCATCTGCACCTGGCCGGCGAGCAGATCTGTTAGTGCCGGCGGTGAACCACGGTAAGGCACGTGCACCATGTCGACACCGGCCATGATCTTGAACAACTCGCCGGCCATGTGCGGTCCGGTTCCGTTGCCGGGCGAGGCCATGTTAAGCTTGCCTGGATTGGCCTTGGCGTAGGCGATGAATTCGGCGACCGTCTTCGCCGGGAACGACGGATGGACCTCCATGCCGTAGTTCTCGTGGCTGATGCTCGCGACCGGCGCGATGTCACGGATAAAATCGTATTTGAGCTTTTGGTAGAGCGTCGCGTTGACGGCGTTCGATATGTTGATCAAGAGCAGCGTGTAGCCATCGGGAGGCGCGTCCACCACGGCCTCGGTGGCGATATTGCCGCCGGCACCGGGCCGGTTCTCTATGATGAACTGCTGGCCGAGCCGCTCAGACAGCCATTGCGCCAGCAGGCGCGCGGCGATGTCGGGCGCGCCGCCGGCGGCGAAACCAACGACAATGCGTACCGGATGGGCCGGATAGGTCTGCGCGTTTGCCACGCGCGAGATGGCCGGAAGACCGAGCGCCATCGCAGCAAGATGCAAGAACTGACGGCGAGGAAGTTTCATCGCAGTCTCTCCGTAGGATTGCGTCACCCTCTGAGATACTTCGATAAATACCGTAGCATTTCTATAGCAAGAGCGGCCAACATCTCGAGGTTCTCACAGCAAGGCCGAAAGCCACCGATGTCTACTTCCGAAGAAAACAAGCAGTTCGTGCTCACAGCGTCTTGCACAACTCGGGCGCCATCCGCGCCGCGAGAATGCGGGGGATGCGTCTTGCGTCATTGCGAGGAGCGATAGCGACGAAGCAATCCATTCTTTCTTTCTTTATGCCGCGCTATGGATTGCTTCGCTTCGCTCGCAATGACGGCGTTGAATGAATCAGCTGTTTGAAAAGTTGAATTAGGAAGGTAGCGATCACCTCGCAGCCGCGCGCGTCAGTTTTGCGCCCGGCTTTGCGACATTCACTTCGGGCCGCGGGCATCCGGCCTTGTTCGCCTGACGAAGCGCGCAAGCGCCGTACCGATCTCGTCAGGGCTGTCTTCCTGAACGAAATGGATGCCTCGGACAGTCACTTCCTCCTGGTTCGGAAACGACCGGCAGAACTCGCGCGCCCGGCCGATCAGCAGCGACCCTGGCTCGGCGTTGATGAACAGTTTTGGCAGCGGACTGCGCAGCAGCCATTGCCCGTAATCCTCCACGATTCTTACCACGTCGGCAGGTTCGCCTGAGATCGGCAGCTCGCGCGGCCAGATCAGCATCGGCCGGCGTGCCTGCGGCTCGATAAAGGGCAGACGATATGCATCCATCTCGGCCTTGGTCAGCGTCCGAATGATCAGCTTCGGCAAGAGCATCTCGATGAAGGCATTTTCGTCGATGACCATGCGCACGCCCTTCTCGGATCGCAGGTCGCGAAAGATCGGCGCCCGGCTCGGCGGGAGGTCTTCCCAGTCGCGCGGTTGGACGATCGACTCCATGTAAGCGATCGCCCGCACCCGCTCGGGATGCCTGGACGCCCAATGAAAGCCGAGCGCCGATCCCCAATCGTGCAGCACCAGGGTGACGTCTTGGCGCAAATCCAGCGCCTCGAACCATGCGTCGAGATAGTTTGCATGGTTCACAAAGCGATAAGCCCCGCCGGGGGAGGCCGCTGATTGTCCCATGCCGACAAGGTCTGGCGCGAGGCACCAGCCAAGATCGCGGACGTGGGGGATGACGTTGCGCCAAAGATAGGATGACGCCGGGTTTCCATGCAGGAAGACGACCGGGTGCCCTTCACCGAGGGTGACGTAGCTCATCTCAGCGTCAAGGACGCTGACGCGACGGCGAGGATGATGATCCTCGGCTGAGATGATACGGTCCGGCATGGCATGTTCCCGTCCTGATCGGCGGCGGATGCGAAAGGCCGCCCGGAATTCGTGAGCAATCCCCTGCTGTCAACGCGCGCTAAGCAATCTGGTTCAGCCAGCACCAGTCTCCCGCGATTGGAAGCGGCAGTTCAAATCCGAGTTACTCGGGGTAGCGATCGGGCTATGCCCGAGACCGTCAGCCGGCGCTCAGTGCTGGTGCCTTTTTCGGGCTATCGCGAGGGCAACAGCCGCAATGGTTATTAGCGCTAGCGCTCCCGCACGAATTCCTTCGCGGGAGATCCCGCCATACGTGTGAATGATGTGACGCAACAAGGCTGACGTGATAACCGCGCCGATCAGAAACGCGACAACGTACCTGAATCGCAGATCAAGTGCGTCCATTCTGCCGGCCACTCCTTGCCAAAAGCTCCGAGTATTCGTCGCCAGCGTTTTCAGGTGATCAAGGGCTTTCGATTCAGCCCGCCATTCCCTGGCGGAGCTCATCGCGCAATTCGGGCACGACACGATGAGGGAAGTGTGAGCAAATCCAAATTTTACGTAGACGATCTCGAACGGGCTTTGGCAGTACGGGCAAAGATCCGGTTGGTGTTCGCTGACACTCATCGAAACTCTCCCAGCCGCCGGAACCGGACATCCTGGATCCTGATCATTGGCCTGCTTCCTCTCGGTCGTCAGCCTTTGCGGCGGGCCAATGAGGAAGAGGGCCGGCAGGATTTCCAGCGGCCCGGCGGGCTCAAGATTGTTCGGGAACCAAAAACGTCATTCGGCCCCGGACGTCAGAAGCTAGCATTGCACCAGCATCGGCGTGGAGTCCGAAAACCGTTCAGAGCACGGATTGGAGATGGGTGTTGCGAGCCGAGCACAGGCTGACTTCCAGTGGAGAATGATATGATTCATTTTTCGTCATGGCCGGGACATAGGCGAGCGGAAGCGACGCCGTCCTACGGACGGCTATGGGCGAGCGGAAGCGACGCCGTCCTACGGACGGCTATAGGCGAGCGGAAGCGACGCCGTCCTTCGGACGGCTATGGGCGAGCGGAAGCGACGCCGTCCTACGGACGGCTATGGGCGAGCGGTACCGGCGCCGTCCTTCGGACGGCTATGCCCCGCTCATAACGGGGCGGGAAAGCGCAACCCTAAATCCCCAGATACGCCGCCTGAACCTGCTTGTTGTTGGCAAGCTCGGAGCTCGTGCCGTGCATGATCACCTTGCCGCTCTCCAGCACATAGGCGCGCGCGACCAGCGACAGCGCGCGGCTGACATTCTGCTCGACCAGGAGGATCGCCGTGCCCATCTTGTGGATCTCGCCGATCTTCTCGAACGTCACGTCGGTCATCACGGGCGCAAGGCCGAGCGAGGGTTCGTCGAGCATCAGAAGCCGGGGTTTGAGCATCAGGCCGCGGCCCACCGCCAGCATCTGCTGCTCGCCGCCGCTCATGGTGCCGGCGAGCTGGCGTCGGCGGTCGGCGAGGCGGGGAAAGATGCCGTAGACGAGCTCGAGCGTGCGCGCGCGCTCGGCCTTGGCCGTCGGCACGTAAGCGCCGATCTCGAGGTTCTCCTGCACGGTCATCTCGGGAAACACCTGCCGCCCCTCCGGCACATGGGCGATGCCCAATTCCGGAATTCGGTGCGGCGGCAGCGAGGCCAGATCGGCGCCGGCGAAGGTCACGCTGCCGGACGACAATTTCACGAGGCCGGAGATCGCGCGCAAGGTCGTGCTCTTGCCGGCGCCGTTGGCGCCCAACAGGCCGACGGCCTCGCCTTCGCCGATCGAAATCGAGATATTGGAGATGGCCGGCACCGAGCCGTAGCTGGCGCTGGCGCCGGTGAGTTCAAGCATCGCGGTCTCCCGCTGCCGGCGGATGCACATAGGAGCCGAGATAGGCGCGGATCACTTCCGGATTTTCGACGATCTCCTGAGGCGCACCTTCGGCGATCTTCTGGCCATGATCGAGCACGACGATGTGGCGCGCCACCGCCATGATGGCGCGCATCACATGCTCGACGATCACGATGGTCAAGCCCGCTTGCGAGAGTTTTCCGACCAGCGCCACCGCCTGATCGATTTCAGACGGGTTGAGCCCGGCCATGACCTCATCGAGCAGAAGGATGCGCGGCTGTGTCGCCAGCGCGCGCGCCATTTCCAGCCGGCGCTGGTCAATGGTGGTGAGATCCTTCGCCGCCGCCTGTTCCTTGGCCGAAAGACCGACGAACTCGATCGCCTCGCGCGCCTTTGCGCGGGCAGCCGTGACGTGGCGGTCGCGCAGGAAGGCGCCGGTCATGACATTGGCGAGCACGGTCATCGCGCCGAAGGGTTTTGCGACCTGGAAGGTGCGGGCAAGCCCGAGGGCACAGATATCATGCGGCTTTAGCCCTACGATCTCGCGGCCGAATGCCTCTACCGAACCGGAATCCGGCCGGTGGAATCCGGTGATGAGATGAAAACTCGTGGTCTTGCCGGCGCCGTTCGGGCCGATCAGGGCGAGCGTTTCGTTCTCCCTGACCGTGAAAGAGACGTCCTGCACCGCGCGCAGGCCGCCGAACCGCTTGTTGAGACCCTTGACGACGAGCGCATCGGCCATGGCTGTCCTTACGCGCGCGCCGGTTTGCGGTTGACATAGCGCTGATACGCGTCGCTCACCATGCCCATCAGCCCGGTCGGCCGCCACAGGATGACCGTCATCAGGATCAGGGCATAGACCGTGAGCTGCACGCCGCCGGTCGAGCCGCCGAGCCAGCTTTGCAACAGCGCGGAGGTGGTCTCCAGCAGCACCGTGCCGATCACCGGGCCCCACAACGTTCCGATGCCGCCGACGATCGACACCAGCGCGGCCTCGATCGAGATGTTGAAGTTGAAGGCGGTCGCGGGGTCGATGAAGTAGATGTACTGGACATAAAAGGTGCCGGCGAGCGCGGTCAAGAATGCGCTGATCATGTAGATGTCGCGCTTGACGCTCGGGGCGTTGACGCCGATCGCTTCCGCG
>Ga0210406_10002742_pt1 | contig 19844 bp, 14 predicted proteins | sample IncBWC30MmetaG_FD_155454 | JGI IMG/M metagenome (GOLD analysis project Ga0210406, IMG submission 155454) | Forest soil microbial communities from Barre Woods Harvard Forest LTER site, Petersham, Massachusetts, United States - Inc-BW-C-30-M | ecosystem: Environmental > Terrestrial > Soil >... | reverse complement strand
AGAGGCATTACGAACAGGGGCACGCTGGCCGAAAAGAGTTTCTGGGCGGAGAGAATGTCGTTGAGGATGTTCCACTCGGGCTGCGGAGGCGTTGGCGGGCCGAAGCCGAGGTCGCCATACCCCCGCTTGATGGAGCCTCCCATGATGATGACGCGCTTGAGTTTGCGGAATGTCTCGGGGTCCTTTTCGATGGCGGCTCCGACGTTCATCAACGGGCCGATAGCAATCAGCGTGACTTGGCCAGGGTTATGGCGAATTTGATCCAGCAAAAACGTGACGGCGTTGGGGTGGGAAGCCTTGGCGTAACGATTGTTCTCGGCGTAGCGCCGCTGGGTGAAATTGGATTTTGGAGGCGTGGGCGCCCCGGCGGCTACGGGAATCTCGGGGCGGCCGGCTTCTGCGAGCAAGCGATCCAGCAGTTTGGCGCGGGTTTCCGTGTCGCCAAAAGTGGTGGTGATCCCGAGGATTTGCAGTTCGGGACTGCGGAGCGCCAGTGCGACGGCGAATGCATCGTCGATGTCGTCGCCAATGTCGGTGTCGATGATGACTTTTTCTGACGGGGCCTGGTGGTAGATGGGAGGCGGCGGAGGAGCTTGCGACCAGCAAACCGGCAAAGTTGCAAGAGCCGCGCCTGACAGAATAAGGAGGACCAGTGCTCTGAATTTAAGCATGGGCAAAAGCTCGAGCTAGGTTGGGCAAGGCGCTGGAAAAAATGAACAAAAATTTTACGGCTGAAAACTTGGTGCGGTCGAGAGGACTCGAACCTCCACGCCTTGCGGCGCTAGCACCTCAAGCTAGTGCGTCTGCCAGTTCCGCCACGACCGCGATGACATCCATCGTAAAGGCAATATCGCAGGGTGTCAAATGAGCGCTTTGCGAAGGAGGAAACGGAAAATTGGCAGCGTCCCGACCCGGTCGGGATAAATGCCACCGCCGCTAAAATGATCGCTATGGTTTTTTGGGCTGCGCTGGCGCAGGCTGCGACGCTGCCGGAGATTGAGAAGCCGCCTGCGGTTTGGACTGGGGCGCTGCTGGCGTGGTTGCAGGCGTAGTCCCCGGCGCTGTCCCATGCGTTGCCGGAATTGCTGGAGTCGTTGCAGGCGCGGGCTTTGGCGCTGGCTTCGAAACTCGTTCGAGGATCGAGCTGCCGGTGCCTTCAGCCTTGTCCGCACGCAAAACCAGAGCCAGGGCGCAGAGCATGAACATCACGGCGCACCACGTGGTAGCCTTCGAAAGGACGTTGGCCGCGCCGCGTGGCCCGAATGCGGTCTGGCTGCCGGCGCCGCCGAACGCTCCGGCGAGATCCGCTGCTTTGCCGCTCTGAAGCAGCACAACAATGATCAGCACCAGGCAATTCAAAACGAAAAACGTCTTGAGCAGCCAACCGGCGTATCGGAAGCCGACCACCGCGATTGCCACGCCGATCAGCAGCGCGAGCACCCACTGCATTGCAGTTTTTGTTTCCATTCCTGCCCTCTATCAAAAAATAAAATCTTGAAAAACGGTCGACCTAAAAAAACGCCGCTACTTGAAATTCACGAGCGCAGCAAAAGACTTCGGGTCGAGGCTCGCTCCGCCCACCAGCGCGCCGTCCAATTCCTCCTGCGCCATCAACCCTTGAATATTGTCAGGCTTGACGCTGCCGCCATACAGAATGCGGAGAGCGGAAGCAAGGTGGACGGTAAACATCTCTCCGGCGCAACGCCGCAGGATACGATGAGCGTCGGCGGCCATTTCCGGGGTTGCGGTGCGGCCCGTACCGATAGCCCAAACCGGTTCGTATGCAACCAGAATACGGGAGAACTCTTCCGGGGTCAACGCGCCGGGGCCGCCCTTAAATTGGCGGCTAAGCACTTCTTCCGCAAGCCCGGCATCACGCTCCTCTTGCGTTTCTCCGAGGCAGACGATCGGAGTGAGGCCGCTACTCAAAGCAATCAAGGTTTTTTTGGCGACGTTGTCATCGGTCTCGCGAAAGAGTTGGCGGCGCTCCGAGTGGCCGATAATCACGTAGCGGCAGCCGGCTTCGGCAAGCATGGGAGCAGAAACTTCGCCCGTGAATGCGCCCTCTTTGCTCCAGGAGACGTTTTGGCCGGCGATGGCGACGTTGGAGCCTTTGGTGCATTCGAACGCGGTCGATGTGGCTGTGAATGGCGGGGCGACTACGATGTCGCAATGCTTTGAGTTAGCAACCAGAGGGAGGAAGGAGGTGAAAAACGCGCGAGTGTCCGCTAGCGTTTTGTACATTTTCCAGTTGCCGGCGATTACGCGACGTCGCATGTCAAAGCCTCCAGAAAGAGAAAAGATTTAACGCAGAGGACACGCCAACCCGGTCGGGCAGGCGCCGAGCGCAGAGTGCGCACAGAAGAGTGGCGCTCATTTATCGGTCAGGGCTTCGACGCCGGGGAGTTTGCGTCCGCCGAGAAATTCGAGGGAGGCGCCGCCACCGGTGGAGATGTGGGAAATTTGATTCGAAACGCCGGATTGATGAACGGCAGCTACGGAATCGCCGCCACCGACGATCGAGGTGGCGCCGGCAGTGGTAGCGGCGGCGACGGCCTTGGCGACTTCGAGAGTACCTTTTGCGAAGGCCGGCATTTCGAATACGCCCATGGGTCCGTTCCAGACGATGGTTTTGGCGGAGGCAATTTTCTGGCGATAGGTCTCGATCGTTTTTGGGCCGATGTCGAGACCCATCCATCCGTCGGGTGTGTCGTGGATTGAGACGGTCTTTGTGGGGGTGTCGGCTTTGAATTCGGCGCCGATGATGTGATCGACGGGCAAGAGCAGGGGGAATTTTTTCTCCTGAGCTTCGGTACGAAGTCGACGAGCGAGATCGAGCTTGTCGTCTTCGACGAGGGACTTACCAATGGGGTGGCCTTCCGATTTGAGAAAAGTGTAGGCCATTCCACCGCCGATAAGCATGGCGTCGGAAATTTTCATTAGGTTCTCGACCACTTCGATCTTGTCGCTGACTTTGGCGCCGCCGAGAATGGCGACAAAAGGTCGCACGGGGTTGGTGACCGCTTTTCCCAGATAAGTGAGTTCTTTCTCCATAAGCAATCCGGCGGCGGATTGCTTGACGAAGCGCGTGATGCCGACCACGGAAGCGTGTGCACGATGCGCAGAGCCGAACGCATCGCAGATGAAAATTCCGTCGCAGAGCGCGGCGAGCTGCTTCGAAAAGGCCTCGTCGTTTTTTTCTTCTTCGGGGTGGAAGCGAACGTTTTCAAGGAGAAGAATGTCGCCGTCAGCGAGTGATTTACTCTTTGACTCCGGAACAGCGCCGATACAGTCGGAAGAAAATCGGACGGGGCGGCCGATGAGTTGTTCTAGCATTTTCGAAACCGGCAGAAGCGAATATTTTGGATCGGGGCCACCCTTGGGGCGGCCGAGATGCGAAGCGAGAACGATGCGGCCACCCTTCTGAATGACCAGGCGGATTGTGGGGGTCGATTCCCAAATGCGGGTGCCGTCCGTAACCACGCCATCTTTGATCGGAACGTTGAAGTCCATACGGATGAAGACGCGTTTGCCGCGAAGGTCGAGGTCGTCGATGGTGAGTTTGTTCATGGTTGCAGTTCTCAGTATTCAGTTATCAGTGTTCAGTCAGAGAAGAAACATGGTTTAAGCACTTTTCCGCTCCTCCGGTGAACTGAATACTGATCCCTTAAACTTTCCTTAGAACTTGGAGGCCAGTAGCTTGACGAGGTCGCGGCAACGGCAGGAGTAACCCCACTCGTTGTCGTACCAGGCCAAAACTTTGACGCAACGATCGCCGACGACCTTGGTGTATTCGGAATCGACGATGGAGGAATTCGAATTCCCTTTGAAGTCGCAGGAGACGAGTTCTTCTTCGGTGTAACCGAGAATGCCCTTCATGGGACCATTCGCTGCGGTTTTGAGAGCCGCGTTGACGGCATCTCTCGTGGCCGGCTTATCAACGAAAACGGTGAGGTCGACAACGCTGACATTCGGCGTGGGCACGCGCATGGCGTAGCCGTCAAGCTTGCCCTTGAGTTCGGGAATGACGAGGTGCAGGGCTTTGGCGGCGCCAGTGGAACTGGGAATCATGTTGATCGCAGCGGCGCGGGCGCGGCGGAGATCCTTGTGCGGGAGGTCGAGAAGTTTTTGGTCGTTGGTATAGGAGTGGATGGTGGTCATGGTGCCACTGTTGATGCCGAAAGTGTCGTGAAGGACTTTGGCGACGGGAGCAAGGCAATTGGTAGTGCAGGAAGCGTTTGAAATCACGTGATGCTTCGCGGGATCGTACGTCTTGTCATTTACGCCGAGGACAAAGGTGGCATCGGGACCGTCCGCGGGCGCGGAGATGATGACTTTTTTTACCGGTGCGCGGAGATGCTTCTTAGCATCAGGGCCCTTGGTGAAGAGGCCAGTGGATTCGATGACGATGTCGGCTCCGACAGAGGCCCAGTCAATCTCCGCGGGATCCTTCACCTTGAAAACTTTGAAGCTCTTGCCTTCTACAGATATGGTGTCTTCGGTATGAGTAACGTTGTGGGGCAGATTGCCAAGGACAGAGTCGTACTTCAATAGGTGCGCAAGAGTTTTCGAATCCGTAATGTCGTTGACGGCGACGAATTGAATGTCTTTGTCGTCGAGCGCGGTGCGCACGATGTTGCGACCGATACGGCCGAAGCCGTTGATGCCAACCTTAATGGGCATTACTTCCTCCGATGGAGTGTCAGATATTGCGGCTGCGCAGGAGCGCGAGACGACCGCGGGTGAACAGAAAATGCTATGGGTTGCGCGGACAAAAGTCAACGCGTGGAAAATGAGGCGGGGCGAATGAATCAGTGATAGCCGAATGCGCTATACCTTGTCGTAAAATGAACATTAGAAGCGAAGCCTTGGGCTGCGTCGCCCAATATGCGAGATGAGGGCCTATGCCACTTGAAAAGAAGCAGGTATTCCCGAACCTGTTTCGATACGTGTGTGATAGCTGTCCATTCGACTGGCCCAGGACGCCGATGAAAGAAAGCGAGTTGCCGCCTCCCCCGAGCCATGCATGCCCGAATAAGAACCCGCCTGAGACGAAGGCGGTCCCCAAAGAACAAGAAAGGAAAGCCGACGCAAGCACGAAGCCCAGGCCCGTGGCCGTTTGCACGCGCTGCGGCGCTGTTTCCTACGCCCCTTCATTCATTAACGGCCAGTGTGCACAGGTGGTCGCAGGGAAGAGATGCGTCGGAGTCAATGGGAGCGCTCTCAACGCTGACGATTGGAAGCAGTGCTCTGCATGCGCGGGTACGGGGAGCAAAGGAACGACTCGCTGCGGCCCATGCGACAGCGCAGGCTGGTTGTACGCCCGCGGCAAGGGATAGCGCGCCAGGACGAACACGCGGCAATCACAAGGGGCAGGCCTTATCAGATGGCATCCGTTTTGCGTTGGCTTTTCGATTCGGAGCGTGGAGCGCCGAGCCGGCTGCTTCCCCGCTGGATTTTTCTACGAGCTCTTGGCCTGATTTATTACTCCGCTTTTTTCTCTCTGGCATTTCAAATTCGGGGATTGATTGGGCCGCATGGAATTCTTCCCGCCGGTGAATACCTGCAGGCGGTGGCGGAGAATTTCGGCCACACAGGCTATTGGTATGCGCCGACGCTGCTGTGGTTTTCGAGCAGCGCGCACACACTTACGGGACTTTGCTGGGTGGGGATGATTGCGTCGCTGCTGCTGGTCTTGAATTTGTGGCCGCGCGGGATGCTCGCAATTTGTTTCATGTGCTTCCTTTCGTTTGTCAGCGCGGCGCAGGAGTTTTCTGGCTATCAATCAGATGGAATGCTGTTAGAGGCGGGATTTATCGCGATGTTTTTCGCGCCGGCGGGATTCCGGCCGGGGTGGGGAGAAGGAAGCAAACCATCGCGAGCGAGTCTGTTCTTGTTGGTTTGGGAAGGCTTCCGCATTTATTTCGAATCGGGCATTGCGAAGATCATGGGCGGCGACGCGCAGTGGCGGAACTTCACGGCGCTCGATGAGTATTACCAGAACGGCCCGCTGCCAACATGGATTGGCTGGTACCTGCAGCATCTGCCGCACTGGTTTCACGCGGCGATGTCGTTTGGAACATTGGCGTTGGAACTCGGGCTGGCGTGGATGATGTTTTTGCCTCGGCGCATTCGAATCGTTTGTTTTTTCATTGTTACACTGTGGCAGATCGGGATCATTCTCTCGGCAAATTACACGTTTCTGAATTACCTCGTTCTGGCGCTGGGGTTTCTGCTGCTCGATGACCAGTTCCTTCTGCCGTACTTGCCGCGATTCGTGAAAGGGAGTTACCTGGCCACGAAAGAGGCGAAGCCACTTGCCGCTCCGGTCGCTGAAAGCAAATGGCAAAAAAGATTTCGCGAGCAATTCTCCGCAGTGAAGCTTGCTCTGACGGCAGTGATACTCACGTGGATTTTCTACGCGACACTGGCCGAAATGGTTTGGATGGTGAGACCTGTGCCGCTGCCAACTTCGCCGATCTCGGCGTTGGAGCCGTTTCGCATCGCGAATCGCTACGGATTGTTCGCGGTGATGACGCGCGGCCGGTATGAAATTGAGTTTCAAGGTTCAGGGGATGGACAAACGTGGTTGGTGTATCCGTTTCGATTCAAGCCGCAGGATCCGAGCAAGGCGCCGGGGATTTACGCCCCGTACCAGCCGCGGTTTGATTGGAATCTGTGGTTCGCGTCGCTGAGTTCGTGGCGGCAAGAACCGATCGTTGTGCGCACGGAGCAGAGTTTGCTTCGTGGCGATCCCGACGTGCTGCTGCTTTTTGCGGGAAACCCGTTCCCGAAATCTCCACCACGCCAAGTACGCGCCGTGATCTGGCAATACTGGTTTTCTACAGCGGCGGAAAAACGCTCGCAAGGCGTGTGGTGGAGAAGACAGCAACTCGGGCTCTACGCCCCCACCCTGGAGCGTCAAACAGATGGAACGATTCTTGTATTGCAGTGGCCGACGCCCACCGAGCCGAAAGAATAGTTCAGACTTCAGAGCAAGGAGCAATCATGCAGAGGCTAACCGCCGGGTACGAGCGACTTACTTAATTCTAAAAAATGCTAAGTACATTGATTTATACTGGGCGCGTGTCGGACGACACCGAAATCGACAAAATAAGGCAAGCGGAAATGGAGCGGGGCCGTCGCCCCAAACATTCCAGCGAAAAAGAGAAAACTCGCCGCCTGAAATCGCTGATGTTGTCCGCGCTGCAAAGGGGAAATCGAGGGCTCTTCCAGCAGGTCCTCATCGACCTCGGGAAGAAACCCGGGTCTGCCGAGTACGAGGAGTGGATGCGAGAGTACGAGACGTACCAGCGCGAACGAAGGTAGCCACCGTCTTTTCCGCTCTGCTGATTCGCTCTTCCTGCTCTTCCTCCGAGTACTGCGAGAGGTGTTTCAGTGCCAGTGCCGCAAGCTTGTCCGCCGTTTTGCTGGCACTGACCTTTCGTTTCTTGGGCATTTTAAACTCCAATAGGAATCGGCTACAGCACCATCAAATACTACCACTAAGCGGCGCCAACTTGCGGAATGTCGCTGGACTCTTCGATGCACGGATCAATAGGCTCCGCGATATTTGGCTAGGGCTTCTTCGACCGTTTTTCCCTGTGAATAGCAGCCTTGGATAGAAGGACAGCGCACAAAATACCCACTGTAATCAAATCCTCGTCGCGCTCAAGGAATACTTTGAAATCAAGAGAGTTCATGAGGTTTTCGTATTCTCTTCAATCGGCCTGAGCAACTGCTTCGTATTTATTGCGGAAACTGCTTGATGCTGGTGACGCGCTCGCCCTGGAAGCGGACGAAGACGGTCTTGGAGGGGGGCTGGCCGTAAATCCAATCTTCGATGTCGTTGCCTTCGGAATCGCGTTCGCGCACTTTGTGGTCGGGCTTGCCGATGGCGGCGACGAGCTCTTCACGGTCCATGCCCACTACCGGCTTGCGCTCCTGAATGGCCTTCTTCATCTCCGGCGGCAGCGTATCGAACCACTGCACGGCGGCGGAGCGCTCCTTCGCGAAATTCAAGAAGGGGGAAAGGATCTGCTTCAACTCGTCGGGCGTAAGGTCCGGGAGCGACTTGTTGAAATCCAGGAATATGGTGCTGCCCATGCCGGGTTGCATTCCTGGCGGTCCAGGATCCTGATTCGTGCTTGTCTGCGTCGGGGGATAACCCGCGCCACCGATGCCGATTTGAAGGTGATCGCGCCAGTGTCTTTTGCCGCGGCCACCACCATTCACATCGACAACGATCTGATGATCGCGAAATTCGAGCCTGGTGATTTGCACGTTATCGCCGGTATTAACGGCCGGCCCGTGGGTGGCGACGGCGCGATCGAGCTGTTCAGCCTCCAGCGTTTTGCCAACACTGAGGTGGAATCCTTCTTTGCCGGCGGGCAGAGGCTTGATAGCTTTGGCAAATTCACCGGAGACATAGCGGATCAATTCCAGCTTGGAACCTTCCTGAAGCGTGGTGCTTTTTGAGGCGGGTGCGGTCTTCGACGGCGATTGCCCCTGCGACTGTGCGTTATCCGAAGCTGCGCCGGCGTTCGGGAAAAGCGGAATCTCCTCATCGGCCGGAAAGCTGGGAGTGGGGTAGGCGGGTGGACGAAGACTGTTGACGCGCGGGACGTCTGCATCGGCGAAAAGCAAGAGCGTTAGCGATAGTGCGAGCCAGTTCGACATACGTGTGCGGGCCCGAGAGGCCTGGACCCACTTTCCTATTCTACGATGCTCCGAGGCCGGTGAACAGGTGCCTCGCATGGGAGGCCACACAACACCCCGACCTGACTTTTATCGAGGAGGAATGTGCTACAGGCCGTGGATTGCCACCAAAACCTTAACGGGAGACGACTTGGACACCCTGGCGGTCGATGGTCATAGGCAGAACTTGGCCGCCTGATTCCTGGATGGCCGTTTCAACGCGTTCGCGGGCGTCTGGTTCGATGAGAAGGACCACGCAGCCACCTCCACCCGCACCGCAGACTTTGCCAGCGAGGGCGCCGTTGCGGCGCGCGTTTTCGATGACGCGGTCGATGGTCTTCGTTGAGATGGTGGGCAGGTTTCGCTTGCGGAAGGACCATTCCTCGCGCATGAGGCGGCCGGCTTCGGGCCAGTCCGGTTTCTCAAACGCGACACGCATCTCCTGGGCAACTTCGGAAATGCGCTCGAGGCTGTTCTGCACCGCGCGCTTGCCGCCGATTTGTGCTTTGAAGACTTCCCAGTTGTTGATGCCGTGCTGGCGAGGCTTGCCGGTGTAGCAGACCATGACGCGGCGTTCGAGTTCGTCGAGGTTGACGCGCAGCTCGACGCGGTGCTCACCGCCCGGCGGGAGTTCGATGGCGGCGGCTCCTCCAAACGCCGGAGGATAATGATCCTGAGTTCCGGTAGGAACATTGATGACGATGGCTTCGGCGTCGCGGCTGATGTGGATCCAATCCACTTTGCTCTTCCCTGCTCCCGTGAAGCGGTCGAGCGCGGCGCAAATGGCGACGGCCATGGCGCTGGAGCCGCCAATGCCTGCGCCGGCGGGAGCTTCGGAATCGGTGGTGAGCGTGAACCCGCCGGGAGGATGAAAAAACTTGGTAATTTCGGCGAGAAGCGGGAGGCGGTAGCGCTTGGCTTTCACGAGAGCGGCGAAGGAGGCAAAACTTTCTTCGCACTTGATGTCGCGGGAGACGAGCTTGATGCGTCTGTCGCCAGCGGGATGCGTTTCGATGACGCACGAGGCGTAAAGGGAGATGGCGGCGTTCAGCGTGACGGCGCCCGGATGAAAGAGGTAGAGCGGCCAGATGTCGAGTGTGCTGCCGGCGAAGTCCACGCGGGTCGGTGCCTTGGATTCGATTATCATGAGCGAGAGTTAACTCGATTCAATGAGATTTTCAGCCGAGCCAGTTTGACGAATTCAAGGCACAAGCTCAAGTCGGGACTGCCTCCGATGCTGAGAAAGGCAACCGCGCAAACGGAGGAGATGACAGCCATCGAAAACAGAGGAGGCAACTAAGGTCGTTGCTCCCGCTTATCGAGAAGAGACAGAAACGGCAATTCTGCAACCTTGTGGTATAACGGCGTGGTCTTATCAATAAAATCGCCATCCGGCTTCTTGGGTGTATTCGTCTTTAGGTCAAGGAACTCCTCGGTTGACTTGAGCAGGAGACCTTCAGAATCCATTTCCCACTTCCGGCGGACAAGCATCCCTCCGTAAAAAGTTCTCAACTCCGAGCTTATTCTGGCAGTCGTTTCGTCTCTGCGAAAACAGTAGTCGGCGTGATTAGCCCAATCACCGGAACCCGATTGGAAAGTAAAGTTGGCAGCAACTATCTTGCCTTCCTCAATCCAGACATACGCTGCATCATCGGGAATTTCAGACTCGAATGCCTTTTCAAATTCGGCCTTCGAAGAGAATTTCCGCCATTGTGGTTGGCGATCGTCGCTAGAGCCACTGGCGCCAAACACGAAATCCGGTTCCCTCTTCCCGCTGCGAGTCTGAACTTTCGTGCAGTACTGCTCAATCGCAGCAACCGCCTTTTCCGATGACTGCTCCCGTGCGGGCTTCTGGACAGGCACTTGTTCGCTGGCAGCTTGTTTGGGGACTTCTGAATTTGATTGCGGCTTACATCCACACTGTAGGTAAAGGCAAGCGGGCAAGAGAAAGCCTAGCGCCAGCCGAACCGCCGCGTTTTCAATCCGGATAGTTGACACAGCGGGTTAGCCTATTACCCATTGGCGGAGGCGGCGCGGTTCCGCGCGATGAGCTGCGGACCGTCTTTTTTTTCTTGCGCGAGGGCGGGATTGGGTTCGAAGCAGCGGCGGCAGCGGGCTTCGTAAGCGCCCATCGCGCCAACGACGATCAACTCTTCGCTTTCGACAAGGCGCTGGGTGTGCACCGCAGGGTTACCGCAGCGCACGCAGATAGCGAGGAGCTTGGTGATTTCTTCGGCGATGGCGAGGAGCCTCGGCATCGGTTCGAACGGGCGGCCGCGGTAATCGGTGTCCAGGCCGGCGACGATCACGCGTTTGCCGAGATTGGCGAGCTTGGTGCAAACGTCAACGACTTCATCGCCAAGAAATTGTGCTTCGTCGATGCCGACGACTTCCGTGCGCGGCGAAAGTTTTTCCATAATTTCGGAAGCTTTGAATACCGCGTCCGATGGAATCCCGAGGCCGGAGTGCGAGACGATTTCGTTCGCGGCGTAGCGCTCGTCGATGGCAGGCTTGAAAATTTGCACGCGCTGGCGTGCGATCTCCGCGCGGCGCAGTCGGCGGATCAGCTCCTCGCTCTTGCCGGAAAACATCGGGCCGACGACGACTTCGATCCAGCCCATATTGCCTTTGACGATGTCCACGGTTTCTCCTTCAATATTCGAAAATGCATCTGCAACGGCAGTGCCCTACACTCGCGAACCTGCGGCGGCTGCGGCGCTGTACATCTTTGTATTATAGAACGGGGCGAAGGCGGCGATCACCGCAACTCGAAAGGCTTCCTGGCGCGTGATGAAATTATTCGAGAGGACGCCCCAAGCGCCTTGCGCGTCGCGGATGCCTACGGCGCCGGCGAAGCGGTCGATCGCAGAGGCGAGCTCGACGCCATTTTCGAGAACTTCTTGTGCCAGCGCTGCGGGGATCTCGATGCTTCCCGAACGGCCGTAGTGACCTCGCACGCCATCGGAAACGTAAGCCCAGCTTTCCAGGAAGACGCGGCGATGCCCATTTTGTCGCAATTTCGAATGACGGAGCACCTCGTCAGTCGAGGCACCTTCATGCACAACATCGAGGCCGCCTTCGAGACCGACGAAGTATCGCCAAGACGCACCGCTCTCGCGGGCCATTTCAACAAGAGCTTCTGCGCGTTGGCGGGCGCCGCGCATCAATTCATCTCGTGACGCGGGCGTGTGGCTGACGCCGCTTTCCACCTCCACGCCGACGACTTCGAATTCCGAATCGTGAGCAAGAGCCGTTGAGAAGGACTGGAGCGCTTCAATGACGGCGCTGAGCTTGGGGCCGCGCTTGCTGCCGACAGCGATGGTGAGCTTTTGCATTCGGAAAATGGCGACGGCATGATTCTAACGGTACTTGCACGAAAATTTCACTGGGAATTAACAAGGCTGAGGAAAACTCGTGCGAATGGCTCTCAATAAACTCTTCAGCCGATCTCAGTGGACCGACCCGACAAAAACTCCGAATGCGGGGACGGTAAAATGATTTAGTCGCGTTGATTCGGGGCTCGTCTCTGGCGCGGCAAGCAAGGGTGTCGCGGAACTATCCCTCACTCCGTGAGCGGCGAGATCAAACTTGAGGGTCCTCGGTTCGGCGCTCATATTCAGCACCACGAGGATCGCCTCGCCGCTGCCCGGCTTCTTGCGCAAAAAAGAGAGAACATTCGTATCTCCCTGATTCAATGGCAGATAACGCCCATCGCGCAACGCCGGTTCACTTCGCCGCAAGGCGAGCAAGCGCTTGTAGAAAGACAGGATGGAGTTGGGATCCTGCGATTCCGCCTGAACATTATATGATGCGGCGCTGGGCGGCACGGGAAGCCACGGGTGCTGCGAGGTGCTGAACCCAGAGTTCGTCGACGCATCCCACTGCATGGGTGTTCGTTCCCCGTCGCGGCCCTTCTCCTCCGGCCAGCCGATTTTCCCAATGGGATCCTGAACGTCCTCCTTGCGTGCGGGTTCTGTCGTGCGCATGCCGAGCTCTTCGCCGTAGTACATCAACGGCGTCGCGCGAGTAGTAAGAAGGAGCGCGGCCATCAATTTTGCGATTTGATCGTTATGCACACCGTCGCCGTAACGATCCCACGTCCGCGGCTGGTCGTGATTGCTGAAAAAATAGTGCGGCTGCCCGCCGGCGGCGTTCTGGTCGATTTCGTTTAGGAGCCGGCGGAAATCCGGTGCGGAGAGCTTATTGACGTCGGCAATCTGAAAATCCATCGGCAACTGAACTTCGTCATTCTTGGCGCCGTACATTTTGGTGAGCTCGGCGATATTGGGCTCGTCGGCTTCGCTGATCATCACCGGGTTCCCGGGATAAGCGTTAACTACCTTTCTCATCTCGCGCAAGACTTCGTGGACTTCCGGCAAGTTGTCCGTGTATTTGTGCGCGATGTTCGGGTCGCCGTAGGCATTCTTCCCGGGGAGAATCGGATCGTCGTGCAAATTGGGATCTTCAAACAAACGGGAGACCGCGTCGATTCGAAAGCCGGCCACGCCGCGCTTGAGCCAGAATCGCATGGCGTCATACATGGCTTTGCGCACTTCAGGATTCCGCCAGTTCAGATCCGGCTGCTCCGTATAAAAATGATGGTAGTAATACTGATTGGTGGTGGGATCGAGTTTCCACGCCGAATGTCCAAACCAGGATTGCCAGTTGTTGGGAGGCTGGCCCATCGCGTTGCCGTCGTGCCAGATATACCAATCGCGCTTTGAATTTGTACGCGATGAACGCGATTCCTTAAACCACGGATGCTGGTCCGAAGTGTGATTCGGAACAAAATCCATGATGACTCGAATGTTGCGCTTCTTCGCTTCGCTGACCAAGCGATCGAAATCCGCGAGCGTGCCGTACAGCGCATCGATGGCGGTGTAATCAGAAATGTCGTAGCCGAAATCGATCAGCGGAGACGGATACATCGGGCTGATCCAGATCGCGTCGATGCCCAAGTCGTGAATATAATCCAGCCGCGAGGTAATCCCGTTGATGTCGCCAACGCCGTCGCCGTTCGAATCCTGGAAGCTCCGCGGATAAATTTCGTAAATGACGGCGTGCTTCCACCAGGGATCCTGCGCCCCAGGCCGGGCGTGCTCCGCTTTCGAAGCGTTAGGCGGAGTCTGCTGTGCGCGGCCGGGGCCCGCCGCAAAGCAAAGGCCAAGAGTAAGGGTGGAGCAGAAAAACTTAGCGCGATTCAACACGGCTGATCTCCCTGTTTGTGCTGCTTCTCAACGAGGTGTCTCAAGTTTTGGATTTTCATGAACCTGTAATTGTTCCGCCAGCTTCAGTTCGCGCTCTGCGTCATCCGTGCGGCCCAATTCGCGGTAGGCCTGCCCGAGAAGATGGTGCGGCATGGGATTGTTGGGATCCATGGAGATGGCGCGTTGCAAGGCCCGCACCGCAAGCGCGGTCTCGCCTTTTTTCTCGAGGACCTTCCCCATCAATATGTACGGCCCCGTGGACGTGGAATCCAGCCAGATGGATCTTTGCAGCAACCTTTCCGCCTCTTCATACTTCTGCAGACGGCTGTAGGCGTCCGCCAGCTTGTAGTACACCGCCGCCTCCCCGGGATTCAGTTCCAACTCTTTCTCAAACTGTTCGACGGCCTCCGGAATGCGCGACTTATATAGATACAACTCTCCAAGGAGCATATGGACGCGCGGAAGTTTCGGATCGATTTCCGCTGCCTTCTTCGCATACTCTTCGGCCACCGGAGCAAAATCCTGGCGCAACAGCATGCGTGCGGCAAACAAATACGCCGCCGCCGAATCGGCCGGCACACCGAACATCCGCGCAAAAGCCTTGCGCGCGTTCGGGTAATCCTTGGTCTGCAGGTAACAAACACCAAGGATGTACGAGGCATCCACGTTGGCACTGGGATACCACGTCTGGACTTTCTCGAGCGGCGCGATCGCTTCTGCCGGACGTCCCGCGAGGTAATACGAAAGCCCCATCAGCTGCACCGCTTCATTGTCGCCGGGATCTTCATCCAACGCTTTCTTGAAGCTTGCCGCTGCCTTCAAGTAATCGCCTTTCCTGTAATTGGCAATGCCGATTTGGCGCATCACGCCTCGTCGCGACGGCTCCGACGCGGCAATGCCCTCTAGCAACGCGAGCGCCTCATCATTCTTTCCTTGCTGCATCAGCAGCGTGGATTGTCTTATGCTGGCGTCTTGCGCCGCTGACGGTGCGGCCTGCGGAAGCTCATCTTTTGGCGACGTGGACGCATCTTGAGAAGCCCGCGAGCTTAACGCCAACGCGCCGCACAGCGCGAGAGCGCAAACCAGCAAATGGTGAGAATGAAGTCGAAGCAGTCCCATGTGGTACTTCCAGGCAATAATTACAACACGATCAGAACAAAAAAAACGGGGAGTCCGCCGTGGCGGACTCCCCGTCGGGGTGGTGGGGTGTCCTCGTCCTTGTTAGAAAGAGAAACGCAGTCCAAACGTCAGGAGCCGCATTGACGTGTTGTTTTCGATGTTGGTAATCCGCCCTGCATCGCCGCCGCAGTCGATACATGTATTGCCCTGGGTGTAGTTGAAACCCATGACCGGATGGTTAAAGATGTTGTTGGCGTCCATGCGAAACTCCGCCTTGAAACGCTCTGTAATGCGGAAGTTCTTCGCGAGCGAAAGATTCGACGTAAACAGGTGCGGTCCGCGGAACGAGTCATACCCGATGTTGCCGAGTGTGCCAGCAGCCGGACGTGAGAATCCCCCTCCGGAACCGCCGACGCCCATCGTTGGTATCGGCGTGAAATAAGTTAGGAACCCGTTCACTCTCTTGACGCCAGTGGAGAACGTGCCGGAACCGCGATTGGGACGGCAGATGCTGGTATTCTCGTCCTGGCTGCAGGCACTATAGCTGGGCGTCCACGGCAGACCCCCGCTCCAGTTGGTGATGCTCGTCAACCTCCATCCGCCAATGACGTAGTCCGTCAAAGTGTTGGCGCCGCTCATGTACTTCTTGCCCTTGCCGAACGGCAGCTCATAGATAATGTTCGACACCCACACGTGATTGCGGTTCACGTTCATGGGGCCATAGCCGACTGAGGGATCGACGGAGTAATAGTTGTTGTCATGGAATCTCGCCCGGGACCAGGTGTAATGCGAGACGAATTGAAGCCCCTGAGAAAAGCGCTTTTCGACTTTAAGCTGCAACGCATTGTAGTTGCTGCTTGCATCCATGCCAAAGTAGTTCCCCAAGTCCGACGAGCAGCAGGTCAGCTGATCCGACAGTGGAACATTGGTCAGGCCACAGACTCCCTTCGAGACTGAGCAATCAGGATAGATGTAATGGTTGAAGAAGGGACGTGCGTTGTCCGGATTCGCAGTGCCAAACCCGATGATGCTTCTCTCATTGGCGTTATATGCCGGTCCGTCACCCGCGAATCCGTGCGTGCCCTTATTTCCGACGTAAGCCACTTCCACGGTAATTGTGGAGGTCAACTGGTGCTCGACCGTTGCGTTCCACATATCTATGCTAGCGGGTCGTTGTACCGTCGGACGAATTCGTGGATCCACGCTGTTTGTCGGTCCGCGCAAGGGAATCGTGCCGTCAGCACGGACAACTGGGAACTGGGCCGGTTGTGGCCCCGTGGCCGAGTCCATCTGATATACAGGAACGTTGTCGTTGATGGCTGCGGCATTGAGGTCATGCGCTTGGATCGATTGGTGAACAAGGACAGGGAGATTCTGCGTCACGGCATGGCCAAAGTTCGAGCCGAATACTCCTATGTCGAAACTACGACCGTAGCCGATGCGCACGACAGTTTTTGGCCGCAATTGATAGGCGATGCCTATGCGCGGCCCGAATGCGCCGATATAGTTTCTGATGTTGCCGTTTGATCCGAACGGGCCGAAACCGTTCACCCGGATGACGCCTTGATCGAGGTTTGCAAAGCCTCCGTTGCCCTTGGCATTCACGGACTCCGGGAAATAGTCCTCCCAACGCATGCCATAGGTGATTGTCAACTTGCTGCTCATCCGGAATTGGTCCTGGGCATACAGGAAAAAGCGCTTCTGACTTTCCGCCGCATTTTGGCTAACGCTGGCGAAACGCTCGAATTTGGAAACATCACCGAACAAGAACGACGCTAGATCCAATCCCCCGCTGTTGCTCCCCGTAGCCGGATCGTAGAGCGACGTTTCTTTGTGGTTGAAGACGAGTTGCCCCGTTCGATTGGCGTCGCTCGGGAAGCGCAGGTTGTGCGCAAAGCGAAGGTCCACTCCAAACTTCATGGCATGGTTGCCAGTGATTTTGGTCCAGTTGTTCACGAACTGGTATTGGTGCTCGTTTTCAATCAGCGGGCAGTTGCATCGTGAAGGATCCAGGCCGTCACCAAAATTGGTCAGCGTACCGTCAAACTGGAAAGCCGGGAGGCCTCCGGTGGACGTATCGCTGGTGTTTAGTCCGTTCAGTCCCAATGCTTGGGCCGCCGCGGTGTTCGCGTCCGGTTTAATGGAATGCGGATTGTATTTGAACCAGCCGAACCGGAAGTCCGTGAGCAGTGTGGTGCTGATCGCCTTGTCGAATCCCGCCGCCAAGCTGTGGTTGTGAATGATGGAGCTGCCGCTCAAGCCCCCGACTCCAGTACCTTGCCCGCCGAGCCCGATACCCAGAATGGGTTGCCCATTTAAGCTGTAGTAAGCGCGGGTGTAACGGCCAAAGATGTGCAGATTCCCTGGGGCCTGATAGTCGCCCCGTACGTCGAACGCATTCCCGTGGAATGGGCCAGAACCGTTACCGAAAAAGTTAAAAGCCTTCACGTTCCCGTTTGCTGGCTGCGGAAAGAGTTTCAATAATTTTACTGCCACCGGAGAGAGCCGGCCCACGGGAATCAAATTCCCCGCGAAGGCCGTGCGTCCCGCACCCGTATTGGCGTTTCCAGTCGCAGGGTCATAGACTTGGCCGCCTCCGGTGACCCCTGCCGTGAGGTACTCGCTCAAATCGCACATGCCGGTTGCCGCCGTGCAGGTGCTGAGAACCTTGGATGTGGGGATCACAATGCTATCTGTGATGCCATTGGACTGTCGGGTTCCTTGATAGTCGGCAAAATAGAACAATTTGTTCTTGATGACTGCCCCGCCCACAGAGCCTCCAAATTGATTCCACTTCGAACTGGGCAGCGCGCCAGTTGACTGGGTGAAGGGGTTGCGCGCCTGGGTGGCATCGGAGTTCCGGAACCAAAAAGCGCTGCCATGGATGTCATTGGTGCCGGACTTGGTTGACGCCACCATTAAGCCCGCGACGGATTTTCCAAATTCAGCGTCATAGTTCAGCAGCGTAATCTTCGCTTCTTCCACCGAGTCCAAGTTGGGATTGATGATGATGATGCCCAGAATGGGGTCCTGATTATCGGTTCCATCCAGTTCATAGCCCGTGCCGCTGAAGTGCTGGCCCTGAACGAAAGTCTGCTGCGAGCCTTGCGGGTTCTCCGTGGCGGCGTGGCCCCAGCCGATTTGCTGCGTCCCGGGAGCGGAGAGCAGCAGCGACTGAAAGTTGCGGTTTACAAGGGGAAGTTTCTCAACGTAGTCCGAATTGAAATCCAACGAGACATCGGCGCGGTCCGTCTTCAGCTGCGGAACCTCGCCGGTGACCTCCACCGTTTGGGTAACGGCGCCAACCTGTAATTGCGCATCGACGCGCGCTGTTGTATCTACCTGCACCAATACACTGGCAATGTCGTTCGCCTTGAATCCCGGTGCTTCAATTTTGACCCGGTAGGTGTCCGGGATAAGGTGGATTACTGAGAAATTTCCACTTTCATTTGTAGTCGTTTCGTCGGACGTGTTCTTCGTCACCGAAGTCACTGTCACTTTGGCCCCCGCTACGGCATTTCCTTGGGGGTCAGTTACGGTGCCAATAATGCCTCCATATACAGCTTGGCCAACGGCCGTTGTGGCCGCGAACCCCAACGCCAAACAGAGAACAAGAATCAACCCCAGTGTTCCTTGCCTTCTCATTACACCCCTCCTGAGCTGCATATCCCTGAAATCTTCCATCAAACTGGAATGCAATCACTTGCTCCAAGGCGGCTGAATCATTGCGGTCGCAAAATACAACGGCAGAAAGCATCACGGTGCGCTGACCAGAGTCTTGGCACACACCGATATCTCAAAATGAAATTGGAAAAACAGCAACCTGCCGAACCGACCGCAGTGAACAGCCCCCAAACTCCTCGAACTATGTTCTCGCTGCGCCGAACCCCACCGCTACCGCCCTCTCAAGCTCCTAAAGCTCTCAAGACAAGGCATCGCGCGCACCCAAACCAGGGTCAGCCTGTATTTGTGATGCTTCCTATCAGTTTTTTGAGTGACCGTGGAAGTGTCCGAGGGTCTGATACGGTTACGCAAAATAAGCTGTTCCTTCACAAAGAGATGCGCCAGCGTTACTTTGGTGTTACAATCCGCTGTCGGTGGTCCCTGTGACTGAGAAAGCGCTGCAGCTCGGACAAATCGAAAAACTTCTAGCTAGTCACTCCCTCCATGGGTCAGAGTCTCTCTGCAAGCTGCTCCGCTATCTGGCCAACCATTCCCTGGAGCATCCTGGGACTTCGCCGAAGGAGTACCAGATTGCCACCGAAGTCTTTGGGAGGCAGCAGGACTTTGATCCCCACATAGATTCCATGGTCCGGGTGCAGGCTGGGCGTCTGCGTACTAAACTGTCGGAATACTATGCTGGTGAGGGTACCGAAGATCCGATCCTGGTGGAGATCCCCAAGGGCAACTATGCTCTCACCTTCCATAATCGCCTCCCAGTTGTGCAAAAAACCGTCCCAGGACCCGCCGCCCTGGCTGCGGCTGGTTCTGTAGCTTCGGTCCAGACTCCCCGCCGCTGGTTCAGCGTTCTACTTGTTCTGGCTCTCGTTCTTACCGCCATCGTGGCTGTGGCAACGGACCGCTATCTGACGCGAGGATCGGCAGGAGCCCGTCCCGCGAGTGAAGCCTCGCCGGCGCCTGTCGCGCTGCATATTTTTTGGAAAGGATTTCTAACAGGTCCCGAGGAGCCGCTGGTGGTTTTTAGCAACGCGGCCTTCGTGGGCCTGCCCGACAGCGGAGTCCGGTACTTCGATCCCTCGCGAGATCGCGGGCAGAAGATTTTTGATCACTATACCGGCGTCGGTGAAGTATTGGCGGTAC
>Ga0210406_10002740_pt1 | contig 19849 bp, 14 predicted proteins | sample IncBWC30MmetaG_FD_155454 | JGI IMG/M metagenome (GOLD analysis project Ga0210406, IMG submission 155454) | Forest soil microbial communities from Barre Woods Harvard Forest LTER site, Petersham, Massachusetts, United States - Inc-BW-C-30-M | ecosystem: Environmental > Terrestrial > Soil >... | reverse complement strand
TAAAGTTAATAATTTAGATTAAGCCAAGAAAGTATAAAGTGTCTTGGCTTAATTCTACTAATGCTAAAGAAATTGGTACTCTTTACCTAATATTTGCTGTTTTTGCTGGTATGATAGGTACTGCTTTCTCAGTTTTAATTAGATTAGAATTATCTTCTCCAGGTGTTCAATTTTTACAAGGAGACCATCAATTATTTAATGTTATAATTTCAGCTCACGCTTTTATTATGATATTTTTTATGGTAATGCCTGGATTAGTAGGTGGTTTCGGTAATTATTTTTTACCTATCCACTGTGGTAGTCCCGATATGGCATTTCCAAGATTAAATAATATTTCTTTTTGGTTGTTACCACCTGCATTAATTTTACTTTTAATGAGTTCATTAGTAGAAAATGGAGCTGGGACAGGATGGACGGTTAGAGATAAGCTGTCTTATTACAGTAATGTAATAATAAATAAACTCTACTTGATGCGAGAAACTCCTCAAATCTACCCTTATTTTCCAATAACTGGCTTTAAGGTTAGGTATGGAAGTAAATACCTATTACATATTAAAAATATAATGGTAAAAATGTTACTAACAAGGGGAAAATTCGCCTGGGTACTAGCACTTATTAATACCCATCAGAGACTAAACGTAGAGCATCTTTATAAATATAAAAAAATAACATCTAATAATATTAATTTTACTACACAAACTTTAAATCAAAATAAAGAATTATTCCATGAATGGTTAGTAGGATTTACTGATGGAGATGGAACGTTTTCTATCGCACATCAAAACGGGGAATGGTCATTAGCTTTTAAAATATCACAAAATAAATATAATTTAAGATTATTACACTTCATTAAAAGCCAATTAAAAATAGGGAATATTAATGAAGAAACTAAATCTAATATGGTTAATTATAGAATCAGAGATAGAAAAAAACTAGCAGAGGTAATATTTCCTATTTTTGATAAATATCCTTTATTGACTTCTAAATATTTTAATTATTTAAAATTCAAAGAAGCTTATAGAATATTAGAAGATATTAGTTTAACAAAAATTCAAGTAGATGAATTAATGTTTGCCTTAATTAAGGAAATCCCCTCTACTCAATATATATCTCCTGCCTGAAATATTGTAAATAATTTAGTGTCTAATACCTATGAAGCTAAAATGGTCATGTCTAAAGCATGATTAATTGGATTTACTGAAGCCGAGGGTAGTTTCTATTTAGTAAATAAAACTAAAGATAGAATAGTTCATGGATTTGAAATAACTCAAAAATTAGATTTAATAGTATTATCCGCTATAGGACATATACTAGGTATAAAAACTAGCACTAAAAAAACACATTTTACTGTTGTAACTACAAACTCCAGAGCTATTGAAAACATTATTAAATATTTTTCTAAAACTATGAAAGGAATGAAATCTTTTGAATTTAGAGTTTGAGCTAGAACTTATGTAAAACACAAAGGTGATTTTAATAAGTTAAACCTAATTAGAAATAAAATTAGAACTAGAAAAACTAACCCTGCGTAGCTTATCAGAAGTAGCGCTTAGTGCGTACCGTACGAAATATCGTAGGGGAGGGAGAGATAATATATTAGTAGAATAAATATAAAATATTATTCCCACTGCCTTTTCTGGACCTTACCTACGACTAAGCACTAAAGGCTGTAGCAGTAGGATCGGAGCCTCTTCCTTTTTTCTTTTTGTTTACTAGCAACCCCCAATCCCATTAAGGGTAGGGGGAGAGGAAATAATGTGGGAAATAATAAAGTAAGGCTTCGATCCTACGTTCTCCTCAAACCCGTTAGGGGTTATTGCACCCGAAGAGGGGGGGAGGTGGAAGTAGAAGAAGCTCTTTACCTTAAGGTCTTCGAAGTATTCGAAGAGGGAGGATAAGAAATAAAGATGAAAAAATAAAGATGAAGAAATAGTCCGATCTTTAGTGAGAACTAAAGAGAGTAATGATAGTTAATTTAATTAAATTAATGAGATTACCAACATAAATTGTTATCCACCTTTAGCAGGAATTCAATCACATTCTGGAGGTTCAGTAGATTTAGCTATCTTTTCTCTACACCTAGCCGGAGTATCTTCATTATTAGGTGCTATTAATTTTATAAGTACAACACTTAATATGAGAACAAATGGTATGTCACTACATAAATTACCATTATTTGTATGGGCTATCTTTATTACAGCTATCTTACTGTTATTAGCTTTACCTGTGTTAGCTGGTGAATTTGTGCCTGCTATTAAAAAAAATCTGGCTGTATGCTGGGAACTCTTTCTAAACTACGACAATTCGTTGTGTTTGAAAGACAATCAGCAGGTAACATTTACGAACTTCATCTCTAAATGGAACCTCAACGACTGTGCGCCAGAACTATCTATTTCTCATATGAATCTTATATCTCCTATTTTCTTTAGTTCTTACTTAGCAGGTCTGATTGAAGGTGACGGTACTATTGTTGTACCCCAAAAAGAACGATCTGACAAAGGTAAGTTAAACTATCCTTCTATTCAAATGGTGTTCCAACTTAAAGATTTTCCATTATGTCAAGTGATTCAAAAAATATTAGGTCACGGTTCTATTAGTAAGAAGAAACAAAGTGCAGCGTATGTCCTTACTATTAATAATTTTGAAGGACTTGTTAAAATTTGTAATCTTATTAATGGAAAAATGCGAGGTCCTAAGTATCATCAATTACTACTTCTGATTGATTATCTTAATAAGAAGTTAGAGGATAAAAATACCAAATTAATACAATCTTTAGGTTTATGTTATAATCCATTAAGTAAAGACAGTTGGCTAACGGGTTTTATTGAAGCTGAGGGTAGTTTTCAAGTACGAGCTAGTCTAACTAGTAAAATACCACGTATATCTCTTAGTTTTGAACTAACACAAAGTCGTGTGACACATTATGGATATAGTATATATGATCTAATGAATCAAATTGCTTGTTTTCTAGAGCTAAGAGTAAATGAAATTAGATCTGATCGTAAATATCCTCAATATCGATTGCGAACAAGTAGTCTTAAAACAAACCTAAGCCTTCGAAATTATCTTAATGATTACCCACTATGGGGTACAAAATACATGGATTATAAAGATTGGTGTAAGGTTCTTAATTATTTTGAAAAAGGAACACATATGGAGAATAAGACACATATTGTAGCGATTAAATCACAGATGAATCAAAAACGAACTGTGTATAACTGGGATCATCTACAGTAGGAAATTATGATAGTAAGATACAGTCTCAACTTGTATGTGAGTACAAGAGAGTTTCCCTCTTTCTAAAAAAATAAAGAAATTGAGTATATACTTGAATCCTGATTATCTAGTCTGATGCTAATTGGTTGCTTAGCAACCCTCGAATCAGGTTACAATATACATAGACTTTGAGTCTGGAAACCAAGAAATATTGGCAATAACAATGCTTTTAACAGATAGAAACTTCAATACTAGTTTCTATGATCCAGCTGGAGGAGGAGATCCTATATTATACCAACACTTATTCTTAACACCTTTTGTAACTCATTCAATCTTTTGTAGAAGCCATTTTTATAAGAAATATTTTTCTTTATCGTACGGGACAATGGAAAACTTTAGTAAATCTATCCCGTACGGGAGAACAGAATTCAATTTATCAATTTTTAAAGATAAATACAATCATTACTTTAATCACTCTAAATCATTACCTGAAGATGATTTTCTTATTTGGTTAATTGGTTTTACTGAAGGTGATGGTTCTTTTGTTATTAATTATAGAAAAGATTTATCCTTTATAATTAGTCAATCCACAGAAGACGTAGCCATCTTGAATCTAATTAAAAATAAATTAGGATTTGGTAAAGTAATTAAACAAGGAGTACGTACTTCAAGATATATTGTTCAAGACAAAAAAGAATTAGAATTGATTAATTCTTTATTTAATGGTAATATGGTTATTCCAACTAAAAAACAAAGTTTCAAAGAATTTCTAGATTTATATAATTATAAAGTAAATAAAGGAAAAATCTTACTCGATAAAATTGAACCTATTCAATCTAATATTTTTCCTAATTTAAATAATAGTTGATTATCTGGATTTACTGATGCTGAGGGTTGTTTTACTGTATCATTTATCTCAAATTCGAACGCTTTTAGATTAAGATATTTCTTATCTCAAAAAGGAGATCTAAATGTCCCTATTTTAAGCTCTTTGATTTTATTATTTAATACAGGAGCAATTGAAGCTCATTCTAAAAAATCCAATTTTTCTTATGTAGTAAGCGGTAAAGAGTCTTGTTATAAACTTTATGTATATTTCGATAAATATCTTCTTAAAACTAAAAAACTTAATAGTTATATTCTTTGGAAACAAATTCATAAACAGATTTGTAATAAAGATCATCTTAATCCAGATTTAAGAGAAAAATTAATCTTAAAGGCAAAACAAATTAATTCTACAAAACGTAAGAGTCAATAATAACAGGAATAAAGAAAATAGTTTGACGCAAGTCATGAAATTGCAAAGGCAAGTGTATTTATTACTAAATCAATATGTTAGTTTATAAAAATAGTCAATATTAAAGACCTAAAGCAATGAACATAAATATGTGCTATATTTCTAGTCCTAACCTAATCAATCTAATGTAACTCTTATAAGAAAATTAGACAAAGGTTAGCTTACCCTGACAGGGGAAAGGAACAGAATCTATTTCTGTTTGGCAATGCTAATGAAAACGGTCAAAGCTTCCCTAAAGTAAGACCGTCGGTTATCTAAGTAATCGCTACAGACTGGGTCATTAGTGGGTACCTGAAATGGTGCTTGATGTACAGTCGGCTCTCTCCCTGAAAATAATCTGGCACAAGGTCATTGATGAAACCGAAGTTAAACTCGAAAGAGGGGACACTAAGGTAGAGATGATACATGGATTTTAAATTAGGGTTAAATAGTTTAAGATTTGAGAGAACGGGTTTTTCGGTCAAAGTTGGCCCTTTTTAGGAGAAATCCTAAATTCGAATTGCGCTATATGCTGGAACCATCTAGGATCTATAGGTACCATTAATATAAGTCCACTATATACTTCTGTAATAATTTTTAAGAAAGTGGCCGTATTGGTTAAAATCCCTCAGAACCGTAAATGGAATCAGCAGGTAACCAACGGTAGATTTTATTCTTCTTACCTAGTAGGAACCTCAGAGACTACACGCGCAACATCCTTCGATAAAAAGGATACTCTATTTAATCAATGGTTAGCTGGTCTAATCGACGGTGACGGTTGTTTATTAGTAAGCAAAGCAGGATATTCTAGTTGCGAAATTACTGTAGCACTAGAAGATGAACGAATGTTACGAATAATTCAAAACAAACTTGGAGGAGGTATTAAAGCTCGTTCAGGTGTTAAAGCTATTCGTTGGCGTATACATAATCGTCCCGGTATGTTAGATTTAGTCAATCGAGTAAATGGGTACATCCGACATAATAATCGACTGGTTCAACTTAATCAAGTCTGTGCAGCATTAGGAAAACAAGTTTTAAGTCCCGATACTTTACATTTAGAACATGGATGGTTTGCCGGTTTTTTTGACGCAGATGGGACTATTGGTTTTTATTTTAAAGGTAAATTGGCCAATCCACAATTAACTTTAAGCGTTACTAATAAATTGTATACTGATGTTCTTCATTTCATGACTTATTTTGGAGGACAAATCTATTTTGATAAAGCAATAAATGGTTATTATAAATGGAGTATACAATCAGAGGTTAATTTGGAAAAATTTATCAAGTATATTAAAGTTTGTCCTACTCGTTCTATAAAAGGTTCTCGGTTATTTTTAGTTAAAGAGTATTACCGACTTATAAACTTAAAAGCTCACAAAGCCCCTGAAGGCTCCATATTACAAAAGGCTTGGATTAACTTCAACCATAAGTGGAAGAAAAATTCTACTTAAGTGATGATGATATAGTCCATCGGTTTTTTAAACTGAATGCATCCGGAAGTGTATATCCTAATTATACCAGGTTTCGGTATAGTTAGTCATATAGTTTCAACTTTCTCAGGTAAACCAATTTTTGGTTATATTGGTATGGTTTATGCTATGTTCTCAATTGGAATCTTAGGATTCTTAGTGTGGTCTTTTAAGGTGGGACTCCCTTATTGTGAAATAGGGGTAATAAATATCGCTAAATGCTGGAACGGTTTAGTGCTAACAGGTACTTTTAATAGTAAAAATCTTGTTAGCTATACCCAATCAGCAGGAAATCTGTATACTAAATGTTTAAAGAGCTCCTCAGAGACTACACGCGATACATCTCGAAAATTTGAAACGTTTAATATACTTAGTAATAAACAAATTAGAAATGAATGGTTAACATGGTTTATAGGTTTTTCTGAAGGAGATGGTGCAATTTTAATTAACAAAGGTAAAGCTCTATTCGTATTAACTCAAAAAGAAGGCGCTATTTTACATCATGTGCAAGAAGTATTAAACTTTGGAACAGTACGACAATATAATGGTTATTATAGATTTATAGTGCGAGAACCTCAAAGTATATTGCTTCTAGTACATATCTTTAACGGTAATTTAGTTTTATCTCATCGTCTAAATCAATTAGGCGAATGGATAAATGTACTTAATAAGAGTAATAATATGCAATTAGTTTTAAATCCTACATTAATGAAATCTAACCTTTCAGATCCATGGTTATCTGGTTTTACAGATGCCGAAGGTTGCTTTAATATTAAAATACAACCACGACTTAATACAATTACAGGATATCGTGTAGTAATACGATTCTTATGGGATCAAAAAGATGCAGAATTTACTTTACTATATATCCGTGATCTTTTTAAGTTTGGACAAGTAAATATTAGAAAAAATACTAATGGTGTATATCGATATAGCAATAATTCCTTCAAAGGTATAGTTCCAATACGGGATTACTTTTTAGCATACCCTCTTAAAACTAAAAAAGTTGAATCATTTAAACACTGGTTAGAAGTATTTACTATGATATTAAACAAAGAACATTTAATTCCAGAAGGACTAGATAAAATACGAGCTATTGCTAAATTAATCAATATCAAAAATAGCTTAAATAATAAAACTGGTAATGCTAATCCTTAAAATTAAGGTTTAGTTCTTTGAAAGTCTGGAAAAAGTAGAGATGAAGATATAGTCCGATCCCGATCGTGAGATCGGTATAGAGGGTGGCCGGCTTTTAACTTAGCAAGCTAGTCACCATCTACATAACATGCACCACATGTTCTCAGTTGGTTTAGATGTAGATAAAATTGTGTCTACAGAACTTCACCTAGGCCTTTACTTTGTAGGTGAAAGGGAAAAAATCTTGCTGTATGCTGGAAACTCCAGTATTAGTAGTCCACTCACATTTTATTGTGTTAGGAAAAATCTACTTAAGTACTCCCCCTGGACTATCAGCAGGAAACTTTAGTTTTAGTACAAAAGCTACGGCAGTTACTAAAAATACTTATAATAATTATAAAAATTTACCTTTAATTTCTGATCATGTACCTACACCAGCGAAAATTACCAATCTTACAAATAATGAATTTGGACATTACTTAGCTGGTCTAATTGAAGGAGATGGTTGGTTTGGTGATAAGGTTTTGCATATTATTTTTGCTGAAAACGATATATCATTGGCTTATTTAATAAAAAATAGAATTGGACATGGTAACGTGTACAAAATAAAAGACAAAAAAGCAGTAAGATATATTTGTAAAAATCAAAAAGGTTTGTCTATAATATTATCTTTAATAAACGGTAAATTGGTAAGTAAAACTAAATACGATCAATTAATTAATCATAATTATACTGAAAAATTTAACTGTTTTATATATCCACCATCAAATCAAATGACGTTAGATAATCATTGGTTGGCTGGTTTTACTCAAGCTGATGGATGTTTTTACATTAGTCTAGTAAAAAGTAAAACACAGCAAACAGGATTTAGTGTAAGATTAGAATTTTCTATAAAACAAAACGATGTTGTTCCTCTAAAACTTTTATATGGTACTCTAAAATTGGGTCATCTTTCTCAATATAACAGTGGTATTTGGTGTTACAAAAGTTCAGGATTTAAAACAGCAGCGCTATTAATTAGTTATTTTGATACATTCAATATATTTGCAGGTAAATATAACAATTACTTAAAATTTAGAAAAGTGTATATTATGATTACTCAAGGAAAACATTTGGAAAATAAAGGTATAATAAAAATAAAAAGTATTGCAACTAAAGGATCCTCAGAGACAAGTACGCAAGAAGCTTAATAAATATATATTTATATATAAGGCCTAAATAAATTATATTTATATTTATTATAGCTAAGATACTGTCCATTTTAAATAAAAAGACTAGAGCTTACTTTACGGCTGCTACAATGGTTATTGCAGTACCTACAGGAATAAAAATCTTCTCATGGTTAGCTACTTTATATGGAGGAAGTTTAAGATATAATACACCATTACTATTTGTAATAGGATTCTTAGCTTTATTCACAATAGGTGGTTTAACTGGAGTTGTACTTTCTAATGCATCATTAGATGTAGCATTCCACGATAAAATTACAAATTATTGGTTGGCTAGTAAATTGTTATTATCTAAATCTAGCTTAAAATTAAAAAGCTCCGGTAAAATAACTATGAAACTGATTCCACCACGAATTCTTTCACTTGAACAACTAGGACCTTTTACTGTAGGTCTTATAGACGGAGATGGGAGCTTACAAGTAAATCATTGGCGTAAAAAAAATCTACAATTCCGTTTAATTGTAAAACTTGCCGATAAGCCTCTAAATTCTGAGCTGTTAAAACAAATAGCTAAAGTTTATGGAGGTTATGTAGTACAAGGAATTGAAAAAAATTCATCTTATGTACAATGGATTGTAAATGATAAAAAAACGTTTCATCGAAGCATATTGCCTCTTCTAGAAGAATTTAAGCCTTTAACAACTCGGATGCGACTACAGTATTATTTCTTAAAAAAATTCCTACTTAATCCAAATGTAGAACTTTATTTTATGGAACGGAAAAATAAATATTCAAATCGAGAAGCTATTTCACCCTTATTTACAGATATCCCTATTTATTTCTCAGAATGGTTAGCTGGTTTTATTGAAGCTGAAGGTTCATTTTCTCATCGAGTAAAAGGAAATTATAGTTTTAGTATTGCTCAAAATCATGATTATTACCTAATAGAAGCTATTCGAAATTATTTTGGTGTTCAACATTTGAGTATTATGTTTAAAACAGGTAAAATTAGTGGTTATCCTTTGTATGAGTTTTCTGTAGGTAGTGCAATAGGTACAGGACGAGTTATTGATCACTGTAAAAATCTTCTACAAGGCTATAAATACTATCAACTCTCAGAATTTGTAGTAAAGAGTAAGGCATTTCAAGATAGAATGAAAGAATTCTTTAATTAAGTATGTGTCGTGTTGTCATGTCACTGTGGGAGAAGTGGTACTTCTCCCGGTATTGATTTATAAAGTCAATGCTAACGGTGAAGTCTTATTCTATTCTACTAATGCATAGATAAAATAAAAAGGGAATAAGATAATACCGTGGGAACTGTATATTTATAATATAGACTCCGTAGAGGCCACACGTGACAGCAAGGAATAATTGATCCGTTAATATTCTTTGTAAAATATGGTCCGATCCTACCCGTAAGGGTAGCAACCAAATAGAAAATATTTCAAATAAATTGACATACTACGTAGTAGCTCACTTCCATTATGTGTTATCAATGGGTGCTGTTTTTGCTTTATTTGCAGGTTTCTATTATTGGACTCCTAAAATTGTAGGTAGAACTTTCTCAGATTTCTTAGGTAAAATCCATTTCTGGACACTATTTATAGGGGTTAATTTAACATTCTTCCCTCAACACTTCTTAGGTATGGCTGGTATATATTTAATTATATCTAATTATGTAGAATTAAATAGCTTAATTAATATTGATTCCTTTCTTGAAAAAAAAGAACAAATAGGAATTATTTATTCATTAATCGCTATTAAACCTTATGGTCCTCATTTATACCCTGAATGTTTAACTCCACCTGTTCGTATATATAAGCCAAATTTAAATCGTAATTTAATAGGAGTTGAAAATCGATATCGCACTATCATTTATCAATGAATTAATCTAATAAATGGAAAAATGTATGTAGGATGTGGATGAAATGGTTCTCGACGTTTATTATCTTATTGGAATCCTAGTGTTTTAAAACGAAATATTCCTATATATAATAGCTTATCTTATTATACTCATAATAATTTTATATTAAATATATTAAAAGATTTAGGTCCTACTGGATCAGTTAGTAAAGAGTATATGTTAGCTCAAGAGCAAATATATTTAGACATACTATTCAGCAGATTTTCGTCTTTAAATTTAAACGGTTCACCTACTGCTGGTTCTACTTTAGGTTTTAAACATAAACCTGAATTTGGAATTAAAAGATCTGGGTTATTGAACCCTATGGCAGGTCGACACATTTATAACGTACGGGCCCGTACGGGCCCGTACGGGACAGGAATTTATTGAAATGCAAAAACGAAATAAATTTGGAATTAATAATTATCAATTCGGAATTATTAAATCAACAGCCGCTACGCGCGCTACGCGAGACAATAACAAAATTAACTAAATTAGTTTATGTTTATAAAAATGTAGACGTGACTTACTTAGGTTCTTATTCTACTGTTCAAGGATCAAAAGAGTATAACATGGGTAAAGATACTTTATCTAAGTATTTATTAAAAAGAGAACCATTTAAAGGAAAAATATTATCGCGTATTAAACTACATAATTCATAAATTAAGATGCCTCTATAGATCCCTGAAAGATCTATTAGACAATCGGGTGAATTGCAAGGAAAACCTAAACAAAAATAAAGAATAGGTCAATTTGCAGCGAAGCTTTATTCGGTATAATGACAACCCTTCGGCTTTTCTTACTTATTTTTCTAGTAAAGAGTACTACGTGTAGAAGGATAAACACATTAGAATAAAGAACGTTCAACGACTAATAGGTGAGTTATACCAACAATAACCCTATACTGTAATTACTAATTACAGAAGCGCCCGATCAGCTTTAATGTTATATTACTATTTAAGCTGAAAGACATAGTCTGAACCTAATCGTAAGATTAGGAGTTTAAGTACTCTACGGTGCTTAAGATTAACACAATTGATGCCCCGAAGAATCCCAGATTATCCAGATGCTTTTGCAGGATGGAACGCGGTATCAAGTTTTGGTTCTTTAATTTCTGTGGTTGCTACTATATTATTTGGTTATATAATTTATGATATTTTTGCTAACCAACCCACTTGTTCTAACAATCCTTGGCATGTAGCATCATATTTTACTAATGAAGTACAATTAAATAATGAAGCTCAAACAGTTAATACTTTAGAATGGACACTACAAAGCCCTATACCATTCCATGCTTTTAAAATGCTACCTATCCAATCATAATTTGAATGAAAGTATTAGATTATAATACTTTTTAAGACTTAGACTGCCTTACCTGCGTGGCACTCCCTCATCCCAATCTCCCCCGTCTCCCTCCAATATAAGCACGGGACAAAAGAGGGTAGGGAAGGGACATTTTAGCCCCACCCTCCCTTACAATACCTCGTTAGCTTTTGACACCCTTACTTATATTGCGTCCATGCTAGAGCCCCTTAAGGGTTCGGGAGACAGAAGCTTTTGCAAGTAGTACGTAGTACTACCTCATCTGTCCCGTACGGATCTGGGAGAGGTAAAGAGAGGAAAAGGTAAGTGGTTTATCACCTGCTTTCCATGTTTTTATGGATAAGAAAAAAAAAGTATAAAAAGGAAATATAATTAAAATACAAATACCTCATAAAAGAAACAATAGCGAAATTAACCCCAATATTTTTAATATCAATAAATTTTATTTCCCCCCCCCCTTGTACCTTACGGTAGGTAAGGGAGGGTCAGGGAGGAGAGGGGGGGGGTGGGGGGGGGGGGGGGGGGGGGGGAGTCTAGGGCAGTTGCTCCTAGGAAAGTACGAGTGGGAACGGCAAAAACAAACTTATTACAAACAACAAATATTATATAACTTCTTAATTAATAATTATTATTAATTAAGATACCCTCAATATCTCATTTATATTATAATTAAATTATAAAGCTTAATTAAGCAGAGATAGATTTTTCAAGTTCTATTATTAATGACTCTTCTTCCATCCTTAGGGAGTGTAGCACACCTGTAAGGGTACCTTGCAAAGAGCGAAACGCCCTAAGAGTAAGGGGACAAATTACTCTTCTACTACTTAACAGTCGTTGAGTGCAATCGAATTAAATCATAAATTAAAAAAATAAATAAATATGAAACAATACTTAGAAATATATCATAAAAGTATCTCCTTAATAAATACTTTTACTTTTGCTACCAATAAATATTTTATCGGTTTTTACCTCTTAATGGGTGTCACTTCTTTTTGTTTAAATACAAATATCGAATTTGCTAGAGAATTCTTTATCGAATTAAATGTTAATAAGGTATCAATATTAGATTTAAAAATTATAATTATCTACTTAATTATAAGTTATTTAAGTTTCACTAAATTTACTGTTATGTTTAAAATATTATCTTTATTAAGAAGTGTCTCTTTTTTCTATAAGGAGATAAGAAATACCTCTCCATCCTCTCGATCTCTAGCTTTAATACCTATCGTAGGGCAAGTAGGACAAGTAGGACAAGTAGGACAAGTAGAGGATATACCACTCTCCTTTGCCTCGTACTCTTCTTTGCCCTGTAGAAAGAGAAAAAATCTTATTAGAGTTATGATTTGTTATTTTTGTTTAAATACCTTTTTTACAGTTATTTTAATTTTTTTTATAAAAAATTTCACTTGTAACTTGTATTTAATTAATTTAGAATTAGGTCAATATACTTATTGCTACAGTAATCTTATTAGTCTTATGATGGTTTTTATTCTTTTAGAATCATTCTTAGGAAGAGAATTTAGTATTAAAAATAATCACATAAATTCTTCTTTAATCATCTTAAATATAATATTAACCTTTGGACCATTTATTTTTCTGAATTTTTATAGCTATAGGAACCCTTCTCTTTACCTTAACGGTATGGTATTAAAGGATTATCAAGATATATTAAATAAACTTCTTGATAATTTTGTAATACATTGCGAATCTCGTGACGATGCCAATTTTAATTATAAATTGAAAACTACAGATAGGATTACTATTAGTGTCTCACCGTACGTGAGTGAAAGTGAGACCTCTAACAAAGCCCTAACTGCTAACAATAATTTTATAAATACAATTAATTATCCTATATCTACCTCTAGTTCTAATTTAAATATTAATTCTAATATTAGTATTGATACAAATACTTTGAACTCTTCTCAAATTTTATTAAATAATACTTCTAATGCTACCTCCAGTGCTAATGTAGTAGTCCAAACTACCCCAACTGATTCAACTCTTTGGGGTCAATTGCAGGGATATTTAAATAAATTAGTTAAAGGCCTTACACTTAAGTTTCAAGGAAAACCTGAATATCAGAAATTTTATTTGTTCGAACACAATAATAGCACTGATACTATTACTTCTTACACTTACGTTAAAGCTCCAATTAATTTAGGTTTTAGTTTTAAAGATATCCACGAAATAGGCCAACTAAGTCATAACAGTTTAAAAGATGTAAGTAGTCAGATAAATAAATTTATTTATATGAACAGGTGTAACCACTTCGATTTACTTAACAGTGAGATAGCTTTAAAACAATTTAATAATTATTATTTATATACTAAGATACAACAAGCAGCTGATACTAATCCGTTTGGGTTCCAGCATCCTTCTAATTCTCAGAGCGATCTGCCTAACTTCTGTAAGTTTTACCTGATTGATCGTATTATGAACACAGATGTAACCATAGATATTATTGATTTATTAATAGATAGAATTTATACTCCGGAACAAAAGGAGCAATTTAGAAATAAAATGGCCTTATTTACAACATCAAATAAATAATTAGATTACCCTTTTTTTATGAATAAAATAAATAACCCCCCCATTCAACCCCTTACTATTTATCCTAGACCTGTCTGAGGTAAGGGCTCTAGCTCCACCTTTCCTTAATCCTATTTATATTGAGCTACCTGAGGGTACAATTGCCCTTCTCCCGTTTGCCTATTACACAAGTACTTACCTGGCAACCCTACCTCTTTAAGGCTGGTAGGTAGGTAAGGTAGCAGTCCCTCCCCTCCATCTCGTTAGAGGTAGGCGCTACACACACAAAGGGCGGGATAGGGTAAGGGAGCGTAGCTTATCAGAAGTGGCACTTTCTCCCTCCCATCAGCCTACTAGATCAGTACGGTGCAAAGGAGATAATAGCCCGTACGGGTAAGGTTATAATTACAGATCATTAGTTCCCTTTAGAGGAAAGGAGCGAAGCGCCCGTACGAGCTAGAGAACAAGAGCCTATACACCTCTCTTATAACGGACCTGTAAGGTAGACAAAGGGCTCCGCTCACCCAATATCGTTAGTTTCCTCCAAGAGCTAGAGCTTATACATTATAACAGGAACGGGTCCCGTAGTGGAGGGCTCAAAAACCAGTACTACACCATGACGTGGAAAGGGAATGGAGGGTCGCGTAGCGACCCTTCTTTGACCCTATTTTTCTGAAGGTATGGCTAAATTAAAAAGATAAAAGAAGTTAAGTTTAAAAAACCTTATAATTTATTTAAGCCTATAATTTAATGGTAGAATAATTTCTTGATGAGGAGTCTGTAGAAGTTCAAATCTTCTTGGGCTTAATATGAATCATAAAAAAAATATAATATAGTTATAGTGTAAAACTAGTTTATTGGAGTAATCCTGCTGTACAACTGTTCAACTCTCTTACGATCCTACACCTCTCCTTTCCTCATTATCCCCTGACCCCCTCCCTCCTCTTTAGCCTTAATGATAGATAACAGGTGCAAGAGTCCATTCTACAGTAGGATAAGGTCAGGGAGGTAAGGTATGCATACCTTATAATAAGTAGCAAACCCTCAAGTACGGGGCTCCAAGAGCCCGTACTTATCTTGTGGATTTACCTTTCTTTCCTTTGTCTCCTGTACTGGACCGTTAGGGTTATGTTAGGGAACACGTAGCCCTTACCTTCGAACTGTAGGGTTCAGGAAGGCGCTTCTTTAATATTAAAAAATAAGTGGAGAAAGGGATGCGGAGCCATTTTTCTTTTTCGTAAAGGTAAAAGTGGGCAAAATTAATTGTCTTTATATTAGAAATAAAAAATATTAAAGTTCTTAAAAAATAATTTATTTTTAATTAAAAGAATAAATTTATAAGTATACGTAAATAGAATTAAGTATCACTTTTTTAAATAACAATATTAGCTAGTATTCGCTTACGTAAAAAAATGATTTGTATAAAATACTAATCTGATTGCGGAGCGTGGAGCTTAAAGTGCGCCTCCCCTTCTCACCCCAAAGGGGACAAGAGCCCGTACGGTACACAGTACTATGCCACCCTTTGCGTTCCTTCCCCTTAAAGATAGAGCCTTTAACGGAATCGGGAAATAGGATTACGCTCTCTTCCTTCCTCTTCCTGCTTAGCAACCCTCCTTTTCTGTAATACAGTAGGGATAAAGTCAGGTATAGGGGCCTTGCGGTAAGACCATAGCCTCCCCTTTTACTTGTAGGGAGGAGGAGTACAGGATAAGGCCCCAAAGGGGTTGCTAAGCAATCCGTAACCCTCCCTTTAAGAAAAAGGAAGGGTGCGTAGCCCTCTCCTTTTTCCGTACTCCATTTTTACCTTTTATTCCTTTGTATCCTGAACCCTCCCCTCTACGAAATAGGGAGAGACTACTAGCAGCCCCTAAGTTTAATAGGTGGTACTACCCTCTTTCCCTAACCTAACGGGAACACAGGATTAAGAAGCTCTTGTACCACTTAGGGAGGAAAGGGATTGTAGAATCCTTGTCCTGTAGTGAACTGCAAAGGGTGGGATAAATAGGTTCTAAACAGAGGTGTCCCTTAGCCTCTAAAGGCTTGGGAGGGAGGGGCCCCGTACAGGCTCTAGCTATTTGTGCTCCTACCCTTTCCCTTTTTTGCAATAGGCAAAAGTATCCTTGCAAAAACATGTAGGGAAGCGTAGCACTTCCTTTTGCCTCCTGTATTTGTCCGTACTTATATTGCTATTGGGACCTGTACGGACTCTACCAGAGGTGTCCTCCCCCCTCCCTATCCCTAAGGGGCTCTATCTATCCCTAAAGGAAGGACGCCAAGGGCGGCACCATAATGTAAAGAAGGGGAGGCGTTACGTACACAATATAAGTAAGGGGTTGGAGGTCAAGGGATAAAGGGTAGGGAAGGAGGGAGACGGGCTTGTGGCTTAAATAAAATTAAACAGCAACATAGTTTAAATATCTAGTAAAAATATTTTAAAAACATTATAGTTTTTTTAATATTCTAGTAAAAAAAATAAATTTTTAATTCTTACTTTACTTATATCCATCTCTTTAGTTATTTTTATTTACTATGTTAGCTACACCTACGCGCTACTTTATTATAAGTGACCTCAAACGCTATACGCAGACGCTGCTTAAATTATTTTAATATTTTAAATTTTTAACTTATTTAAAAATTAGACAGTCTATAAAATAAAGACTTTATAAATAATATATTTCTTTCCCTTCAGCTCAACCATCTCCCGGCTATAAACCCTAGCGGATCAGGTAAAGGGAAAAGAGACCCTAGCTTGTACTACAATAAGACTTCCTGTAAGGAAAGGTAAGGAGTGTTTCTCCAATAGGTTATAGAACCTTACGGACGCGACGCTTCCTATAAATCTAAACCTCACCAAGCCTGTAAGGGCTTGGGATGATGGACGCTAGATAAAGGGCTATTGCCTCTTGCATCCCGTTCGGGCTCTTGTTATTGGGGTCCCTCCATCCCCTTAAAGGGAGTACAGGCTCTTGTCCCTTTTGCCTTGTGCGGACTCTGAGCCCTGCGGGAGAGGAGAGGCAAGAGCCTCTCCCCCTTTTGTCCCGTACTTATATTGTGTCCCTTCCCCTCTCCCTCTCCCGCAAGGGGCTCTTGCAGGGAGAGGGGGTGGTAGAGGGAGAAGGGAGGGAGACGGGCTATTGAACCCTCCTCTCTGACAAAAGCCCGTACGAGGTTGTAGGTCAAGGGATAAAGGGGAGGGTTGGATACGGGGGAAGGGTTTAAAGCGAATGGATGGAGAACGGCTCCGCATCTGACCGTAGTTGAGCTAGAGCTCCTATCCTTAAATATAAAGAATAGGGATGTGTCCCTTTTTGTCCTTCTCCACCTTACGGTTACACCAGGTATAGGTAAACTTAAGGAAAGGGGAGGGAGGCCGTAGTTTAAAAAAGTAAAGGATTAGAATAATAACTTGATATTATATCTTGGCTGTAAATAAATTATAGCGATTTCATTAATAATTATATAAATAATTAAATATATAAAATGTAATGAGAAATATCCCGAGCCCTTCCCTCTCTACGGGACATCTCTTGCAATTGCAGAGCCCTTATGGGTCAAAGGGGGAAGGGTAGAGGCAAAAATAAAAAATCAATGAACACTAATAATTTAATGTTAACAATTATAGGACTTCTTCTTAATTTAATAGATGTGCTAGCTATAATTTTACCTGTATTGTTGTCAGTTGCTTTTATGACTATTATAGAAAGAAAACAATTAGCTGCTCATCAAAGAAGAGTAGGACCTAATACAGTAGGGTACTACGGAGTTCTTCAACCTTTTGCGGATGCTTTAAAATTAATTTTAAAGGAAACAGTAATACCATCTCAATCAAATAAAGTTTTATTTTATTTAGCTCCAGTTTCTACTTTAGTGTTTAGTTTACTAGGTTGGGGAATAATCCCTTTTGGGCAAGGTTTAGCTTTATCAGATTTTTCATTAGGTGTATTATATACATTTGCCTTATCTTCTTTAGGAGTTTACGGTGTTTTATTAGCAGGTTGGTCAGCTAATTCTAAATATGCTTTTTTAGGTTCTCTAAGATCTACTGCAGCTATGATATCTTATGAATTAATTTTAAGTTCAGCTATTTTAATAATAATATTATTAACAGGTTCCTTAAATTTCACAACAATAATAGAAAGTCAACAAAGTATTTGGTTTATTATACCATTATTACCAGTATTTATTTTTTATTTTATATCTATTTTAGCTGAAACTTCTAGAACACCTTTTGATTTACAAGAGGCTGAATCTGAATTAGTTGCTGGTTTCTTCACTGAACATTCTTCAGTTCCATTTGTATTTTTCTTCCTTGGGGAATATTCATCAATAGTTTTATTTAGTTGTTTAACTGCTATTTTTTTCCTAGGAGGTTATAATTTACCTGAAGTATTCTTAAATGAATCATTTATAAATTTACAAGCGATTGTTTTAGGATTGAAAACTTGTATTTTCTGTTTCTTCTTTGTATGGTTTAGAGCAACTTTACCACGATTAAGATATGATCAACTAATTGATTTGTGTTGGCTAAATCTATTACCAGTGGCAGTAGCCTTTATTATCTTAGTACCAAGTATACTAGTGGCTTTCGATATATCTCCTTATTAAAAAACATTAGTAAATTTATATATTATATTTTACTAATAATTTGACTAAAAATATACTTTAATTATAATATAAGAAAAATAATGCTAAGCTACAAAGCAAAACTAATTTCTTAATATTCTTTATGTATATGTTTATATTTTTAGATTTTATTTATATACTATATTTACCCCCTTATTTATCCCATATTTACTTTTTAGGTTTAAAGTGTTTACCCCGTGCCCCCTCACCTCCCTACCACGTTAAGGGCTCTGTACATTAGAGGAGGCGCTACGCACGCTACTTTTGATAAACTACTTCTTATAAACTACGCACTACGTACACCTATTGTAGATAAGTACGGGGCACAAGAGAAGTTAGGGGTAAAGGAGACAAGAGCCCGTACGGGGGTAGCCTTTTTCTCCTGTACGACTACTCCATACCATATCCTTCCGTATCGGACAAAAAGAGGGATACCAGACCCCTTCTCCGGTCTCCTATTAGCCCCCCTCCCCCAAGACCCCGTACTCTCTCTCCCTCCAATAGCCAGTACGGACTTGTTCAGGTGGCAAAAGGGACAAGAGCCCTACCCTCGGTAAAGGGCGCCACCGTACGGTGTCCCGTACGGGAGAGAAGGTAAAAGGGAGGGGCCCCTTCCCTTTACAGGTGGGAAAATAACCAGTGAGGGCTGGGGGCTAACAGTACAATTGATAGGAAGGAATCGGGCAATTGAAGAGGGGCAAAATTAAAAAGATAAAAGAAGTTAAGTTTAAAAAACCTTATAATTTAATTAAAGCCCATAATTTAATGGTAGAATAATTTCTTGATGAGAAATCAGTAGAAGTTCAAATCTTCTTGGGCTTAATATGAATCATTTAAAATAAATAAAAATAATATATAGTTATAGTGTAAAACGAATAAAAAAGTTAAAATCTTTATAAAATTATCCCGTCCTTAAGACTCAAAATTATCCCGTCCTTAAGACTCTACGGATTAACCTCTCTTTCTGATATTACCTTAAGGAAGAGGAGCAGTCACCGACCAGTACTGTACAACCCTTCCTAACAGTTCCAGCGTAGCAACTCTTTTTGTCTCCAGTACAGGTGGAAGGAGGAGGAAGACAAAGGGGCTCTCCAATAGGCAATAGGTGCCCCGTACTCCCCTTTGCCCTTTATGGTTTTTTGTGTACCAGCAAGAAACCCTTTACAGGTCAGGGGTTTTTGTAAGCGTAGGGAAGGAG
>Ga0210406_10002739_pt1 | contig 19850 bp, 20 predicted proteins | sample IncBWC30MmetaG_FD_155454 | JGI IMG/M metagenome (GOLD analysis project Ga0210406, IMG submission 155454) | Forest soil microbial communities from Barre Woods Harvard Forest LTER site, Petersham, Massachusetts, United States - Inc-BW-C-30-M | ecosystem: Environmental > Terrestrial > Soil >... | reverse complement strand
AGCAGTTATGCACCCAATATCTGTTCCGGACCGACGAGATGGAGTACCACATTCGTCCAATGGATACGAAGCACGCGGCGCTGCTCCCTGTCGGCCATGAAGGTGAATTCAAAATTAAGAAGGACCGTATGTATCTGAAAGCGGTCGACGGAGAGAAAAAGGCGCGACCCTACCAGGTCATTTCAATGCAACCCGTAAATTCCGAAAGTAAGGCGGAGAGCGCCGCATCCCGTCCCGTTGAGAAGGAGAAGCCGGCAGAATTCCGGTCTGAAAACAGGGACAGGGACGGAGATGACCCGGAGCGGGACAAAGCACGGGACACAGCAAAAGGCGATACCCGAGAGGGAGATAAAACAAACGACCCGCCACCGCAGCGGTGAAGGCAGCAGTGAAGGATTGTGTGTAGCGGCAATGTACGATTCGTGGAGAGACGGGCGCCCCCGCCCGTCCCCCTCCATGCGCCGGCGCTTGCCTCAGTATTTCCGCAGCACCCCAATCACCCGTCCCTGAATCTCAACCGACGACGCCGGCACAATGATCGGCGTCATCGCCGCGTTTGAAGGCTGCAGGCGAATATTCTCTCCTTCGCGAAAGAAGCGTTTCAGTGTAGCGTCGGATGACTCGAGCAGCGCAACGACAATATCCCCGTTGTGCGCCGTTTTCGTCTTCTCGACCAGCACGTAGTCGCCGTCAAGAATCGCCTCGTCCTGCATGGATTCGCCGCGCACCTCGAGCACGAACACTTCTTTCGAGCGCACAAAGTCCGCGAGCGAAATCGTCTCGTTGTGCTCCACCGCTTCAATCGGACGCCCGGCCGCAATCCTTCCCACCAGCGGCAGCACCACCGCCGTATTCACCGCCATCGACTGCTTCAACTTTCCCTTCGGCGGCACCAGATCAATCGAGCGGCTGCGGTTGTAGTCCCGAGTGAGGAGCCCTTTTTTCTCCAGGTTGGTGACGTGCTTGTGCACCGTGGCCAGGGAACTCAGCCCCATGCCTTCCTTGATCTCTTCAAACGAGGGGGAGTATTGCTTCTCCGCCACGAAGCGCGAAATGAAGTCATACAACTCGTGTTGACGCCGAGTGATCGCCATGCGGGGAGCATAGGCGAATGCAAGGCGAATGTCAAGAAGGAGCGGTCAGAACACGATTCACAAACACAGTAAGGCGAGGCTGGAATCTCTCGCAGGAGAGAAGGGTTTACCCCAGGACAGGGGTTATCGAGTGTAATGCGGATGTTTCAACAACTCCGCGCAGTTCCTGCAACTCCATTTGAACAATATTGACTGCGATGGAGACCGCTGAATTAACTTTTATTCGCTCACGCTACCGTAGAAACCGTACACAGTATTGCCAACGACATAGAACCCAACGACTTGGCGCGAGTTATTGATCCCTGTCGCCTCCATGGCTGGGTCGCCTTGGATGTTAAATCCGAAAAACTTGTTCGTATCTTTGAAGTAAACAAATCCATGCTGCACCCCAGTCGCAGTAGGCTGCACAGCGCCTGACAGATCGCCATTGTCGTTGATCCCGCCCAACCATGTCGCTGTAGCCCCGGGATAGTAAACCTTCTGCACAGTGACCCAGCCCACCTTCGTTTTGGCTTTGACGACACCATGGCAATTGGTACCGCAGATGTTTGCCGCAATCGTCTCGCTCAGGTTGATCCCATTGACAGAGCGGGCGGAGCCTTGACTCTTGAAGGCACCATTGCGATAGACAAAGCCGAATCCACTGCCCGGTGAAGGTTCGTAAACTCCTACAATGTCGCCTAGATTGTTGACACCCATTAAGGCAGTTCGGGCCGCCCCAGGATAGCTCAGGTAGCTGTAGCTGCCATTCTGATAGATGAATCCCTGGTCTCCGCACCATCCGACAATCACTCCACTATCGTTAATTCCCTGAGCGATGGTGAAACTGGCGTTCGGGCAAGCGATCGTCTGGAAGGTACCGCCCGAGTACAGAAATCCCGCCTGTATACCATTTAAGACGAAGCTCCCTACAATCTGCCCTTTGTTGTTCAAGCTAAGAGCAGCTGTATGTGAGCTTCCCGGTACCTGAAACGAAGTGTACTGGAAGGTTTGGGAAAACGCGCTGGCGCACAAAATTACCAACAAAAAAGAGTAACGGTGATGTTGCGAAGGCGATTGCATGGCAGGCTCCGTCAATGGCAGCGCCCCGTCGATGCAAGGGCGCGGGCGCGATCCTAGTCCTTGTAAGGCGGTCTGGGGAATACAGTAAACACCGTAGAAGCTGCACGGGGGTCAAAACGCGCCAGCCCCATGGCATGGAGGACAATTTAGTTTGTCGGTCCGACTAAGTCTGTAACATCTGACATCCCCACTCAAGCCAAAATCGGGCTTGAGCGGGCCCCTGCGGCTTCTTAAATTATGGTATTGCATTTGGGAAGCGCAGATCGTCACCATGGCCTCAGCTTAACCCACGGAAGAAGGCGGACAAGTCCGCTGCGACTGCCGCTGGTTGCTCAGCTGGGGCGAAATGCCCGCCGCGCGGAAAGACTGTCCAGCGCTGGATGTTGTATAGACGCTCCACATACGAGCGCGGCAGTTCGCCCTCGGGAACGGTCTGGTGCGCGAAAACACCGAACGCCGTGGGCGTGCTGACATAGCTCGGATCGACCGGGTGCCAGCGATTGTCCCAATAGTCGCGCATCGACGAGGTGATACTCTGCGTGATCCAGTACAGGGTGAGCGTGGCGCATAGGACGTCATTGGTGGGCGTAACGTCGCTCCACGAGTGCCACTTCTCACCCACGTATGCCGCGAGCCCGACTGGGGAGTCGTTGAGTCCATAGCCCACAGTCTGCGGCTTGGTGGACTGGATCGCGCTGTAGCCCCGCTCCGTCATGTCCCAGCGCCGGTTCACCGCAAGGTACGAACGCTCGGCATCGGACAGTTCGCTATCGTCCACCACAGGGGCAAGATCCGACTCCAGTGTGGTGAGATGGATCCCGATCACCGACTTGGGATGGTCTAACGCAAGGATGGTCGTCACCCCGGCCCCAAAGTCATAACCGCTCGCCGCATAGCGGGAATACCCAAGCTCAGACATGAGCCGGTGCCAGCGCTCCGAGACGTAACGGTAGTTGATGCCGACCTTGGGCGGACGCGGCGAGAAACCATACCCCGGCAGAGAGGGTACGACCACGTCAAAGTGATCGAGCATCGGCAGCATCTCCATGTAATCGAGGAAACTGCTGGGCCAGCCATGCGTGAGAATGAGCGGCACACCTCTACCTGATGGCGCACGCTTGTACACAAAGTGGATGCCCTCCCAGGTGAAATGGTTGAACGTGTTGAGCCTTCGCTCCCAGCCACGCCAGTCGAACTCGTCAGCCCAATAGGACACGAGGCGTCGTAACCAGTTCAACTCGGTGCCCTGTTCCCAGCCTATACCGGGTATCTGGTCGGGCCATCTTGCATTGCGCAACCGTGCCCGCAAATCATTGAGCACCTCATCCGCGACGTGAATCCGAAATGGTTCCACTACAATTCCCCCTCGTGGCCATAGTCAGCGGCCATTGACACTGCTGCTATGATAGTTACTAGACCCAAAGGCACGAACCACCAAGTTCCTTGACAACATACTCAGCGCGCTAACAAACGACCAAAGGACGACTAACAAGCCGAAGTTAGTCGATAAGTTAGTCGCTAACTCCTCTATCATCAAGACTTTGCCTCTAACTCTCATCCGCTCAAGACTTTGGCGGGAGTCACACGCTAAAGTCTTGATTCTAATATACCGGGAGGGTGGGGGGGGTACTTGGCGGACAGTTTGAGTTTCAAACAAGGGTTCGAATCTCTAGCTCACCGCGACTTGATTGGCCGCGATAATTCCCGAATCAAATGCAGAAAGTCTGCGGGCGGTTTGCTGTCAATCGAGATGCTCTTTCCCGTGCGCGGATGGATAAACTCAAGATGCGCGGCATGAAGAGCAACCCGCTCAATCAGTTTTTCCGACGCTTCCGCCGGGTGATATTTTCTGTCCCCTATTACCGGATGGCCCGCTGCCGAAAATTGCACGCGGATCTGATTCTGGAATCCTGTCACCAGCTCAACCCGTACCAGCGAAGCATCCGCAAGAAGACGTTCGACGGAATACCGGAGTTCGGCGCGAGCGGCTTCAGGATCTTTCACTGTGCGCAACTGCTGATACATTCCTTCACGTCGAAAATAGTGGACGAGCGTTCCAGACTCCGTGGCGAGACGGCCGCGCACGACCGCGAGATACTGGCGCACGGGAGTGTGGGCGAGAAACTGCTTTACCAGCGCGGCTCGATCCGGCGCAGTCTTGGCAAAAAGCAATGCTCCCGAAGTAAAGCGATCGATGCGATGTACGATCAGCGTCTTTTGCTTCTTCAGTTCGAGACTCTCAGACAACAGCGACCACGCCGAAGGAGCCGCGGAACCCTTAATTGGCACCGCCAGCAGCCCCGGCGGTTTGTCGACAACGACCACCGCATCGTCTTCATAGAGCACGGCAAGTTCGCGGGAGAAACCAGGCCTCCGCCGGTCCTCCGGAGCCAAAAGTTGATCCCCCTTTGTGGTGCGGCGGCGAGTTTTTTGGGGATATTTCCTCACTTGTCGGTGCCCGGCAATTCGATCAATCTCACAACTGTTCGTACCGGCGAAGCATGGAGCAAACCTTGGAGCGAACAATGGAGCGAACCATGGAGTGTGTCGCTCCTACTCCGCCGTAACTCCCTTCAAAAATATGTAATAAAAATCCACGCCCCGAGCAAACGCCTCGACACCCGTCCGCTCGTCTTTGCCATGTGCCCGGATATCGTCCCGGTCATACTGTTCGCCCGATACACAATACGTTGGCATCCCCGCTGCATTCGTGTAGACGCCATCCGACGCGCCCGTGCTCATATTCGGAAGCACCGGAATCCCCGGCCACATTTTTGCCACGACCTTCTCCAGCGGATCGAACACTTCTTTCCGCGGAGCCGGCGGAACATAACTATGCCGGTCGGATCCGTGATCCATCAGCACATTGCTGTTCTCGCGAAACTGCACTTTGATCGTAGGAGCCGTAATTTTCGGATCGGCCACAACTTTTTCCAGCGTCAGCCGGATTTCTTCCAGCGTATGTCCAGGCTCGATACGGCAGTTCACGTTCGCCTGCGCCATCTGCGGCAGGGCGTTGTTGGCATGACCTCCGCTCAACCGCGTTACCACACACGTCGTGTGCATGGTCGAATTGTCCAGCGGATCTTTTGACAGCCGAGCCACAGCTTCCATGTCGGGAGGATTTTTCAGCATCGCCTTCAGATCGGCCGCCCGCTCCGGTGTCGCCATCTTTACCTGGCGCTCGTAATACGCGCGCGTGATGTTGTTCAGCTCGAACGGAAACTGGTAGTGCGCGATTCGGGTCAGCGCATCCGCCAGTTCGTAGATCGCGTTCTCCGGCCGAGGCAGCGAGCTGTGGCCGCCCGGATTGGTCGCGGTCAGCACGAAGTCTCCATACAGTTTTTCGGTGGCATTCACTTCCATCATTACCGGTTTGCCATGGTCGGCGAGCACTCCGCCGCCGTCGTGGTTCAGCACGAACTCGGCGTCAATCAGGTCGCGATGATTCTTGATCAGCCAGTCAACTCCGTTCGATGTGCCGCCTTCCTCATCCGCCGTCATCGCCAGAATAATGTCGCGGCTCGGCACGTATCCTTCTTTCTTCATGCGGATCAGCGTGGCCGACATGATCGCGTCGCCATCCTTCATATCGCTGGTGCCGCGGCCGTAGTAGTAGCCGTCCTTCTCGATAAACTGAAACGGATCCGTCGTCCAGTCTTCGCGCCGCGCTTCCACAACGTCCAGGTGCCCGATCAGCAGCACCGGCTTGTGCTTGCCCGATCCATGCAGCCGCACCACGACGTTCTTTTTGCGGTCATTCGGCCCCAGAACATGTATGTCGCTCTCGGGAAATCCGGCATCACGAAAGCGCTGCGCCATCGCTTCCGAGGCCGCGGTCACGCTGCCCACCGAGTCCGTGGTGTTGATCTCGATCAATTGCTTGAAAATGTCCAGCGCCAGCTTCCGTGTAGCTTCGTCCGCCGGCGTCGTTTTTTGCGCCCTCATCGAGACAACACATAGCACACAACAAACCAGGCACAGCCACCATTTCTGAGATCGCACGTCCATCCTCCACAAAGATTTCGGCAACAATTTCCGTCGCATGCCGACGCTGAAAGCTAACAGATTCGTTCCGCAAAAGCCAAGCTCGCCAAGGGCGTAGCCGCGCCCCAACCAACCATCAAGAACGCGAGGGCGCACGAAGTGTGAATTCCCCAGGGTTTTCCTTCGTGTTCCCTAGTGTGCTTGGTGCTTGATGCTTTCAGACATTTTTGGGATCGTCGTCGGGCCGACAGGGCGTGGCCGAAATCTCTTTTCCGACCCAAAACCGCGGGACGATCAGGGTTGGTGACTTTATACTTGCACCAGTTCCCGCTCCTGGCGCGTGTTCCACAGCGGCGCAAGCATACTCGATTTCAGAACTTCCGACTCGGCTCTCACCCAGTCTTCGAGCGCCAGCCCTTCCACCCGGCCGCGCTCATTGTAAAGCTGGTCCGCGCGCAGCCGTATTTTTCTCTCCAGCAAATCCACCATCAGTTTCTGCCGTTCGCGAGTTCTCGTTACGCTGTCCACTGCTGACACCCACCATTCATTATTTATCTACAATATCCATAAATATTGTAAACGGCGGACTGTTAAAGCGGAATGAAGACGCAGGTTACCAAAGGGATGTCCCATGGGACGTATCCGCGACTCTGCGCTTGCGCGCGAGAGGCGATCCCGCCCAATCTCCTACTGCGACGATTGCACCCTCAACTCGCCACTCATGTTGACGCCGGCATCTGCCTGCAGCACGTAACCAGTGCTGGTCGTGGTCAGGTAGAGAACGATGTTATTGGTAAAGCCCTTCAACTGAGTCGTCGTCCGACCGTTAGGCCCCACCGCATAGGTGCCTGAGAAGGTGTTGGAATTAGCGCCGCCAACCAACGCGTTGGGGTCGAAGAAGCTGGTCACGTAGTTGGTTCCCAGAGAATCCGTGCCGCTCGGAACCAGGGTCCCTACGCGGTCTTTCAACAATCCGCTGTTTCCGTCGAAGCCGTCCATGAAGAACGCAGCTTGTGTGCCGAGGCTGGTATTTGAGAAGGTGCCGCTTTGCTGGTCGATGGTGCCGTCTTCAACGTTGGCCCCGTTGAGCGCGATGAAGTAAGCCCTGGTTGGGCTCACCATCCAGATGTCGCGCGTAAAACCCCCAAAAGTGAGGCTGCCGGATCCATTGCCGATTGAATTATCGATCAAATAGGTTCCGGTCGTCGTTTGGTTGCTGGATACAGAACCGTCCTGCACGGAGTCGAAATTCGCAGCGGTAACGTTGGCGGCGCCGTCGGTTGTGAAGACTCCCACCGTGTTCACAAAACCGGGCGTTGTCGTCTCGCCGCTACTGCCAAAAGCATACGAACCGGAGAGCGACGCGGGCGAGAATGTGATGGCACTCTGCTGTTCGGCGAGGCCGATGGAAAGTATATTCGGGGTAGTATCCAGCAACAGGAACTTGCTCGAACTGACCACATAGTATTCCGCCGAGTGAGTGAGACCGTTCACTGAGTAACTGATCGTCCCTCGACCATCCGTCGGAGCCGTCATGCTGCCGCCAGCGCCGATCGAACCGGAGGCCGGCGTTCCACCCTGAACCATTAAGTAGGAACCGCTCACAGCGCCTGCGGAAATTGCCATCGTGCCCATCGTGGCGCTCACAAATACGTCATGGGTGCGGAAGACAAACGTTCCATTGGGAGTTGTGGTGGACGTCTGCAGGTGTGCCGAACCGGCGCTGGTCCCGCCCCCGTCTTCTTCTTCCATGTAGAGGTCGCCGCTGTCGCTTAAGGTGATTCGATACACTTCCTGACCTCCCGCTGCGAAATTGAACGTCAGGTCGCCCGTCCCGTCGCTGTTGATGGAATAAGTTCCGGTTACGGTATCTGTAAAAGCCTGGGTAGTGTTTGCCACAGCTTCTACGAAGTCGTCCGTTCCCGCCGTTATGTTCTTGTTACCGTCGGCCGTAAATACTCCGCCCTCGATAAAGAAATTAGCTGCGGACAGCGTGTTGGCGTTAAATCCAAAGCCCTTCACGGTAAAGGAATACGTGCCCTTCAAACTGGCATTCGTGAAGCCCCCCTTGACCGCTACAGAATTTCCGCTGGAGCCGCACCCGGCTGTCAAAAAAATGCCTGATATCGCGGCCAGAGCCATGAGCACACGTCTGGCACACTTGGAGGAAGGAAGGGGATTCATAAGACACTCCTGTCATTAATTCTTAAGATGCGAATTCTTAAGATGCGTTAACCCGGATTGTAGAAGAAAGTTTCGGAGGAAGAAATTGGCGGGAGCGTTTCCCCGGCGCAGACGGGGCAAGGCCCCGCCTCTACACGAGGCTTCGAGCCGGGGCTGGAATGGCCTGTTTGCGCTTTTCGGAAGCCCAGACTCCCACGCGATAGAGCAGCAGGATGCTAAGCGCGACTGCGTATTCGAGGGGCTTGCGGAGATCGGCTTTTACCAGCCAGATGTAGTGCACCACTCCCAGAATTCCTGTGAGGTAGATCAGCCGGTGCAGGCGCCGCCAGTTTTTGCCTCCCAGGCGGCGAATTGACCATGCTGTCGAAGTCAGGGCCAGGGGAATCATGAGGACGAAGGCGGAGAATCCTACGGTGATGAAGGGGCGCTTGGCGATATCTTTCAACATTTCGTGGATGTCGAAGAACTTGTCGAGCCAGATGTAGGTGGTGAAATGGAGACAACCGTAAAAGAATGCGAACAGTCCGATCATGCGGCGGACACCGATCAGCCAGTATTGACGGGTGATCCGGCGGAGAGGGGTGACGGAGAGGGTGGTGAGAATGAAGATCAGGGTCCAGTCGCCGGTGGAGTGCGTGATGAACTCGATGGGATTGGCGCCCAGGCCGCCATGCAGCGCTCTCCACGCGAGGCGTGCCAGCGGGACGAGCGCGGCTAGGAAGACGGCGATTTTTGTGTAGCGCAGTTTCATTTTGAATTCGTGATTCGCCAGATTTTGTCATCCCGAGCGAAGCGAGGGATCTGCATTTTGCTGGCGGACTGGAGATCCCTCGCTACGCTCGGGATGACAATCCGTGGACAAGGTGTCAGAGATTTTAAATTACGAAATTCCCGATTACCAAATTACAAATTTCTAGAAGTTCTTTTTCAGGTCCATGCCGGAGTAGAGGCTCGCCACCTGGTCGTATCCATTAAACATTAGTGTTGGACGTTTGAGGAATTCACCCAGGCGGCGTTCCTTGGCTTGGCTCCAGCGCGGATGGTCGACGTTTGGATTCACGTTCGAATAGAAGCCGTATTCGCTGGGAGCCGCCTGTTGCCAGGTGTTCAGGGGCTGGTCGCTGGTGAAGCGCATGCGGACGATCGACTTCGCGCTTTTAAATCCGTACTTCCACGGAATCACGATGCGGAGTGGGGCGCCGTCTTGATTCGGGAGCACCTCGCCATACAAGCCGAAGCAAAGCAGGGCCAGAGGATGCATTGCTTCGTCCATGCGAAGACCCTCGACGTACGGCCACTTCAATACGCTGGTGCGCTGTCCGGGCATTTGCTTGGGATCGTACAAAGTAGTGAACTCGACAAACTTTGCTTTGGGCAGCGGTTCAGCGCGCTTGATCAGTTCGCTCAGGGAAAATCCGACCCAGGGAACGACGATCGACCAGCCCTCGACGCAACGATGACGGTAGATGCGCTCTTCGGGAGCAGCCATTTTTATGATCGTGTCGACGTCGAGTACCTGCTTTTTCTTGACCTCGCCGTCGATGGTCACGGTCCAGGGGCGGGTCTTGAAATTCTTTGCGACGTCGGCAGGCTCGTATTTGTCGGTGGAGAATTCGTAGAAATTGTTGTAGTTGGTGATGTCCTTGTAGGGCGTTTCTTTTTCTGTCGTACTGAACGGACTTTTCTGAAGGCCGTCAATCTTGGCGTTGGCGCGAGCGGTGAGCGACGGAGCGGCGAGATCGCGGAAGGCGACGCCGGCGACAGCGGCTGCTCCGGCAATGGTTGCTCCGACGAGGAAGTTGCGCCGGTTCAGGTAGATCGCTTTGGGAGTAATTTCAGAAGACTTAATCGCAGCCGGTTTCCCGATCAGCATTGCTCACCCCGAGTGAAATACGCACAGCAGGCACACGGTACCCACACTTAAGTATAGGACTCCGGAACGGGGGAAAAGTTGCAACCGCTGGCGGTGGAGGCACAGGCGTCTCGCCTGTCGAGCACTGTGGTGGCCGGGCGGGGCGCCCGGCACTCCACTAATCCGTGCTGCACTAATTCGAAGCCGATTTCGCCAGGGAAGCGGGGGCGGACGCCGGGGCAGATCGCGAAAGAAGGACTTCGCGGACTTTCTTGGCGAGATTCTGAAGGGTGAAGGGTTTCTGCAGGAACGCGGTTCTGGGGCCGAGCGCGCCCCGGGTGACGACGGCATCTTCCGTGTAGCCGGAAAGATAAAGTACGCTGATGGCGGGACGCAGCAAGAGTAGCTTCCTGGCCAGTTCGCGGCCGCCGATGCCGGGCATGACGACGTCGGTGATAAGGATATCGATGTGTTCTTTGAAGGACTCGGCTATGCGCAGGCCGGACTCGCCATTTTCAGCTTCGAGGACGTTGTAGCCACGAGAGGCGAGGGTTAGACGCACAAGTTCGCGCACGGATTCCTCGTCTTCCACCAGCAAGACGGTTTCGCATCCGCCTGCTTCGCTCTGCTGACTCTTGACCGGGCTCAGCTCTTCGGCGGATTCTTCCACGCGGGGCAAGTAAACGTAGAAGGTTGTGCCCGCTCCGACTTCGCTTTCGGCAAACACGTATCCGCTGCTCTGCTTGACGATGCCGTAGACGGTCGAGAGGCCGAGGCCGGTGCCCTTTCCTTTTTCCTTGGTGGTAAAGAACGGCTCGAAGATGCGGGATTGAGTTTCTGCGTCCATGCCGTGGCCGGTATCGGCAACCGAGATCACGGCATAGCGTCCAGTCTGGATAAAACGGTGTTCGCTAAAGTTTTGGCGCACGGTCACATCGGAGCTCTGCACGGTGAGCTTGCCGCCTTCGGGCATGGCATCTTTGGCGTTGACAACGAGGTTCATGATGACCTGCTCGAGCTGCCCGGCGTCGGCGCGGGTGTGTCCGGTTTGCGTGGAGAGCCGCGTGACCAATTCGATGTTTTCGCCGATCAGGGGCCGCAAGAGGCGCTCCATGTCACCGATGACCTTGTTGACGTCGATCACCTTGAGTTCGAGGAGTTGCTTACGGCTGAATGCCAGTAACTGGCGGGTGAGGGTAGCGGCACGGTCGGCTGCCTGCTGGATGGACTGGACCTTATGGTGCATGGGGCTGCTTTTTTCTAACTGCTCCAGCAAAACCTCGGTGTATCCGTTAATCACCATCAGCAGGTTGTTGAAGTCGTGGGCGACACCGCCGGCGAGGCGGCCGACAGCATCCATTTTCTGCGCCTGGCGAAGTTGCTCTTCGAGTTGGCGCCGGTCGGTGATGTCTTCGGCGATCAGCTCCAATACCACTTCTCCGGGTTGGTCGGTGCTACTGGCGGCGCAGCCACTGAGCCGCACGATGATGACGCGTCCGTCTTTGCGTTTCCACTGAACTTCCACGCCATTCAGACCTCCGGCGTAGCGATAGTCCCCGGCCAGCCGGTCCAACTCCTTGGAATTGACGAAGACTTCGCGCCTCACATCCAGCTTGAGAAGATCTTCGACCGAATCATGCCCGAGCATGGTGATGAGCGCCGGATTCACGTCCAGGAATCTTCCACCGAGCGTACAGCGGCAGATACCAAAGGCTGCGCTCAAGATCAGAGAGCGGGAACGGGCTTCGGAGCGGCGAAGCGCTTCTTCATAACGCTTGTGCTCGATGGCTGCGGCCAACTGCTGCGAAACAAATTTCAGAATCTCGCGGTCGCGCTCTCCGAAGCGGGCGTTTTCGCTGTAGCTCTGGACGACAAGGGCTCCAATGCAGGTCGTGCCGCTCTTCAGGGGAACACCCAGCCAGTCCAACGACGAAGCGCCGATCAATTCCACTTCGCCGCGCCGCACCAGTTCCTCAAAGACTGCCGGTGTCGCCAGCAGCGGCTCGCCCGATCGGAGGACATATTCCGTCAGACCGCGTCCCAGAGGCTTTGGGGTGGGGGTGGGGTCCTGTTCGTCGACGAAATAGGGAAAGCTCAACAGCTGAGACTGCGGATCGTAGAGGGAGATATAGAAGTTGCGCGCATTCATCAACTGACCGACGATGTTGTGAATGGCGGCGAAAAACTGTTGCAGATCTTCGGCGGACTGGCTGCGCGCCGCGATAGCATACAAGGCTGCATTCAACTCCTCGGCGCGCTTCTGCTCGGTGATGTCGCGATAGGAGGCGTACGCGCCGACTCTTTTGCCGTTCAGAATTACTGGTGAGGTAGAGAGCAGCACCTCTACCAGTGAGCCATCTTTTCGCTGCCGCCGGGTCTCCAGCGAAAGCTTGCTTTCAGTCTTGATGCACTCGCTGATCCATGCGGTTTCCGCGTAGCGATCGGGAGGCACGATAAGCAGGTCGAGCCGTTTTCCTGCAACCTCATCGGTGGTAAAGCCGAACAGGCGGGTGAACTCCCCGTTGATGCGCAGAATGCGGAGCTCCTGATCGACAATACTGATCGCTTCCGGTGCGTTCTCGATGATTTGTTCGAGATAGGCTTTCTCGACGGTGAGGGGGACTTCGGCGGCATTGCCGTTTGTGGGTGAAGGAGCCGGGAGTGAACCGGAGTTGTGGGGGAAGACCGGTGGCACGACGATTTTCTCCCCCATACAGTCCTTTCCCAGAGTGCACTAACGCTAGTGCGATGGTAAGCGGGCTGGGTTATCCGCCGTTAGTTACCGGGGTAATGAGGGTTTTAAGGTCAAACGGGAAGAATTCAGGAGGCGTTCGCCAGTACTACGCAGACCTGGTGTAGCATCAGCTTCTGCTCGTCGGTCACAACCAGAAATTCGAATCCGTAGCTCAAGCCTTCGCTATAACGCACCACGGCTCGCAACTTCATGATGTGAGGCGGGAGCGGGATGGGAAACTCCAGGGAAACAACTTCGCCGGCCCGCAACTCACCGCTGAGGGTCGCTCCGATGCCGTCCTGGCCGAGGGAACTGCTTCGGCCCCAGCATGTGGTCGTCAGGCCCTCGCGAAATACCGACACCTGAATGCGCACGTCAAAACGATAACGGGAGAAACGCCTTTTGTGAGCTTTGGATGCCGCCTGCGCGTGGTCGCTCAATCCAGTTTCTCCATTTCGGATTTGCTTTTCGGGTCATAGCTTCGGCCCGCTTTTTTCAGTCGCGCGGAAATGGGGGATCAGCCTTGTGATTGTGCTTGAGCGCAAGGGCGGTTCTCAACGGCATTAAAGGCCATGTACTAAAGAAGCAAGCGCTCGGACAAGGAGATTGCCTCTCCACCTGGAGAGACAGGGGGTTACCCGTCTCCCCTCTGTGTCTCGTAAAACTGCGTAAAGACGCGTGACAGATGCATTGTGTGGCATCTAACATAGTTAGTGGACCGATAGTTGCTTGCTAGTAACGCAGCCAGAGCCGTGCCCCGGGGTCATCTTAATTCTCATGTCTTACCGCTCAAACGCCGCCGAAGCCTGGTATCCCGACCCGCAATCCACGGCCACAACGTCGGACATTCCGCTGGACTTGCTGCCGCCGGCGAGCCTGACGCAACCCCTCTGGAGGTCGCTGGTCGGCAATCTGCGCGATACCTTCGCGCCGGAGAAGCTGCCGCCGCTCCAACTCACTTCACGGCCGGTGAACGTCGGCCTGCTGCTCGGAGAGCGTCTGCGCCTGCCCTGGTTTCGCACCGTGTTCACCAACATCGGTGACGTGATCTCTCCGGAAACACTGCCGCCGCTTGAACTGGAATCGCGGCCCGTCGATGTCGGCGAACTTATCACCGATCAACTCAGCCACTTCTGGTGGGGCTCGCTGCTGCGGAATCTGGCCGATCGCGTCTCGCCGGAAACCATGCCAGCGCTCAATCTGACTTCCAAGCCGATTCTGGACATCATTCCGAAGTCGTGGATCTTGCTACCGCTGTGGTCGGATGTCGTGGACACGCCCAAGGTGTTTTATCCCGACAAGCCGAAGCCGGCTGATGTTTTGAGGCCTGCTAATTTGCAACCGGTGGCGTTGCCGGCAGAAAAGCGCGAAGCTCTGATCGCGGAACCTACAGCCGCCGACCTGCTGCGCGATCTGCGGCGCTCCCGGATTCGGCAGCGCATCTGGATCGGGCTGGCGACGGCGCAAGTTCTCTACATGGTTTTGGCCGCGGTGGGGAAACTCTGATTCAGCTGGCTCTCCAATAGCTTTGAAAGCATCGTGGCCGGGCGGGGACGCCCGGCTTTCCATTCTTAGCAAACTTGCTTACTGTCTTAACCCCATCCAGCCTTCCGAAATCACCATGGAATTTCCGGGGTTGCGAGCGTCGTAACGGACTGACGTCGGCAGGCCGAGGCGGCACGAATGTAGGTTGATCCACTGCCGAAGATAGGTGACGTCCTGCGAGGCTTCATAGGAAACACCGGCTACGTCGTACTGGTAAATCAGCATGGTAGCGGGACGGTTCGTGTCTACCGCGATTTCCTGAACGTCAATCACCGTGCCGTCGGTTATGCGCCCGACGGTATTCAGCCAGGCGCGGCGTTCGCGCTCGACGTCGTCCGCGGTCTTGGGTTTGCGACGCAGCAGGGCATAGCCGGCGAGGGCCAAGCCAATCGCGCCCAGTACAAGCGTGTAGAGACGAAGCGAGATCATTTGCAAATTGAACCTGAGCCTTTCAGTCTGCTTTCAGCATAAGCTGTAACCTCTATGACCGCCAAGGGCACCAAGGTGCGCAAAAGTTTACAGAGCCTTTGACAAGAAAGTGACAGTTCTTTGACAACTTTTTGACAACTCAGGCAGTATGCGCGGTCTAAATTTTCCTGACTGCTGGCCGTGATTTTCTGGACTCGGTCTTCCAGGCTCACTTCTCCGGACCGAACGGCCTATCTCTCACAGGAGGTTGTCATGAAACTTCCCATCAAGATCATCTTCTTTTCTGCGGCGCTGGTCGCGGTTGCGCTGACTTGCACTGTCCCCGCTGCGGCAGCCGACCATTACCTCATTGCCGACCAATTCAACAATCGGGTGATTGAAGTCGACCATCAGGGCAACATTGTCTGGCACTTTGGCCTGGGTCCGGCCGATTTCTCGCCTGCGTCTATCATCGGCGTCAATGATGCGCAGCGCGTCGGAGAGTTCACGTTAATGGCTGGAACCGGAACACCTGGTGGTCAGCCCGAAGCGCCCAACTGCACCAATCCCAGCGGCTGCCCCGACAACCGAGTGATTCTGGTGGACCACGCGGGAAACATTGTTTGGCAATATGGGACATTTGGTCCCGGCGGTAGTGGCCCCAATCAACTCAATACTCCCGTACAGAACACGTGGCTTCCCAATCGCCACGTGCTGATCACCGATCAGGCGAACCAGCGCATCATTGAGGTCGATGTCGCAACCAATGGAATCGTCTGGCAATATGGCACCACGGGTGTCTCCGGCAACGGCGCCAACCAACTCAACAACCCGAACTGCGCCGAGCTTTTGGCGAACGGTAACGTTCTGATCTGCGACGAGAATAACAATCGCGCGTTCGAGGTTACGCCCACGCCTCCGCTTGGCGGCAACATTGTCTGGCAATACGGCAGCGGCGACCCGACGACCAACGATCCGGTCAGTGGGGTGGCTTTTGCCAGCCGGCTCAAGAACGGCCACACGCTGATCACGGATTCGAACCACTCCCGCATCGTCGAGATCGATCGAGATTCGAACGTGGTGTGGGAATACTTCACCTGCAGCGGTGCAGACTGCAACCTGCCGCGAGGCACCGGCCCGCTGCCCACGCGCGCTGTGCGTCTGCGGCACGGTCACACCCTGATCAGCGATCAATACAGCCACCGCGTGATGGAGGTGAACCACGCCAAGCACATCGTGCACACCTGGGGCAAACTCGATTCCCTCGGTTACAACGCCGAGAACGTTGCCGACGGAGGACTCAACTCGCCATACGACGCCAAAGCCGTGGGCGACTATACGGGGCTTACGCCGCCGTTTTGACGAGGTGAGTCTCGGAGGACGGGGGCCGGTCCCACACCCGGCCCTTGAGTTTTTTGCTACGGTTGGCTTCGGCTGCGGCCCTCGTGGTCGCGCCATGGAGTCAGCACTTTGTAGCGCGGCGTGGCTGTAACAGTTTTCTTGGTTGAAGCCAGTAGCTTTCTTTTGATAAGCCAGCCGACCGCCGCCTGCGCCGAACTCTTCGACACTCCGATGCACTCGGCAATCTGCCGATAGCTGGCCTCAACGACATGTCCTTTTCGCTGCTCTTTTCCCTGCTCTTTTTCCTGCTCCCCGGTAAACCACAGATAGACCAGGAAGCTTACGACGCGGCGGTCATGGCCGACCAGGTCGCGCATCAGGATGTCAATTACGTAGTCGTCGAGTGGAATCATGGAGTGGAATCACGCTATACCGACAGTCAATATAGCATTAAATAGCTGATTGCATCTCCCGACGCGCTTTTCTATTCTCAGACGGCTTCACTACTCTTACTTCACTAGTCTTGGAAGGAGACTGAAAATGATTCGTGGTATCAAATTTGCTTGTGTTCCGACTCGCGATCAGGATCGCGCCTTGAAGTTCTACACCGAAAAACTCGGCTTCCGCGTAATGACCGACCAGCCGTTTGGAGCGCAGCGCTGGATCGAACTGGGCATTCCCGGCGCCGAATCGCAAATCGTTCTGTTCACGCCGGACGGGTTTGCCGATCGGATCGGCGGATTTCAGCCGCTTGCGTTCTGGACAGATGACGTGTTTGCTACCGCCAAGACGCTGAAGTCCAAGGGCGTGGAGTTTGCACAAGAGCCGAAGAAGGAGGATTGGGGAACCTCGTCGATTTTCAAGGACGCCGATGGGAACCAGTTTGTACTTTCAAGTAAGTGACGGCGGGCCAGATCTCCGCCTACGGAGCTTCGCCGTCGATGAGTCGATGAATGCTCGGGCTGTAAAGGCGCTCCAAATCGCCGGGGTCGTTGGTGTGATGGAGATGTTGCCACCGTTATCGCTCGGAGAGAGCGCTCACTTTTCCAGCAAAACCTGCTGGATGCCCAAGTCTCGCGGCTTTGTCCTGGTGGTAAAGTTGGCCTCATGGCCGACACCACAAATCCCGAAAGCTTTGAGGAGATTGTAGAGTGGGCATACAGCACGCTGCCACAGAAGATCAGGGACCTGCCAGATTTCCCCGGCATTCAAGTGGTTGACGAGCCTCCTGCGGACGTATTGGAGGACATATCGAACAGAAAGAAATGGCGCCGTAGAACTGAGTTATTGGGACTGTACAGCGGCACACTTAGGACGAAACGGTCGTACACCCAGGTCAAGTATGCCCCGGACTTGATATTTGTTTTTCGTGGCCCCATTCTGCGGTGTTCAAGAGGAGATTTGCGGGCCGAAGTGAAACGGGTGGTCTGGCATGAGGTTGCACACTGGCTCGGCTACGAAACCGAGGAGCAAGTGAAGGCCTTGGGTTTATGAGCCACCACCAACTGGTCACTCGCTACTGGATTCTCGCCATCAACACCAACTATGGTTTTGAGTGTAATCGCGATGTTACGCCAACTGATACTTCTTGTGATCCGAGCTGAACGGTACAGCCACACGACGGATAATCCGAGCACGAACGGGCCATTGCCTTGCACGATGGTCTGGAGGAAACATGCGTCTCGATGCAATCCATCCTGATCAAGTCCATCCTGACGCCCTACACAATACTGATCGGCGTGCTCTTGATTGTGTCCCTTGCTGTCAGTCCGCCTTTATTGCCGATTACATGGGTGACCGGAGACCGGATGGATTGGGCGAGTCGGCGGCTCGCGGGATGGAACGCACGGAACTGCGGGCGAGTTCAGGCGGGCGGCGACGCACGAGAAGCTTCGGGCTGCGTTCTTTCGGCGGTCCGCGACAGGAGGTCGTTTCGAGTTCGGTACGATTTGGTGGGAGTCGATGCCGGGCCAACAGTGAGTTTGGTCAGCGATCCTACCGGTCATGTCTACCAGCTTTCCTTCTTGAGTTACCCAGTCGGAGGTTTTATTTTCGGAGGAAGGGTTGACGTGAAACATTGCCAGGAACCCATTGTCTTCGAGAAGCTAGGGGATTTGTCAGGGCTCGACAGGGGCATGATTAGGTGCCAACTGTAGCTTAACTGTTGTTAACAGGCCATTACACTCAGAACCGAAGGCGATTGGGTCTACCCGCGCCGCCGATAGTAAATGTTGAATTCAAATCCAGGATTCGGTGGAAAGATCTCCGCGATCTTGCGCAGGCGTTCGGCCATTGCAGTTGGAGCCAACAGAGGATAGTCGCGCTCGCGAAGATCGTAGTAATCGACGTCGAGATAGAGCGCGAGCAGGTAGATCGAAATCGCATCCGCGAAGCTGGCCGCAAGATACTCGTTCTTGAATTTCTCCGCATCCGGACCGTGGGCGGTGGCGAACTTGCGCGACTCCCACGCGTCGAGTGAAGTCTCGCCACGCACCCCGGACTCCACTTGCTGCCAGGCCAGGTCGGCGAAATTCTGGGATACGCCTGCGCGTTCGACCAGCGCGTGCCCGACATTGATATAGAACTCGAACGCGACCGAAAATTTGTCTTCCATCAGGCGGGTCGAGATAAAGACGCACTGCGCATCGCCGAGATTCAGGTTGCGATGGCAAACTGCGTTGTCGCTGAGCGCAACGTCGTAGCGGTCGGCAATCACGGTGTCTTCGCCCTGGGTCACGGTGAGCGGAACGAAGTAATACGCCTTGCGGCTGAGCGCGGCGGCAATCGGCACGGGCACCGCGGCGGTCATGCGCTCAAGATCGTTGTCGGCGACGGTAATCTCGCCCGAGCGGGCGTAGCAGATGCCATTTGGCGCCTGTGAAACCGGGCTATTTTGCACGATCTCCGCGGGGCTGCGGACGATCGCCGAGGCGGTTTGCGACATGGCAGTATTGTAGCGTATGGGGCTGAAGTGAATGGCTGACTTGCTAGTCGCGCTGCTCTGGACTGACGTCCGGGTTGATGTGTAGCTTAGAAGCATGGCCAAAGCGAGTTCGGGCGCGCCACGCTGGATTGGAATTCCGGCGCGCGTATTCGCGATGACGTTTCTGTTAACCGTGCTCTCGTTCGCGGTCGCGCTTCTGCTGAGCATTCTCGGGACAGTCGTTTACTCGCAGGTGAAGCATGTCGCACCCAACCTGACGTTCGCCTACCGGCACATCGCGTTTCCGTTCGCGATCACCGTGGGCGCGATCGTGCTAGTGCTGTTGCTGCTGATGGAGATTCGTCATTATCGGCAGCGCAAGACGCTGGCTGGGATCGAGCGGGTGAGCTGAACATGAGCGAGTTGAAAACGACTGCGCCGCGTATTGCTATTCCGGTGCCGCATTCCGGGGATCGCGAATATGCCGAGCGCGCGCTGCCTCAGTATGAAGAGGCCGTGCGCGGAGCGGGAGGAGAGCCGGTACGGATCGAACTCGATCAGCCACCGGCTCAGGTGATGAAGCAGATCCAGCGCTGCGACGCCGTTCTGCTGCCCGGCAGCCGGGCGGATGTCGATCCGCAAAAGTACCGCGCGGATCGCCACGAAAAGACGGCATCCGCCGATACCCAACGAGAACTGGTGGATGACCTGCTGCTGCAG
>Ga0210406_10002738_pt1 | contig 19856 bp, 18 predicted proteins | sample IncBWC30MmetaG_FD_155454 | JGI IMG/M metagenome (GOLD analysis project Ga0210406, IMG submission 155454) | Forest soil microbial communities from Barre Woods Harvard Forest LTER site, Petersham, Massachusetts, United States - Inc-BW-C-30-M | ecosystem: Environmental > Terrestrial > Soil >... | reverse complement strand
TCTCCGACTGCGGCACGACCAACTTTGTCACTACTCGAAGTAGGAGTGCCTTCTGTTCGTGTGGCGTCATTCTTTACTATGGTAATTCGTCTAGGGAAGTAACGACTGAACTGAGTCCTTTTTCGCTGAGTCTGCGTTGTGCAATGAGGCCACAGAAGAGGAAATTTATTTGTTCTAGCGGCCTTGATAGCTCAGTGTCTAGTGAGTGGTACCTGCTCATCGGAAAAGACCCAGTGCCAGACGGGCGTTCGACGTGTTTGTCCGACTATCTGGCGCGCAGTTCGCTGCGGATTGTTCCAAGCAATTCCTGCAGGCGCGAGATGTCGCAGGCGTCGCCGCCAAATCGCGCCACGGAATAAAGCCGCGTGAACTCTTGTACCATCGGGCTCAATTCCGGTTTTTTAACGGCCGCAGCAAATTCGAACGGGGTTTGCGTTTCTGTGCGCGAGTAACCGTGCCGCCCCATCAGGTTCAGCATTTCCACATACATGCGCGAAGCGATTTGCGAACTCGCGCCTCCGCCGTGTTTGCCGCGAAGGAGCAAGGCGATTTGCAGCTTGCGCAACAGCAGTTCGATCCGGCCATACCGCAGAGCAATGAGAGCCGCCACCAGCAACAACGGCAGCACGAAGGAAAAACTGCCGTGAAGCGCTTGCCACCGGCTCAGCCGGTCTTTCATGCGGCGTTGTTTTTCGGCGAACCACGCGGCGCCCAGTTCGCGCCAGTTGCGTGACTTGGTCTGGAAAGACTGCGCAAGTACGTTCTGGTGCGCGAAATCGTAGCTGATGACCCAGTCGTTCCAGGTGAGTTCGGCCCAGTCCGCGAGCTGCGAGATCCGCGAAAATAAATTCGCTGAAACCAAGGGAGCGTCCGGCGTGGGATCGAAAACGATCCAGCCGCTTCCCGGAAAGTATGCCTCTACCCAACTGTGCGCATCGCTCGCACGCACGATGTAGTCGCCGCCAAGTTCGTTGTATTCGCCCGGAAGGAAGCCGTTCACTTCGCGCGCAGGAATGCCCAGCGTGCGAAGCATGACAGTCATCGAAGACGCAAAATATTCGCAATGACCCGCGCGTGTTTCAAAAAGAAAGTGTGCCAGTGGATCTTTTCCGGGATTCCCGGTTAGGTCGAGGGTGTAGTTGTATTTGGTTTTCAGAAAAGTTTCGAGCGCGACGGCTCTGTTGTAGGGAGTGGAAACGCGCTGAGTTGCCGAGCGCGCCAGAGCAGCAATGCGCGGGTCGATTTCTGGCGGCAATTGCAAATATGTATCGGTGATGGCGGCCGGATAATTGCTGCCTGCCGCTTCCAGCTGGGTGCGATTCCTAGCCGGAAGTTGCGCAATTCCCGTGTAACGCACCGAGACGAAGTTGTGGAACGGATTGACCAGCGATCCGGCGGAATCCCGGTACAAATAATTGCGCCGATGGCTGATGCCGCCGGTTTCTCCCGTGAAACTTCCGCGGATGGCCAGCATGGTTCCGGTGACGAACAGCGCGTCGGAGGCCATCGGCTCCTGCAGCACCGTGAATTGCAGAATTTCTCCACGCGATTCGCCCGGCTTCGGTTTTTCCCGCAGAGCGATCCAGCCGTCAGAATTGGCTTGAAGCGTTTCCGGGGCATGCTCCGCCGAGGTCCATCGCCTGCCATCGAAATTTGCCAGCGCGTTTCCACGCCAACGCAGCGCCGGGTAGTTAACGGGTGAACCGGTTTCAACGCGCAGTACCACCGCGGAACTTTTTTTGATCTGGCCAATTTGTCCGAGTTCCACCTGATCGCTAAAACCGCTGAGAAGCGTTGGATTGAAACTGGTTTTGCCGAGATAGCCGGCGCTGACGCGAGGCAGAAGAAAAAATAAAACGGCGCCGCACAGGATTGCTCCGATGGATACGCTGAGGGCAGCGAAGCCGAGTGCGCGTGACAATTTTTTTTCTGAGTCCGGCATTGCCGCTGCCGGTGGGACGAGTGCTCCGGTGGCCCCGCGGCGCAATTCCAGGCCGGCATAGGTAGCTACGGCAAACAGAAGAAACAGAAAAAACAAAAAGAGAAAAGTGGTATCCACTGTGAGCACGGCCGAAGCCAGCACCGCCGCGAACGCCAGCATTACCAGGAAGTGCGCATCGCGGTCGGTTCGCGCGCTGTACAGCCGGACCAGCAGCACGAAAATCAGGAAGTGCACCGAGCTGATCAGCGCAGCGTACAGTTGCGGATTCGGCGAGTTCACGGCAAGGCTGCGCGACACAAAAAACATATCCACCGGGAAAAAAAGCAGATAGCAGAGCACCATGAAGGTAGCGGAGCGGGGAGTCAGCTCCGGTTCGTGGCCGTACCACCAACGGCGCGCACGAAAGAGAACAGCCGCGGTTGCGATAAGCGAAGTGAAGAGATCGATTTTTCCGGTGCCGATCAGAGTGAGGATCGCGGTGAACAGCAAAAGAAAAAGCGACACGCGGAAAAAGCGCTCCGCGGGAAGAAGTTGCGCGACCGGAGATGCTGTGCTGGCGGCCATGGCCGAACTTCATCGTAGCATTTGACGTCAGCCGGAAGAGTCGCCGCGACTTATCCCCAAACCAAACAATAACGGTCAGCGCGCGGTTCCAGTAGCGGAGAGGTGCTTCAGGGCGGTGCGCGCAATTTTGCGCGTGAGATTGGAGGTGGGCAGAGAGTGGATTTCCTGCAGCGGCAAATGTTGCGCACCGGAAATCTTCGGAAGTTGTGGCACGCGGATGAGATATGCCGCGATGGAAATGATGCGATAGGTCACGGTATGGCGCACTTTGTCCAAGCGCTCAGGACGAATTGCCATCAAGGATTTTATGCGTAATTCGCGATGCAGCAACTGTTTGAGCGCTTGCTCGGAATTCGCCGGAGCCGAAACGGTCGGGAAATGCCAGAGTCTTGCGACCAGCGAAGGAACGTGATCGTCAGCGTTGTTTTTGTTCGACGCTGTGGGCGGCGGCAAAACGAGCGACCGGTCTTTGGCGTCGAGGAGCACGACGCTGACAAGTTGGACCGAAACCGTGGCGCGTTTTTTCCTTTTCTCCGGAAGACTTTCGGCGATGCCCAGTTTCCTGCCTGCGCAAAAAGTCGCGACCGGGCACAGTAGACATTGCGGCGAACGCGGAAGGCAAATCGTCGCGCCAAGTTCCATCATGGCCTGATTCCAATCGCCGGCCGAATGGCGCTCGAGCAATCGGTCCGCGCTGGATTGCAAATCGCGCCAGCGTTTTGATTCGCGCAGGTCGCCGCGGACAGCCTCCAGTCGCGCAACCACGCGCGCGACGTTTCCATCGAGCACGGCGTGCTTGTCGTCGAAAGCGATACTGAGAATTGCGGAGGCGGTGTATTCGCCGATTCCGGCGAGTGCCAGGAGTTCTTCACGCTGCCGTGGAAATTTGCCGGAATGCCTGGCAACGATTTGTTGGGCGGCTTTTTGTAAATTGCGCGCGCGGCTGTAGTAGCCGAGGCCTGACCACAGGCGCAGCACTTCCTCCTGCGGAGCGGTCGCCAGCGATCCTAGATCTGGAAATCGCGCGAGAAACTTTTCGTAGTAGGGGATAACAGCCGCAACGCGCGTCTGTTGCAGCATGATTTCCGAAATCCAGATCCGATAAGGGTGGCGATTCTTGCGCCAGGGCAGGTCGCGTTGGTAGGCGCGAAACCAGCTCAACAGGGATTCGCGAAATTGTCTCAGTTCAGATTGCTGCAACTTTCCACCGTTGGCAATTCTCGCTGATGCGCCCGCAGAACGAAAGAGAGATTCCTCGTCGCTATGCTCCTCGGAATGACGGCGAAGAAAAGCTTCGCCTGGCCTACCGACTGCTGCCGCTAACGCGGTCGGCGGGTTTCTTCGAGCGATTCCAGGAAAATTACGTAGGAAGAATGCCACAGTCCAGCGGGAATGGTGCCGCGCGGACGGCTGGTGACAATTACTTTGAACAGATCGGGCGAAGCGGCGAGGTCCTGTAGGAGCGCGTCTTGCGCTTCGGTTGGCTGCGACTGAGCCACGGCCAGGTGCCGCAGGATCGCAAAGATAATTTCTTCCGCGGGAGCGAGACTGGTTTCGATACCGACACTGCGAAATTGCAGGAAGGCGTTGCGCTCGTAGAAATGCCAGGCGATTCCGGCGCAGGTGGACACGGCGCGCTCAAAACGTTCGTTTGGAATTGTTTTGTTCATTGCAGGAGGTTCGCCGGGATGCGGATCGAGAACCAGCAGCACGCGAAAATCGTCTTCGCGCGCGAATTCGCGGACCATTAAAGAGCCGGCGCGCGCCGAAGCTTTCCAATGCACGTGGCTGGCGCTGTCTGTTGGAACGTATTCGCGCAATGCGTGCAGATCCTGTCCGCGTCCTTTGTGGTAGCTTTCGATGCTGCCTTCAATGCCGGGAAAAATTTCGCTCAGCTCGGAATCCGATTCGACGCTGGGATAGACGAGGGCTTCAGATTTCAGCGCCACACGGCGGGACTTCTGCAGAAATCCAAAGGGAAAGCGCGTGACGATGCGAAACGTATCCTGGACGTGTAAGCCGCGTTTCAAAAAAGTCACGGGGACGCTCTGCTTCACGCTCTGCTGGCGCGGCAGATACGGAAAGAAGACCGGAGTTTCGAGCAATGCCGCTGCCGGAGAATTTTTGGGGACGACGGCTTCGACGCGCAGCGCGAAGGATGGCAGCGTCAATTTGCCGTTGATGAGTTCGATGCTGGCACGCACAGTTTGGCGGGCGAAGATGTGTTCGGGAAGGCCGATGCGCAACTCAACGCCGGCAAGCGAAATCGAGGAAAGAATTCCCGACATGAGAATGATGGAGACGAGACAGGACAGTATGAGGAACAAAAGATTGTTGCCGGTGTTCAGGGCGGCCAGAGCGACCAGCAGCGTTGCGCCAAAATAAAGCCAGCCCGCGCGGCTGATTTTGTATTCGACTTTCTGGCCGATCCAGCGAAGTGGTGTGCGCTTGGCGAGCGTGGGTACGAGTGTGACCCCTACCCAGCCGGCGATTGCGAGCGCGAAGAGCGCGGAGCTGGCGGCGATGCCGAGGTTGCCGAGTTCAGCGGCGGCTCCGGAGTAGACGGCGAGGAGAAGTGCGACGCCGAGCGCGGCGATGGAGAAGAAGAAAGCGCGGACGGAGGGGCGGTCGGCTTTGGCCCAGAGTTGCGCGAGGGTGGAGGTGGTCGGCGGCATTTGGAGTGCGTTAGCAATCGAAGAGAGATTTCCTCGCTTCGCTCGGAGACAGCCTTTTAGAGCGGGACGCGGACAGAGTCTACTATTTCGCGCAGGGCGGCTTCGGTAGTTTCGGATTTTTTTTGCAGCGAAGCGTGGCGCGCGCTAGCTACTACTCGGTGCGCGAAAACGGAGACGGCCAATTGCTTGAAGTCGTCGGGTATGCAGTAATCGCGGCCTTCGAGAAATGCGCGGGCCTGCGCGGCTCGCTGCAACATTAATGTGCCGCGTGGGCTTACGCCTAGCGCCAACTGGTCGGAGTTGCGGGTGCGATTGACAATTTCGAGAGCGTAGTCGTGCAAGCTGGCGTCCACTTTTACGTGGGTGACCGATTCCTGCATGGCCAGGACGTCGCTGACGTCGGCAACCGGTTCTAGGTTTTCGATTGGATTATCGAAGGTGCGGCGGCGCAGAATTTCGCGTTCGGTTTCGTGCGAGGGGTAGCCCATTTTTATGCGCATCAGGAAGCGGTCGAGTTGCGATTCGGGAAGAGGATAAGTGCCGTGATGCTCGACGGGATTTTGCGTGGCGATGACGAGAAAGGGTTGCGGCAGGGGATGAGTTTTGCCATCCACGGTGATTTGCGACTCGTTCATGGCTTCGAGCAGCGCGGATTGGGTGCGCGGCGTGGTGCGATTGATTTCGTCGGCGAGAACAATGTTGGCGAAGAGCGGGCCGGGACGGAACTCAAATTCTCGCGCGTCGGGTTGATAGACGCTGACGCCCAGAACATCGCTGGGCAAAAGATCGGAAGTGAATTGCACGCGCTGAAAGCTGCAGTGGAAAGATTTGGCAAGAGCTTGCGCCAGGGTAGTCTTGCCTACTCCGGGAACGTCTTCGATCAGCAAATGGCCGCGGGCGAAAAGCGTGATGAGCGCGAGCTGGATGGCTTCTTCTTTGCCGTAGATGGCGCGCGCGATCGAACGCTGTAGCTGCGAGACGACTTGAGAGGTGGCGGCCGGCATTGGTTGAAAACCCCGGAATATCCTGTTACAAAAGAAAGGCTGCGCTGCGATTTCGTTTGATGCGATAGAACGAATCGAGGCAGTCCACCCGTTCCAGACGGGCGATTAGCTCAGCGGTTAGAGCGCTCGCCTCACACGCGAGAGGTCAAAGGTTCAAATCCTTTATCGCCCACCACTTTTTCGACTTCCCATTCTCGCACGTGCCAATTTGCTGCGCAGGAATGATGTAAGTTCTGTGCTGAATCAGCTATTTGGAAGGAGGCTTAAATGTCGCCAATAGCCAGTTCAGGAGCGCGGCTTGAAGGGCGATGCGGTGGTCTCAGTAGGAATGATCGGTCTCCATGTGAATTTCAACGACACCGGTGTTGCCAGCTTTTGCGACTGCTTCGGCCATAGCGTGATTGTGCAATCGGTTGCGGAAGCCATGAACAGCAACCGCATTGAGCCGGGAACCGTGACTCAAGATGTCGGGAGCTTCCATTGTCGCTGGGAATTCCTTGTCTGGAGGAGGATCCATCTCGATAGCGCCAGGAATTTGCTGAGCCCATGGCGGTATATTGGTGCAACTCGAACGCTCTTGTATAGTGCCGTTATGTCGATTCTATTGCGGACGATTGAATTTTTGGGCTTGGGATATTGGCTGGGGAGCGATGTGTTTTTGAGTTTTGTGGTGGCACCGGGTGCGTTTTCGGTGCTGGCCAGCCGGGATCAGGCGGGGGCGATCGTTGGGTATTCGCTGACGCGGATGCACCGGATGGGAATTGCTTGCGGGGTAGTGATTTTGCTGGTTCGTGTTTTACGGACGCGGAGCTTGGCCGCGCTGCTGGCGCCTGCTGCTTTGTGTGTGATGTTGATGATTTTGTTGACGGTGATTTCGCAGGCGGCAGTGAGTCCCAGGATGGCGGGGTTGCGGGTGCAGATGGGATCGATTGAGGCTACGGCAGCGGGGAGTCCATTGCTGGCGGAGTTTGCGCGGTTGCATATGGTTTCGGTTGGGCTGGAGAGCGGAGTGCTGCTGGCGGGCATGGCGGCAATGTTTTGGGTGGTTAAAGAAGCGGGTGGCGTGCGATAGCAGCGTTTGTGAAATGTCGGATACCCCTCCCTCAAGGTGTCTGTCCGTAATTGATTGATTCTAAAGGCTGGCAAATTCTATTAAGAACGAGTGGAATCAACGACTTGCTAGAGGCCGTGTTCGATAAGAATGTGATTTTAAAGGCTTAGGCGGCGCCGACAGAAGTCGGGTTAAGCCGCACCCGGGATACAATGGACGATGTGGATGTGTTATCGATTTGGTTTTTTCTGCCTGACTACTTTCCTGCGGGCCTACGGCGAATGGTCTTGCCAGGCTTAGATTTGGCGCGCTTGCGTTTGGGCTTGGGGGCGCGGATTTTGTTGGTGGCGGCGTACCCGGCTTTTTCGAAGGCGCGCCACATGTACCAGGAGGCGACGGTGCGGTAAGGGCGCCAGCGCTCGCCGAAGGCAAGGAGTTCTGCGGGGCGGGGCATGTGTTTTTTGTTGTAGGCGACCGACCAGCCTTTTTGTACGCCGAGGTCGTGGATAGGGAGGACGTCCGGGCGGCCTAAGCGGAAGATGAGGAACATTTCGACGGTCCAGGCGCCGATGCCGCGAACGGAGATGAGACGTTCGACAAGTTCATCGTCGGAGAGTTTTAGGGCTTCTTCGTGGGTGGGGACGACGCCGTCGATGGTTTTTTGAGCGAGGTCTTTCATGGCCAGGATTTTTGCGCCGGAGAGGCCGGCTTTTCTTAGGGTTTTTGTTTTGAGCTTTAGCATTTCTTGTGGAGTGGGCGGGCCCCCCTTTGCGCTGAGTGCCTTGATCCGGGCGTAGATTGTAGCGGCGGCTTTGCCGGAGATGGACTGGTAGGCGACGGCTTCGAGCAGGGCTTCGTAGGGGGATTGAGAGTGGTCGATTTCAGGGTCAAAAGGGATAAATTCCTGGACGAGGCGGGCGATGCAGGGGTCGCAGTTGGAGAGATGGGCGACGGCGGCGGCTAGGTCGAAGGGAAGTGCAGACGGATGAGCGATCATGGGAGGAAAGCTTATTCCAAGCGAAGAAAAATAGAAAGTCGGAAGAAGGATTGCCGCAGAGGCAGAGAGGCACAGAGATGGGAGAAAGAAGGAAAAGGCGCGCATAATGTGTGTACTCGGTGACAACACGGAATCACGAACCGCTGATACGTGGCAGGAACTGGTATTCGCTGCCATGGTGTATGTCGGCGCTATAAGGATTTTTGGCATTCTTGTTTGCATTTCCAATCGACCACCGCATCCCCCACTGCTTCCCGTTTAACCTCGCCGAGATATCGGCGCTTTGCTTTCTTTTTGTGACCCCAGTGACGACAGGAATTGCCCTCGTCACTCTAATAAAGAGCGGCCGAAAACTCCGGATGATGCCGGCCGCGATATTGGTTACACGGTTGCCATCGCACTAAGTTCTGTTTTCAACGCAGTCGTCCTAGTGGGTTTGTGGGCGTCGACGTACTGACGCGGCAGGTGCGTAGTCGTCTCTTTGAAATCGTTCTTCGCTGCACCGGATACGGCGGCTTCGTAGAGCCGTTGCGATATCCAGAAGCCGACCTCGGCGGGGTTGGCGAAGGTGGGTGTGCTAAACTTTTTCGCTTATGCAGACGGGGATTATTGGACTACCACAGGTTGGCAAGACTACTCTGTTCCGGATTTTGACCAAGGCGCACGTGGATCCGGCCAAGGGCGGGCAGGAGACGCGGGTGGGTGTGGCGAAGGTGCCGGAGCCGCGGCTGGTGGAATTGGCTAAGCTTTACAACCCCAAGAAAATTACTTATGCGACGGTGCAATACGTTGATTTGGGCGGGATGCAGAAGGAGCGGATGCGCGAGTCGCTGGCTTCTTTGCGTGAGGTGGATGCGATTGCGCATGTGATTCGCGTGTTTGACGATCCCAGCGTCCCGCACGCGGAGGGGACGGTTGATCCTTTGCGCGATGTGACGAATCTGGAGCTGGAGCTGATTTTTTCTGACCTAGAGCAGATTGATAAGCGGCTGGAGCGGCTGGAAAAAGATTTGAAGAAGAAGGCCGACAAGCAATTCGAGCTTGAGAAAACTGTCTTGGAAAAGTGTAAGGCACATCTAGAGGCGGAAAAGCCGTTGCGGGAGTTGCCGCTGAGTCCTGAGGAGCGGAAGCCGATTGGCGGATTTTTGTTTTTGTCGCAACGGCCGATGCTGTTCGTGTTGAATTTAGGAGATGAAGAAGCGGGAGAATTAGAGACCGCTGTCGAGCGGCACAAACTGGGGGCTTTGCAGGGACGGCCGAATACGGCGGTGGTGGCGGTGTGCGGGCGGCTGGAAGCAGAATTGGCGGAGATGAATGACGCCGAAGCGGCGGAGTTGCTGGCTTCCTATGGATTGAAAGAGCCGGGGCTGAACCGATTGATTCGCGCTACTTATGATTTGATGGGGCTGACTTCGTTTTTTACGGCAGGCGAGCCGGAAGTGCGGGCTTGGACGATTCATAAGAATACCAATGCGGTGAAGGCGGCGGGAGCGATTCATAGCGATATTGAGAAGGGATTTATTCGCGCGGAAGTGGTGCGATGGAATGATTTGCTGGCGGCGGGAAGTTTGGCGGCGGCGCGGGAGAAAGCGCAGGTGCGGTTGGAAGGGAAAGAGTACATCGTGCAGGAAGGCGATGTGATTTTGTTTAGGCACAGCGGATAGAGACGGAAAGAAGAACTGCCACAGAGACACAGAGATTAGGAACAGGGCTGAAAAATCGAGGCGAGCAAGAAAAGAAAGACCAGGATAAAGTCTGAAGGACTAACACAAAGAGCGCAAAGATCTGTTACCGAGAAGATAGTGGCGGATGGAAAACGCAGAAGCGATGAGGATGGGATGGGCGGCGGTCCTGGGGCTGGTGGCCGCGGGCGGAAACCTGTTGGGCGGCTATTTTGTGGTGCGCAAAGAGTGGTCGCGGAAATTTTTGCAATACTTTTTGGCGCTGGGCGCCGGGTACATGCTGGCCGTCGCGCTGATGGACATTATCCCTGAGTCGGTGAAGCTTTCTGGACAGAATGCGTTTTTGTTTGTGCTGGCTGGATTTTTCCTGATTCATTTATTCGAACACACGATTGCGCCGCATTTTCATTTTGGCGAAGAGACGCATGCGGAGGAGTTCGCCAAGGGGAATGCGCGGCGAGCCGTTTTGCTGGGGCTGGCGATTCATGCGTTTTTTGACGGTGTGGCGATCGCGGCGGGGTTTTTGGTTTCTACCTGGCTGGGTGCGGTGATCTTTGTCGCGGTGTTTTTACACAAGCTGCCGGAGGGATTTACAGTGGCTTCGATGGTGCTGGCAAGCGGACAGGGGCGAAAGAGCGCGTTGCGCGCGGCGGCGGCTCTGGGTGGGGCTACGTTGCTGGGTGTGGGATTAACCAGCGTGATGCAGGCGCAGCTGCAATATGCGCTGCCGTTGGCGGGCGGGGTTACGCTTTATGTGGCGGGGACGGACTTGCTGCCGGAGGTGAACCGGGAGCCGAATTGGCGGATGGCGCTGCTGGTGTTTGCCGGGGTGGCGAGTTTGTTGCTATTGCAGAGGTTGGTGGGGATTTAGGCGTGTAGCGGAGCCATGTGGTCTCCCGGGACGAGCACTGGCAGTCGGAGAAGGCTGAAGTAGGATTTGGACCGGGATCGAATTTGCGTGATCGGGCCGGGTTGGGCAGTGCGGCAGCTGGGGCTGCCGCACTGCAAAAAGTGACCTAGATTTTGCAGTGGGGTGGGCAAAACTGAAGGCGAGGGTGGCTCTAAGAGCAAGGAAATGGACGGGTTAGAGCGGGGCAGATTATTAAACGCTGGATAAATGGCGGCTGCAACTTTATGAGATTGCTTGTGTTAGATACGGTGTGGTCGCAATGACCAGGACCGACGTCCAACTGATGCTGGACGTGAAGGGGGGCGACGAACAGTCGTTCGAACTTCTGCTGCAGCGATACCGGACGCCACTGGTGAATTTCCTGTACCGGATGGTGAAGAACCGGGAACAAGCAGAAGACCTGGCGCAGGAAGTCTTCATACGAGTATATCGCGCGCGGGAAGAGTACGTACCGACGGCGAAATTCACTACCTGGCTTTTCCGGATTGCCACAAACCTTGCGCTGAATTCGCTGCGTGACCACAGGCACCAAAAGCTGGAAATCTCCATCGATGCTCCGTTGACGGCGGACGCAGAGGATGGTGATGAAAGGCCATTGGAAGTGGCGGACAAGCACCCAACCGTCGAGCAGGAGCTGGTCGAGGAGGAGCGAAAGAAGATGATCCGGCGGGCAATTGAAAAATTGCCGGAAAAGCAGAGAGCGGCGGTGCTGCTGCACAAGTACCAGGAACTGGATTACGCGGAGATAGCGAAGATTTTGAGTTGTTCGGAGAGTGCGTTGAAGTCGCTGTTATTCCGGGCTTACGAGATGTTGCGGGTGGAGTTGGCGCCGTTGGTGGCGAGGCCCGGATTGAAGCAATGAGCTAACGAAGTAACGAACCAAGGATTGCGAGTTGTCGGAAAAACGAGTTTGGTACCGGGTCAATTTAATAAGGTGGGCGATATGAGTTGCGTGAAAATGGAAAGCCGGATTCTGGCATACATGGATGGCCGGCTGAAGGATAGCGAGCAGGCCGAGATGGAAAAGCATCTGGCGGCTTGCCCGGTGTGCCGGGTGCGTGCGAATGAATTCCGGTCGGTGAGCGATTTGCTGGGCGAGCTGCCTATGGTAGAGCCGACGCCGGCATTTGATGTGCGCGTTCGTGCGCGTGTCGCGGCCGAGCCGGTGAAATTGGGCTGGTGGGCGTGGATGCGTCCGTCGCCGCGCATTGCGTTTGCGGCTTCGATGCTGTTGCTGGCGACGCTTTGGATTGGATACCGCAAGGAGGCAGTCGCGCCGTTGCCGATTAGCCCGGAGGAGGCCAGTGCTGGTTTGATGCAGGACATTTCGGTGATGGAAGATCACGACACGCTGGCGAATTTTGAGCCGTTGAAGGAGCTGCCGCCCCCGGTGGACGTGACGGCTGATTCGGCGGACGACAACGACCAGCAAATGTAGGGCGGACCTACGCGGTCACGCCACGCAGGTGCTGGTACGGAAAAGAGCCGCGCTGGTGAGTTGCAGAGTGACAGGTTGTAGAGCGAAATGAGCAAGCGGTTCCAATTCGGGTGGATAGTGGTGGCGCTGATCAACATGGCGGCGTTCGGCGCTGTCGCGGCTGACGCTAAGATGGCGCCGGCGGCGAATCGTCTACCCCAGAAGCAACAGCCGGCGCCGGCGCCAAGACCGCCGTCACGGCCCGCTCCACGGCCGAACATAAATCAGCCGAACGCGAATCGTCCGCCAGCGGCGGGGCATCAGGCAGGGAGCGCGGCGCAACATCCGACCACTACGCAACCGTCAAATACAAATAACGGATCCAATCGGCCGCCAACTGCGGCGACCGGGCCGCCGCGATCAAACAATTTTAATAGCCGGCCGAATCAATTCAATCGGCCGAATGGAAACGGGCGGCCGAACGAAAGCGGAGCTGGCGCAACGCTGCGGCCGAGGCAGCAGATGGGCGTCGGCGCGCCGCGTCCGTTTGTAGACCGCATGCGTGACTTGAATCCGCAGCAGCGGGATCGTGTGTTGCAGAGCAGCCGTGCGTTCCAAAGCCTGGCGCCAGAACAGCAGAGCAGGATTCGGCAGCAATTTAATCAGTGGGACCGCTTGAACGCGCTGCAGCGCGCGGACCTTCGCGCGAAAGAAGATACCTGGCGGAGAATGACGCCGGAACAGCGGAGCTACGTGAAGAACGACGTTTTACCGAGATGGCGGCAGATTCCGTGGGAGCGGCAGCAGGTGATTCAGCAGAAGCTGGGCGTGTTGCAGAATATGCCGGAGTCGGCGAGGAACCGGCGGCTGAGCGACCCGAATTTTACGCGGGGAATGAGCGATGAAGACCGGCAGACTTTGCATGATTTGAGTCATTTGCATGTGGGCGGAGCGCCCGACCCGCCGGGGAATGAGTGAGATAAAAAGAAATTCGCGCAAATTGAAAATATAAAATAGCGCCTCGTGAGTGAGGCGCACGCGGACTTACTTCATTCCGAAATAAAATCAGACAGGCCAAATTGACAGAGCGGCCGTTCTCGCGGCATCGTGACTTGTGTCGAAACGGTGCATCGAAGGAATAGAGGCGGCGCTGTTGAAGAGCGATGGTTGTTCCTCCCGTACAGTAAACCGGAAAAAGAACGACCACGCCTTAGTTTATTGGCCCGGGCTAGTAAGGGCGCAGCATGCTGCGCCCTTACAAAGACTTGCGAGTAGCGAAGGTCCTGCGCCTGGTTGGGGCTGTAACCGCGGATCGGCTGGGATGGTATGACGCGGTTCCGCGCGCTGAAGCATCGCAATTTCCAGTTATTTATCGTGGGGCAACTGGTTTCGTTAATCGGGACCTGGATGCAGACCACCGCGCAGTTGTGGCTGGTTTACGATTTGACGCATTCGGCGGCGCTGCTGGGAATTTTTGGATTTGCGAATCAGATACCAATGCTGGTGCTGGCGTCGGTGGGCGGGTACGTCGGGGACCGCTATAGTCGGCACCGCGGAGTGATCGCCACGCAGTCGATTTCGATGCTGCTGGCGTTTATTTTGGCGGGGCTGACGCTGACGCACCACATTGGCGAATGGTCGCTGATCACGATTACTTTTCTGGTGGGAATCGTGAATGCGTTTGACGTGCCGATCCGGCAGGCGTTTTTTGTGGAGATGGTGGGAAAACAAGATTTGCCGAACGCGATTGCGTTGAACTCGTCGATATTTAACGGTGCGCGAGTGGTTGGTCCGGCGATTGCGGGATTTGCAATTGCGTGGATCGGCGAAGGCTGGTGCTTCTTTTTGAATGGCGCGAGCTTTTTTGCGGTGATTTTGGCGCTGTTGGCGATGCGCATCAACAAAGTGGAGCGCAAGCCGAGCGAAGAATCGCCGCTGCAGAATTTGCTGCAAGGATTTCGCTATGCGATGAGCGACCGGCCGACACGATCGGCGTTGCTGCTGTTGAGCATGTTGAGTCTGCTGGGACTGCAATATTCGGTGTTCATGCCGATTTTTGCCAACGATGTCTTGCATTCCGGTGCGCGCGGGCTGGGATTGTTGATGAGCGCAGCAGGAGTTGGAGCGGTGCTGGGAGCGCTGCAATTTGCGGCGCGGACCAGTTACCAGGGATTGGCGAAGTGGATCGCGGCGATGTCCGTGATTTGCGCGATCGGATTGATTTCATTTTCACAGTCGCATATTTTCTGGATTTCGTGCGCCGTGCTGTTCGCGGTGGGATTTGCGGCGACCTCGCAGATGGCGGCGACGAATACTACGATACAGAACCGCGTGCCGGATGAATTGCGCGGGCGCGTGATGGCCGTATACGCGACCATGTTCATGGGAGTGCAGCCGATTGGTGCGCTGCTGGCGGGAGGAATTGCAAAACGAATCGGAGCGCCGCTTACGTTGGCTTTTTTTGGGTCACTCTGTTTGGTGGGGAGCCTGGTGTTTGCGGCGTGGGTCATAACGCGATTGCGGGCGACGCGCGAGGCAGCAGCGCAGGTTCAGGCGGGATTGGGGCGGTAAAGCCAGGCCGGCTGGACGACTGAGCCTGAACTGCTGTTTACCGGCGATGTCTCTCGGATTGCCGAAATGATCGCGTCTACTTTTGCGCGCTGCGGCGAAAGCGAACAGACGGGGTCGGTTGCGGCGGCGTTTCCCGCGAGTACCAAAGCCTGGCAGCGGCAACCGCCGAAATCCACGGAGCGGCGATCACAGGATTTGCAGGGCTCCTGCATCCAATCCTCGCCGCGAAATTTTTGGAATGCTTCGCTCTTCTGCCAGATTTCAGCCAGAGATTTTTCTTCCACATTTTCGAATTGCAAGCCCGGGATTACGGTTGCGGCGTGGCAGGGAAGAGCTTCGCCGCTTGGTGTAATGAGGATGACTTTGCGCGCCCAGCCGCCCATACAGGGCTTGGGAAATTTTGCGTAATAGTCCGGAACGACGTATTCGATGCGGATCTTGCCGCGCAGGCGTTCTTGCGCGTTCTTGAAAAAATCGAGTGAGTGCGTGAGTTGTTCACGACTGGGAAGTAGTAGTTCGCGGTTCGCCAAGGCCCAGCCGTAATACTGGACGTGTGCGAATTCGACACGCGACGCCGAAGAGCTTTCTGCGATGACGAGCATTTCTTCAAGTTGGTCGAGATTTCTGCGATGTATGACGAAGTTGAGGGTGACGCCTACGCGGCGGGATCTTAACCATTCGAGGACGCGGAGTTTTTGTGCGTGGGATTTGCCGCCGCTGATTTCGCTGGCGGTGTCTTCGAGGGCGCCCTGGAAGCTGAGCTGGAAATGATCAAGGCCGGCGGCGATTAATTCATCGAGGCGCTTTTCGTCGAGTGGGAGGCCGGAAGTGATGAGGTTTACGTAGAGGTTGGCGGCGCGCGCGGTCCGGATGAGTGCGGGCAGATCCGGTCGGGCTAGAGGCTCGCCGCCGGTGAGGTCGACTTGCATTACACCGAGTGCAGCCGCTTGTTGCAGGACGTGAATCCAAGATTCGGTGGGGAGTTCGTCTTGGCGCGCGCTGAGTTCTTGCGGATTGGAGCAGTAGACGCAGTGAAGAGGGCACCGATGAGTAAGCTCGGCGATTAGGGCTAACGGGTTGGAGAGGGCGGCGTCAGTCATTGGTGGACGGATGAGTTGGACATGTGATGGCAATCGTTAGAGAGATTCCTCGCTTTGCTCGGAATGATGGCTTTTGCTCATTGCCTAAAGTCCGAAAAATTACGACGGAAAATCCAAGGCGCGTTGGTCGTGCAGGAGCTGCAGATAGCCCAGGATGTCTTGCTCGACCTTTTTGGGGTCGGCTTTCGAGTATAACTTCTGCAACTCGGCGATCAGGGTTGACACGGTGTGTTGGCCATCGCAGCGAGTGACTATTTCGAGGCTAGGGCCGCTTAGGCGCAGGGCGCGCTCTGGCATGAGCAGCACTTTCTGGCCCTGATTTTCGCCGAGGCGGCAGCCGGGAGCGAGTTGTGGACGCGAATTTGGATCAGGACTCATAGGTCGGAGTGGTTGGGGTGGAAGGCGCCGGGTGGCGGCCACGCCGGATTTACGTAGGCGAAAAAGAGTGCGTCGAGCATGGCCCACAGAATATCGCACTTGGCGCGGAGCGCGGCGTGGGCGGCGTCTTGTTCTTCGCGCGTGCGAGCGTGCTTGACGACCCAAGTGAGGGCAAAATCGGCGTCCTCAGGAGCTTGCGTGAGACGGCCCGTGAAGTAATCGAGGCCGCTGGCCATCCACGGATAATATTCCCGCAGCCGGTCCATGCGAAGGGCGATCAATTTTTGTGAGAAAAGCTCGGTGAGGGAAGAAGCGACGGCTTCGAGGTGGGTACGGGTGGAAACGAAATGCACGTAAGCGTCCACAGCATAGCGTGTGGCGGGCAGAATTCCGTCTCCGCGTACAGCTTGAATGCGGGGAAGGCCGGTAGCTTCGACGAGCTTGAGCCACTTTTCCACGCCACCCGGTGCTCCGCTACCATCGCCGTCATGGTCGACTAGGCGTTTACGCCACGCCACGCGGAAGCCTTGATCGTCTGAGCGCGAAAGCACTACGGCGTCTTTTCGTGGGATGTGGCTCTGGTAGTAGTAGCGATTCAAAGCCCAGGCCTGCATTTGACCACGGCTGAGCGAGCCTTCATGCATGAGTTTGTGGAACGGATGGCGGTGATGGTAGCGGTCTTCACCGATGGCGTGAAATCCCGCGATGAAGTCTGCTTCAGAGAGCGGGAGTTTTTCATGCTGCTGGGTCACAAAGTTAATTCCATCCCATCGTAGGCTACCTCAAAACCGGCTTCGCGGGTCAAGCGATGTTCCTCGCTGTCTTCATTGAGAATGGGATTGGTGTTGTTGATGTGGACCAGAATCTTGCGGCACTCGGAGTCTTTGGGGAATTGCGCGAGCAAGCCGTCGCGTCCAGAGAGCGGAAGATGGCCCATTTCGCGGGCGGTTTTCTGGCCGCGGCCAATTTCGATCAGCTCATCGTCGGACCAGAAGGTGCCGTCCAGGAACGCAATGTTGCTGGTTGCTGCGACTTTCATGCCCTCTGCAGAACCCTCCGAAAGGCACGGGGCATAACAGAACGATTTTCCCGCCTGCTCGAAGCGAAGCGCAACGACGGCTTCCTGCGCAGGGAGACTGCGACGCAGTTCGCCGCTGATAAAGTCCGGATAATTGCAGCCCAGCGAGATGGGAGTGCAAACAAAGGATGGAGGCGCGGACGGATCGTCACCGAAGCGGCAGGCAAGGCGAGCGCTGGGTGTCAAGTTTTGCCACTGCACGGGAGGATCGGCGCGATGGAGCACGTCGAAGATGCGGTTCTCACTTTTGAGAATTTTCTGGATCGATGGAGTGGCGAAGATAAAGAATGATTGGAACTCACGCAGATGAAGCAATCCCATGACGGAATCAAGATCCGCAGAATGGAGGAAAATGCCTCCAATTGGAGTTCCGGTGGTGTCGGTGGAAGGCGGGGCAAGCTCGGATGTGGCGACAATCTGGGAGCGCAAGTCCGGCGACGCGTCGAGCAGGAACCAAACCAGCCCGTCAGGGGAGAACGTCAGCTGAGTTTGGGTGCGTGCAGTGGCATTGACCGTGGCAGCGCGGAGTCCGGAGCAGTTGCGGCAACCGCAGTTCCATTGCGGGAAGCCACCTCCGGCGGCCGATCCTAGAATCCTAATCTGCATGTGAGGAGTTCATTCGCAATCGTAGAGAGTCAGGCGGGCATCGAGCTGGGCAAGTCTCTCAATACAAAGGCCGGGCTGAAGCCCGGCCTCTACAAAATTTGTGCTGGGTCGAACCAAAAGCCAGCTGGAATGGCTGTTTAGAGTTCTGCGTTGGCGTAAGAGCTGATTTCGCAATTGAGGTCGATCTCTTCGTGCTGAGGTGTGGTCCATTCCATGGGTAAGGCTCCTTGTTGGCAGTTCAAACACCTCAAGGATAGCACGCGCGCGGCAGTCCTGCAAAAAGAAAAACTACCAATCGGCCGGACTTCGCGATGGCCGCAGTGCGGAAATCGAGCGGCTGCTATTGCACAAAAACGCCGCAGGAATCCTGACGAATAAGAAGCGAAAACTCAGCCACAAAATATGGTGAGCTGAAAAGAAAACGAGCACAACAGGCAGCGTGGTGCGAGCAGAGAAAGTTTAGGTCACACTTTTCGAAAAAATAATGTGCGAAGCGCACGAATTCTCTTGACAAGAATCGTAGTCAGATTAAGATGTGGGCAAAAGTGGTTGGTTGTGGGAATAAGTAGAAGGAAATAGGGCTCGTGGGCACGGTTTCGGGGAAAAGCGAGACAGCTTCATAAGGTTTTTCAATCTGCGATGAGGCGGGGGCGGTCTGGGCAAGAGATCCCCGCGTTTCATTGCTCGGTCCTTATTTAGGGCCGGCTAGCAAGTGTGGGCGATGGGGCAGAAAAGGGCAAATGAGTTTTCGAGGAAACCATCAGGCGCGGGTGGACGAGAAGGGTCGTCTCAAAATACCCGCCGTGTTTCTCGAGGACCTGCGGAAATACGGGAATCAGTTCTACATCACCAGCACGACCGGGGAATCGGCGCGGATTTATCCGATGCAGGTTTGGATCGCGATTGAAGAAAAGCTGGCCAAGGTTTCCAGCCAGAACCAGGCCAAGCGCAAGTTCCTGATGAGGACGAGTTACTTCGGGCAAGTGGTGGAAATGGATGGGCAGGGGAGAGTTTTGCTGCCGCCGGTGTTGCGGGAAGCGGCGCAGACCAAAGGCGATGTGGATGTGTTCGGTGAACTGGATTACCTGGAAGTGATGAACCACACCAGGGTGCTCGACGACATCAAGAACGATCCGTTCACCAAGGAAGACTCTAAGGCCTTGGAAGACTTGGGGATTTAGTTAGGAAGTGGCGAGTGGCGAGCGGCGAGCGGCGAGAAGAAAACCGAGCGCCACACACGCCGGTGATGTTGCCAGAGGTGCTGGAATGGCTACGAATAAAACCGGACGGAATATACGTCGACGCAACATTGGGAGCCGGGGGGCATTCGGAAGCCATCGGCGAAAGACTCTCTTCGGGCAGGTTGATCAGCCTGGACCGGGACGCACAGGCGCTGGAAATCGCGCGGGAACGTTTGACGAAGTTCGGCTCGAAAGTGAACTGCGTTTTGTCTCCGTTCTCAAGGATTGCGGAGGCCGTACGCGAGTTGGGGATTCCGAAGGTGGACGGGGTCTTGGCCGACTTGGGGGTTTCGAGCATGCAACTTGATAACGCGGAGCGGGGATTTTCGTTCCGCCAGGCAGGTCCGCTGAGCATGCGTATGGGAGTGAACGCGGCAGCCGAAGATGAGTTGAGCGCAGACGAAATTGTGAATCGTTGGCAAGAAAAAGAACTTGCCGATTTGCTGTACCGCGAAGCGGACGAGCACGATTCCAGAAGAATCGCCAGGGCAATTGTAAGAGCGCGGCCGATCCTAGATACGGCGCACCTGGCAACGGTTGTGGCAGGGTCCCGAGCGCAATGGGGAAGGCAGAGACTGCATCCCGCGACAAAAACGTTTCTGGCGCTGCGGATAGCGGTGAATCGAGAGATGGAGGAACT